>Ga0070749_10002971_pt1 | contig 11365 bp, 15 predicted proteins | sample VirMetDEL_Nov_18_FD_75180 | JGI IMG/M metagenome (GOLD analysis project Ga0070749, IMG submission 75180) | Aqueous microbial communities from the Delaware River and Bay under freshwater to marine salinity gradient to study organic matter... | ecosystem: Environmental > Aquatic > Marine >...
CGTCGAATGACGAATTAAGTAATTCTTAGGAAATCCATTTTTAACCAATAAATCATAAAGATATTTTCTTTGTTGGGTTGAGTAGTCCTTAACGAAAATACAGTCAGAACGTTTTTCAGTTTTAAATTTTTCACTTAAACAATCTATAAATCTAAAAGAATCCTCTTCATTTTTTAGAGTGAATAAATTAAACTTGTCATCATTTTGAACCACAACCTTATTATTCAATTTTGAGACTAATTTAAATCCCTCAGGATTTAAATACTTTTTTATGAAATCTGATAATTTTATTTTTTTAGAAGTTGAATAATCCAAGACGTATTCATCCTCATAGTAATTTTCAATTTTAGTTATTTTGTAGTTTGAATCATCTAAATTTACTTTGATGTTTCTACCTAACTCATCTTTTAAAAATATTGGTAAAAGACTACTTGACATATTTTCAAGTAGTGCTAATTCATATTTGGATTTCACACCATTTTCATATTCTTTACTAAATAAAACATTATTTGATTCGGAAATTAATTTATCAAAAAAATCTTTAGCTCTTTTGTGAGTTTTAAATTTATTGATTATTTTCTTTTTCTTTTTATTTTTAAAGAGTACTATAAGGTAATTTTCGGTGTGTATCATTACTTTATAACTTATTTTGTTTATAATAATAAAATATAACTTAATATGGTTTTAAATAAATATAGATAATGAATCAGGATAACTTTTACGATGTTTTAGGGGTTAATGAAACCGCAACCCAAGAAGAAATAAAAAAAGCTTACAGAAAACTTGCGGTTGAACACCACCCAGATAAAGGTGGTTCTGAAGACAAATTCAAAACAATTGCACAAGCATATGACATTTTGGGTGACGAAGATAAAAGAAAACAATATGACAATAGGAGACAAAACCCGTTCAACGGAGGATTCAATCCGTTTGAAGACCTATTTGGTAATTCGTTCTATACTTCAAGAAAACGAGCGGTACCTGATAAAATAATCGAAATGACAATTGGTGCAGTTGATTCTTATTTAGGTGGAGATAGGGTGATTACATATAGTAGAGAAATTCAGTGTGTTGATTGTAGAGGTAATGGTGGTGATAAAGTTACCTGTCATGTATGTAATGGTCAAGGATTTCACATTCACAAGATAGGTGGTAGTATGTTTAATCAGATTGTTAGACAACCTTGTAATAACTGTAAAGGCTCTGGTCAAGTATACACTAAAGTTTGTGATACCTGTAATGGTAAAACAACTAAAACCGCAACAGAATCAGTTAAAATAAAATTACCACACGGTATTGATGATGGGCAATTTTTAAAATTACAAGGTAAGGGTGATTATATTGATGGTATGTATGGTAATTTGGTAATTAGAGTTAAATCAGTACCTCAAAATAATTTTGAGAAAATGGGTGATGATTTAATATTTAATTCTTTTTTAAATAGAGATGAGATGGACAAAAATTCGATTGAAATTCCGCATCCATTGGGAACAATATCCGTAAAATTACCTGAAATATTTGACACCTCTAAACCATTAAGAGTTAAGGGTAAAGGGTTTCACAACAATGGTGATATGTTTGTTAAGTTATTTGTTAAATTTAAACGAAATTAGAACGACATCATAATCTCTTTTACCAATTTTATTGTGCCATAAACAGCCGCGAATAAAATGTAAAAAGAAAATACGACCAATGTCCAATGATATGAAGTAAATTTTTTACAAGTTTTACAATTTTTCTTTTCTGTAGTTTCCATAATAACTTTTTATTTAAATATATACTAAAACTAATATAATGTAAAATATTGTGTCATGTTACCATAAGGTTATTTTATGGTTATCATATTTTTTTATTGATGTTTAATTGAATTTCATATCTACATATTGTTAAAAAATATATTATGAAAAAAATTTTAGTTCTTTTGTTGTTATCCTCAACAACATTTATTGTGAAAGCTCAAAGAATTGGGTATGAAATGAGGACTAATGGTAAATCCTATCTTTATAGTGATTATAAAAATTTTGAATTAAGACATAGAACGGATTCAAAAGAAAATAGAATAACGTATCGTCAAAATATTAAACTTGATAATCACATCACTCTAAGTATTCCCTTACATTATAAAATTGAAAATAATCTACCAACACTTGAACCTAGATTTGTTTATAAACAAAATAACACATCTGTATGGGTACAACAAGAGTTTGGTACAGACAGGTTATATAATTTTGCGGTTGCGGTTGACATTAAGGATAATAATGTGTACTACAGAGTTGGTTGGGATAGCTCAAATACCGTAAGGTTTAGAGTATTAATAAAAATTAATTAAACTTATTTAAAATGAATTTATTAGCTATATTAGGTTTCACGTTGGCGGGGTATTCAGTAATTGCCAACGATAGTGTTCAGACGTTAGGAACATGGATTTCTTCAAACAGAGAGAAGGTTAAATGGTATGTTTTATGGTTAACATCCGCATTTTTATTGTGTGCAACTTTATTTTATAGTTGGTACACAAATGGTGGTGACATATCCTTTGGTAGATTGGAAAAGATTCCTTATGTTGATGTTAAATGGTATCACTCATTGGCACCATTAGCGTTAATTTTATTAACTAGAAAGGGCATTCCTGTATCAACATCATTTTTAGTTTTATCCACATTTGCATCTACCATGGTTTTAGGAGGGATGTTGGTTAAAAGTGTTGTTGGTTATGCTGTGGCGGCGGTTATTGCTTATTTAGTTTGGTTGGTAACTTCTAAGTTTGTTGATGAGGGTAATGATATTAAAGATAAACATAAACCCTATTGGAGGGTGGCTCAATGGATAACCACAGGATTTTTATGGGTTACATGGTTATCACACGATGTTGCAAATATTGCAGTGTTTTTACCAAGACAACTATCATTATTTGATTTAATATTTGCGTTAGGTTTCTTCACGGCTATTCTAGGGTGGGTATTTTATGAAAGAGGAGGTAAAATACAAGAACTAATCATTGACAAACAAAATACTAAATATGTTCGTTCAGCGACCTTAATTGACTTAGTTTACGCGTTTATTTTATGGTACTTCAAAGAAGTCAACTCATTACCTATGAGTACTACTTGGGTATTTGTCGGATTGTTAACAGGTAGAGAACTTGCACTAACTAGTTGTTTATCATCTAAAAAAGGGATTAAACAAGTATTCCCTATGTTAATAAAAGACTTTGTTAAATTGTTGATTGGTCTATTAGTTTCAGTGGGTATTGTATTGGCAATTCATTATTTTTTGTAAATTTTGTGATTTAGATTTACCTTTTTGGTTTTTATTACTTATCTTTGTAAAAAATTAGGTAATATGCTATCATACATAGGAGGTAAAAGTAAAATTGGTAAGTGGATTGTTCCATTTTATGACAAAGATATGGAAACATATGTCGAAACATTTGGGGGAATGTTTTGGTGTTTCTTTAATATGGATTTAAAACAATATCCTAATCTAAAACGAGTGGTGTATAATGATTTTAACCCACTAAATTATAATCTATTTAAGTGCGTTCAAAACCCAACTGAATTGTTAAAATCAATTAATTCTATTGATTGCCAAAAACAAGGTGTTGATATTACGCCTTCAATCTATAAAGAGCAATTTGTCAAGTTTCAGGCTGACTTATTTAGTGAGAATGTCAAGCTACAGGCTTACGATTATGATATGGCAGCTAAATACGTTTATATTTTAACACAGGTTTTTAGTGGTTCAAAACCTGAAACCTCAAGTTTTATTGACCTTAAAGGTAAATATAAATCAAAATATCTTACATTTAGAGATAAGTTATCTAAACCTGATTGGATTGAGCATTTTTTAAAAATAACAGATGTTGAAAATATGGATTTTGCTGATGTTATTACTAAATATGATTCACCAACAACATACGTTTATTTGGACCCACCGTATTGGAAAACGGAAAACTATTATTCCAATCATGACTTTGATAGGAATGACCATGAAAGACTTGCAAATACTCTGAAAAACATTAAAGGTAAATTTTCACTATCTTATTATGACTTTGAATTATTACATACTTGGTTTCCAGAAGACCAATATAGGTGGGAGAAAAAAGAATTTGCAAAGGCTGCTGCTGCTAAAAAAGGAGTTTCTCAAAACATGGGGGAAGAACTTTTAATTATGAATTATTAATATTTCTGATTTTATTGATATTTATTTGTAAAAGAAATTGACATGAGATTCACAAAACTATTATCTAATCTTATTGTAGAACAATCTAGATTTCAAGTATTATATGACAAACTAGTTAAACCAGCACCAAAGGCTAAAGGCGTTGAGGGTGAAAGGAAACCTAAAGGTGTTATGGATTTTGAAACACTAAAGGCGATAATATTAGCTGACCCAACAACCAAGGTACCTGAAGGTGCTGATATAGATACTTTAAGCGTTCAAGATATGAATGATAAAGTGAAGGCTGGTAAATACGCACAGTGGTTACTTAAAAACTACGTAAACGCTCCGTTAACACCTGAAGAAAAAGAGTATGATTATCGTTCACCAGAATATAAAAGAGCTCTACAAAGGTCAAGAGATTTATTCATGGAAGACTTGTATAAAGTTACTGATGACTTAAGAAAGTTTGAAAGAGCTAAACAATATCTACCACAAGACCAACGTGATATCAATAAATTTACGGTTGAAACATTATTTGATACATTAAAAGATTTTCAAATACCTGAAAAGAAAAGAGCTGAACTTGAGAAAAAAGAAGCTAAGAAAACCAGAGAAGGGTTTAAACACGCTGGTGGTGAAATCATATTTGAAGGTCCTAATTGGACACTTATTAAAGTTGAAGATAAAGGGGCTATTGGTAAAGACGCGGCAATTTACTATGGTGGATTTCACGAATACGACCAAGGTGAATCAAGATGGTGTACATCGTCACCTGGTTTAACATATTTTAATGGTTATATCAAAGACGGTCCTTTATATGTTGTTTTCCCTAATGATGACAAAGGTAAAGTTGGTAAAAAAACAGGATTACCTGAAGAAAGATACCAATTCCACTTCCCATCCAATCAATTCATGGATAGACACGATAGACAAATCAATCTTGTTGAGTTCTTAAATGGTCCTATGGAAGAATTAAAAGAATTCTTTAAACCTGAATTTGCAAAAGGATTGGTTAACAAGGGTGGTAATAAAGTTGAAATTAACTATCCTGATAGCTCGGCGGGTAAATTTGTTGCATTATATGGTTTTGACGAGTTGTTTGAAAGTTTACCTGATGATATTGAACATTTATTAATTAATAATAAATCAAAAGAAGAAATAGCTTTAGAGGTTCCCGCAACTATAAGTAGATTCACCAAACTACAGGCTTTACTTCTACAAAATATTGTTAAAAAATTACCTGAAACTGTTGGTAATTTAAAATCTTTGAATTTCATGGCGTTACCGAACAACAGTAAACTTGAGAGTCTACCTGAATCTATTGCTGATATTCCTGACTTAGCGTTTATAAACTTAGCGGGAACTAATGCAAACATTAAGATACCTGAAAGGTTAAAAGAGAAACTTTCTGATGAAGGTAATGGATTTTATTATGTAAATTAATTATTTTATTGTTTAACAATAAAAATTATTACTACATGAATATAGACGTTGAAATTTATCTAAATCAATTTATGTCATTTTTTGAAAAAAATCCTAATTCTCTTATCGAACTAATCGGTAGTATAAACAAGGATGACTTTTTTAATAAAGTAAAAGAACAATGTTATTCTAACATTGAAAAAGGTGATGATGTTTCATTAACTAGAAGTCAAATAATTGACATAGTTAGTAATCTACTAAGTAACGAAAAAAAGGAAAATATTAGTCTCAAAACCGAAAACATATTTCAAGAAACTAATATGGGTAAAATTTGCTTAAATTAATTTTGTAGTTTTTAAAATATTTACTATCTTTGTGATATAATTAAAAACTATTCAATATGATTTATACTCCCGAAATTATCAAAGAAATTGCACCATCAGTATTTGCATCTTCACCTTCACCTAAAATGTCCAATAAGTATGTATTTGTACCTACTGTAGATATTTTGGAAAATTTCCAAAAAGAAGGGTGGAATGTTTCATCTGTTAAACAGATTGGTAAAGGACAACACGCAGTCCACGAATTGAGGTTTCGTAATGGTGAATTACCCAAAGTTGGTGATTCATTGGTTGAGGCCATTGTACGTAATTCTCATAATGGTATGGCAACTTTCTCAGTAAGCGCTGGTTTACACAGACTTGTTTGTAGTAATGGATTGACGGTCCCTACATCAGTTGCCGAATCTTTTAACATAAAACATCAAAGATTTGATTTGGATGATGCAAAAAAACTAACTGAAAGTTTTGCAACCAAACTACCGATGATTGAGAATTCTGTTGGTAAAATGATGAACAAAGTTCTTACCGATAAAGAAAGAATTACATTTATCAAACGAGCAATTAACTTACGTTGGAAAAGTGGTAGTGTTCCAGCATCTCTTGATGTATTGTCAATCGTTCACCCTAAAAGAGAGGCGGATATGGGTAAAGATGTTTGGACAACCTTCAACGTAATTCAAGAAAATTTTGTTAAGGGTGGTTTGAAATACACTACAAACTCAGGTAGAAATACTGAACTCAAAGGATTGAAAAATATCTTAGCGGTAAGTCAAATCAATACAAAACTTTGGGAGTTGGCGGAGGAAATGTGTTAATATTTCAATGGGGAGTTGATACTCCCCATTAATTTAATTACTTTTGATATATGGGTGAGACACTATTTGATAAAACATTTGTTAAACACACAACATCATTATTTAAAAATTATAATGATTATGTACCTATGAATAAAAAGGTGAAAAATACTTTACCTGATTTAGACGATATTTTTGATTCAATAGAAAACTATATTGAACCATCGCATATCAGGTCACGTAATACTTTCACATTTTTAAATAAAATAGATGGTGAAAAAGATTTTGTAGAAAATTATGGTAATCCTTTGGCTAGGGTTGAAATGAATAGAACCTTAATTAAAGTTGAACAAAATGGTGATAAAACGGTCATTAAAGTTTTTTACTATTCTCGAATTAGAATTGCGGGTTCCAAATATTTTAGAGTTAAAACACACCTAAAATATTTTGGTGTTAATACCAAAAGTGGTGTTGTTTATTCAGGATTTATTTCAGATTACCACAAAAAAAGAAAATTTACTAAAAAAATAGTTAGGAATAATTTTTATTCTTCACCCTGTAATACTATTAAGACATACATAAGGAGTCTCGTTTCCACTTATTTTGATAAAGAAAGTAATTACGATACCTCACATATCGCTCACGAAGTATTTGATATTTTTCTAAAACAATTAAACATAAAAAAAGACCCATCACTTAATTTAACAGATGATGAACTAATTTATAAATTTTATTTAGATGTAAATAAAATAAAGTACCCAAATAATTTTAAGGCTTTCAGACTAGTTTATCCCGCACCTAAAAAAGTCGAACTCAAAAAGTTTAAAAATAAGTACATCGATTGTTTTATGAATCTCCATAAACTAAATGGTGATAAAATAAAAAGAGCGTTACATAACGTTGAAAATATTGATGTTAATAGTATTTTCGCAGCGTATTTATTATTTGGTAAAGACTATATATTGTCTCAAGATGATGAGATAATTAAAAAAATTATTGAATCCAATTTGTATGGTGGTATAGATACTAACTTACTTTTACAAAATCAAAAAGATAAACATAACGCGTTTGAAATATTTAAACTAACGTTAACTGGTGAAATTAATAGTAGTACATTTTTTGACCACATTAGGTTTTACAATAGGTTAAAACCTCTTGAAAATGTTAAATGGAAATCAAATGACTATGATAATTTTTTACATGAACATTATGATTGGACCGAAAAATTAGACCATTATAACAAAGGTAATTTCACAAGATTTTATCCTGAAGTGTTTAAAAAGGCTGTTGAATTACCAATCCTAACTAAAGAAGAACCTGTTTTCGTAAAACTATTAACCGACAGTAAAGAATATAATTTTGAATCATTTGTTCAATCAAATTGTGTTAAGACATATCTGAAAAGAGAAAATTCTGTTATTGTATCTTTAAGACGAAATGATATTGAAAGTAAAGATAGGGCAACTATTGAGTATAGAATTATTCACGACGGAGATAGAGTGGTAAAGTTAAATAGAGTTCAAAGCTTAGGTAGGTTTAATAACAGACTTGATGAAACATGGAATTATGTTTTAGATTCGTTGGATAATCGAATGGATTTGTTAGTTAATACAGATAAGTTTGAATTACCCTCAGCGACATTAGAAGTTGGTAATAGAATGTTTAAAACTAATTTGGTTGTTGATAAAGAAAATATGTACAAATATATTGATATCAATAACAACCAAAGTTTTGTCTTAAAATGGGATAAAGAACAAGTGACCGATATAAATGGTGTTGGTTATCATGAGTTGGGTTTATTTATTTAAATAACAGATTAAATTTAAAATGATGATTAATCAAATACCAACACATTGTATTGAAACATTTGTTAGAAAATTTAAAAATTATCCATCAATATGTTTTATTGAACCCCCTTACAGACCTGAAAACTTTATTAATCAGTCGATAAAGAAGTACCATAAACTTTGGGAAGTTAAAAAAGTTAATTCTGAAGGTAATGTAACTTATATTGATTTACTTTTAGAATATGACGCAACAGGTATTTTGTTTTACATTAAAGACGAGACTAGTATATTTATATTAAGTGGTATTGACAAATCAGATATTGTTAATTTCACAATTCACAATTTAAAAAAAAGAAATTAAAAAATGGAAATCACACAAGAATTATTAACGGAAAAAATTAACAACGGAGAAAAATTAATCGTTGACTTTTGGGCTCCATGGTGCGGGCCATGTAGAATGATGAAACCTACTTTTGATAAAGTTGCCGAAGAAGTAAATTCAAACAACAATGATGTTAAAATGTACACATTAAATGTTGATGAAAACATGGAGTTGGCCTCAAAACTAGGTATCAGAGGAATCCCAACAATTAAGGCGTTTAATGATGGAGTTGAAAAGTTTTCAAAATCAGGACTTTTAATGGAGATTCAAATAAATGAAGTTGTAAATAATCTTTTAAATGGATAAATTATTAGTTGTGTTCACAATGAAAGGGTGTCCGTATTGTGACGAAATGAAAGAAAAACTAAATGAAGCTGGTGTTGATTTTATTGACCGAGACATTGATGAGCACGAGGATGAATATAATTTGTTTGTTGAGGTGACAGAAAACGATTACGTACCATCATTTATGATTGTTGAATCACCTGATTATGATTCACCCAAAACACATCTATTTGCACCTGATAGAGATTATAATGAAATTGATGAGGGTATTAATATAATTAAAGAACACTTTTTAAAATAAAATCCCGAAAGGGATTTTTTTTTATGAAAAAAAATTATTAACTTTACAGGATGTCATTATCTTTTAGAAAAAACGGTATACTACATAACCCTATAAAAAGTTGGGAGTTATCCGACGGTGGACATATTGCCATCTATCAAGGTAGTAGAGGGCACAATCCTGAATTAGATTATATTGTAAAATATAAAACATCATCCTCTAGATTAAGAGCACCATCACACACCCATTGGATTGTTGATTTAATATTAAAGTGTGAACATGACTCTGATGAAGTAGGTCGATTTGTTAATGAGTGGTTGGAGATATATGATTTAGTTGAACCATTTAGAACAGTTCAAGAAAGAAATGAGTACGAATTAATCTATACCGATTATTTTTCAGATTCATTTTATTCTTTGGACAACTTAGGTTCTTTTAAAATTGATTTCATATCATCAATGATTGAGTTGTTTATTAAGTGTGAAAAACAAACACCAGGTGCTTTTATGTTTAAGACTCTATTACAACTAGTTAAAGATTATTGTGATGGTAAAAAAGATTTTTACCAAATAGTTTCATACTCTAAAAGAGTTTAAAATAAAATAATATTTTTTATTTCATCTTTAACTAACCAAGGTTTTTCACCCAATGGTTCTGTAATATCTTTTATATAATTATACCCAGTGATTTTGTTCTTGAACTTAGATAGATTAAAATCAAAAACATCTAAAATTAAAGATTTTATCTTTTCTTTATCGTATATTGATTTTGATATTACATCAATATTAAAATCATCATTTAAGTTTTTTATGGATGAACATTTAAAACTAATCTCACTACACATTAGTGTTTTAAACAAATGATTACAAATGTATTCTGAATAATAATAATAGTTTCTACCCATATTGAAACTATATCCATGTGGAAATTCTGAACTTATATTTAATGGTGAGTAAGTAAAAAAATCTAAATTATCTGTTTTGGTTTCCGAAAAGTCTAACTCTATCGATGAGTTTGATATTTTTTGATATTTTAAATTTGTTGATGATAAATTTATAGTTTTTTCACTATAACATGGTCTTTCTGTGTTATAGAATGTAAACCAAAACTCTTCTTTCTTACTTAATTCATTATCATAAATTATTAAATCAATAACATTAATTTCTTCATAACCTAATTCAGATAACAAACTTTCATATTCTTTTTTAAATTTTGTGGTAACATCCGATAAATTTATAATTTCTTTTCTTGATGTCATACCATTCACAACAAAAAATCTGCCAAAATCGGACACTTCAATAACAGAATCATATTTTTCATTTTCATTAATTTCCAGTAAAATGAAATCAGCTAATAAATTAACTAACCCTCTATTTGATTTTAATTTTATAAAATCCATAAATTTTTTTTAGAAAAATAAGAAAAAATAATTAAGGTATAAATAGAAAAAAGGACTCAAAGTCCCTTTAAATACGATAAAAAACACAAAGTATTATTTTTTGTTATAATACTTCTCAACAACTTTACGAATAGACTCCTGAATAGAAGTGTTTTGTGTTTGTTGCGCCTGAACCTGACTCAACGTCTGATTTTGACTTGGCTGTTGAGTACTAACAGTTTGTGTTTGATTACTTTTGTTTTTACATCCGCATCCGCCCATAATTTTGTTTTTTAATGTCAGTTTATTTACTTATAAATATTACCAATCTTTGATTATTTGTAAACTAAACAATTAATTTAATTTTATTTCTTAATATTTATTATCATGGGTAAAAGATTAAAAATATTTGAACAATATAATTCTGAAGATTCTTATTACAAAATAAGTCCACAAGAATATCTTGAGTTGATGAAGTTATCTGGTTACCACGGAAAAGGTATTAGTAAATTACCTAGATTTGGTGGTAAAC
>Ga0070749_10002972_pt1 | contig 11363 bp, 17 predicted proteins | sample VirMetDEL_Nov_18_FD_75180 | JGI IMG/M metagenome (GOLD analysis project Ga0070749, IMG submission 75180) | Aqueous microbial communities from the Delaware River and Bay under freshwater to marine salinity gradient to study organic matter... | ecosystem: Environmental > Aquatic > Marine >...
GAATGTATTAATATAAACAATGAGTATCGCAAACATTATCAACTCGATGAAAGAGAGGAAAAACAAAATGTCAGTTATGAATAAACTACGAAAGAACAGTAAGATTAAATCTACCGAGATACTTTCGGAATCTAAATTCTTTAATGATCGTGAAGTAATTAGAACACCAGTGCCTATGATCAATGTGGCGCTATCTGGTGATCTCGATGGTGGTATTACTTCTGGGCTCACAGTTCTTGCTGGTCCGAGTAAACACTTTAAGACTTCCTTCGCGCTTATGATCGCAGCAGCATACCAGAAAGCCAAACCAGAATCAGTAATTTTGTTTTACGATTCTGAGTTTGGGTCACCACAAAGTTATTTTACTAACTTTGGTATTGATACTGATCGCGTGCTTCATACTCCTATCGCAAATGTAGAGGAACTGAAGTTTGATTTGATCAGTCAGCTAGAAAACCTTGAAGCTACAGATGACGTTATTATTGTTATCGACTCGATTGGTAATCTTGCTTCAAAGAAAGAACTCGAAGATGCTATGAACGAGAAATCAGTAGCAGATATGTCGCGAGCAAAGGCACTGAAAGGTTTGTTTCGAATGTGCACACCCTATCTTGCGATGAAGAATATTCCCATGATCGCAGTCAACCACACTTACAAAGAAATCGGTATGTTCCCGAAAGATATCGTATCTGGCGGTACTGGAATTTATTATTCTGCAGACAACATATGGATTATCGGTCGTCGTCAGAATAAAAATGGTACAGAAGTTACTGGATATGATTTTGTTATCAATGTCGATAAATCGCGTTTTGTTAAAGAAAAATCTAAAATCCCGATTACTGTTACTTGGGAAGGCGGCATCGAACCCTATAGTGGTTTGCTAGATGTGGCTCTTGCTGGCGGATACGTTGTAAAACCTTCGAATGGTTGGTATCAGTTTATGGATGTTAAAACTGGCGAACTCATCGGAAATAAACTACGCGAGAAAGATACCTTAACCCCTGAGTTCTGGGAACCGATTTTCAATGAAACTGATTTCAAACAGTTTGTTAAGAATCTCTATGGTATCGGTATTCCCTCTGCTGTAGATATGGGTGAATTAGAACAAATTTTGGAGATTGAAGATGAGCCAGCAGAACAGTCAACAACCGAAGACGATGACGCTTGATATAGATTATGAGATCACTCCAACATACAGAGTAGTTAATGAAACTCAATATGAAACTACCAGCTGGATTAAAATCCTGACTGGTAGTTTTTCGGGTGTTCTCTTTGAGTTTAAAAAATTAGATTACGATTCTCAAAAACAATCTATTGATTTCCAGTTTTCTCTATTAGATAATAATGGTACTGGCGTAGAAGCTGACGACGAAACTCTTCATGAAGAAGTTGGTTTGATCGTTAAGGATATTGTATACCGCGCTATGAAAGAATCGATCGATAATCGTATGGCTGAAATGAAGTTGGAAAAATCGCAAAATGACGAGTGATTCTGTACAAGATATTGTGCTGCGTAGTTTCTTCACGAATGAAAAATACATGCGTAAAGTTGTACCATTTATTGATTTGAAATATTTTGAGGGAGTACAGAAAGAGTTTTTTAAACTGTTTGTAAAATATGTTGGGAAATATAATGTCGCCCCAACAAAAGAAACATTCCGCGTTTTGTTGGACGAATCCGAAGTAAATTTTAGCGAGGATAATTATGTTTTCGCTATGGATTTAATACCTCGGTTGTTTGAACCCGTCGAGGCAGAAGAGAAGTGGCTCCTAGACACTACTGAAAAGTGGTGTCAGGACCGAGCTTTGTATAATGGTATTATGGAATCTATTAGTATCATTGACGGTAAACACAAGTCGCTGACAAAAAATGCTCTACCAGATATTCTTTCGAAGGCATTGTCCGTCTCCTTCGATACGAACATCGGTCATGATTATTTGGAAAATGCCGAAGAGCGATATAATTTCTATCATGAGAAAGAAGAACGCATACCATTTGACCTAGAATATTTTAATACCATCACCAAAGGCGGATTGCCGAATAAATCACTGAATATTGCCTTGGCTGGCACTGGCGTCGGTAAATCGTTGTTTATGTGTCACATGGCTGGTAATGCATTGACGCAAGGTAAGAACGTCCTTTATATTACAATGGAAATGGCAGAAGAACGTATCGCCGAAAGAATTGACGCTAATCTATTGAACTTGAGTATCGATAATATCGAAACTCTTTCGAAAGATATGTTTTCGGATAAGGTTAGAAATATCGCAGCCAAGACCAATGGTAAACTTATCATAAAAGAATATCCTACTGGACAGGCACATGCTGGTCATTTTCGTGCACTACTAAATGAATTGAAACTAAAGAAACGATTTATCCCTCATATTATTTTTATTGACTACCTAAACATCTGCGCTTCATCTCGTATGAAGGGGATGGGAGGCTCGATTAACTCGTACTCTTATATCAAATCTATTGCCGAGGAGATAAGGGGATTGGCTGTTGAATTCAATTTGCCAATCATGTCAGCAACTCAAACCACAAGGGCAGGGTATGGTAACAGTGATCCAGGCTTGGAAGATACTTCTGAATCATTTGGACTTCCTGCTACTGCTGATCTAATGTTTGCGCTTATAAGTAATGAGGAACTATCCTCTAGAAATCAAATTCTAGTAAAACAATTGAAGAATAGATATAATGACCCCAACAAAGATAAACGATTCGTTATCGGCGTTAATCGGTCTAAAATGAAGTTGTATGATGTAGATGATACTGAACAAAAAGACATAGTTGATGACACTCCAGTATTCGATTCTACTGCTGTTGGCAAGAGAATGAAACCGATGGAGGGTATTAAAGTATGACAGATCTAACACATACTCTTATTGCGGTTTCCCTATTGTACATTGCGTATACCTTCGGTAGAAATCATGGATTAAAACATGGATTTAATTCTGGTATCGAAACGGTATTACAGGCGTTGATTAGATTGAAAATTATTAAAGATGCATCTTTTGAAGATGATACCATGAATGAGGAATAATGAAAAATATAGCATTTGTTGATACTCTTGGTCTTTGCTATGATGGATCGACTTTAAGTAAAAGAGGATTGGGTGGTTCTGAATCCGCTGTTATTCTCATGTCAAGGGAATTGGCTAAACTCGGATTCAACGTGAAAGTATTTAATGACTGTATAAGTGATGACACCAGCCCTGGATACTATTACAGCGTAGAATATGTGCCGCTCAAGGATATCGAAAAATATCCTGGATTTGACGTTTTTATTGGATCACGCTCCGTTGTTTCCTTCGCCCCAGATGAGATGAAGCAGCAATTCAAATGGGCTGAGAAACTTCCTAATCTTGAGAAAGTTGCTATGGCTTCCAAGCATAGGGTTCTCTGGATGCACGATACTTTTTGCGATGGTGATGATTATATTGAGGATTTTATTCTCGACGGTCGTATCCATGAGATATTCACATTGAGTGATTGGCATACGGGTTATGTTTCTCATTGTGACCATGGTCGTCGGCGTAATTTTGATGTGCTAAAGAATCACATATTCCATACCAGAAATGGAATTACATTATACAAAGATTGGGTCGACGTGCGCGCTAAAGACCCAGACCTGTTTGTATTTAATGCAAGCGTGACAAAAGGTTTGATTCCTTTAGTAAATGATATTTGGCCAAGAGTTAAACAAGCTATACCAGCTGCCAAGTTAAAGGTTATTGGCGGTTATTATCGGTTCCGATCTGACCATGGTCCAGACCAACAAGAGATGGATTGGAGAGCAATGGCTGATGACCCTACTCATGCTGCTCGTTCCGTTGAGTTTACTGGTATTATCCCGCAGCAGGAAATCGCAGATATTATGGCGAAAGCATCGTTTATGATATATCCTGCTGCTTTTCCAGAGACGTTCGGTATTTCTACTCTGGAAGCACTTGCTTATAATACGCCATTAATTACTTCTAGATTTGGTGCTCTTGAAGAAACCGCAATTGATATTGCCTGTTATAAGGCTCCATATCCTGTAGTCAAGAATTGGTCGTTACCTTGGCTAGACGAACAACATCAAGCAAATGTTTTTGCTGATATGGTTATAGACGCCTATCATAACAAGTATTTGCATCAGCAGAAAATGTATGCATGTAACCAAGTAAAAGATATTTGTACTTGGGAAACTGTAGCATTACAGTGGAGTCAGCATTTTCATCATAAACTTGGATGGTTTCTTCCCGTCAATGATTATCGTCGAGTGACGCACATTAACAGTCGTGTTCGTGAAGTTTTCGGTAAGCGTTTTAGTAACACTGAAGATATTCCTGTACTGAAACAGAAAGAAAATAAAATTGTCGTCATAACGCCAGTTTATAATTCCGCAAAGTACATTGAGAACTGTATATTATCTGTCGCGCAGCAAGATTATGATAATTATGAGATGCATATAATTAATGATTGTTCGACTGATAATACCGCTAGAATAGTCGAGAATACCATCACCAGGCTTCCTGTAAGGGTCCAGGAGAAGTTTTATTCTGTAGCTAATACCTATAATAAGGGAGCGGTATGTAATCAAATAGAGACGCTTAGGCGCGCTTGTGAACCTGGTGATATTGTAATGCTTTTGGATGGCGATGATTGGCTCGTCAATAACCCAAATATCTTTCACAAATATAATAATATGTATATTGCTGGCGCAGAATATACTTATGGAAGCTGTTGGTCGTTGGTTGATAATATACCTCTAATCGCTCAACCGTATCCCCCAGAAGTCAAAGCCAATAAAAGTTATCGTAATTATAAGTTTAATTGGAACATGCCGTATCCGCACTTGCGTACATTCAAGGCAGATCTTGCTCTTGGATTAGACGAAAGTCTATTCAAAGATGAAGCTGGTAAATGGTTCATGGCTGGCGGGGATAATGCTACTTTTTATAATATAATCGAGCGAGCTGATCCCGATAATATTATTTGTGTTCCAGATATCGTTTATAATTATAACGACCTTAATCCACTTAATGATTACAAGGTGAATGGGTCCGAGCAAAATGAAACTGCTTCCAAGATAATAGGCACTCCAGTAAAATTGGTTAAATTTGATGATAAAGTTATTAATAGATTAAAACAGTTGGGTTCTCAAGATTTGTTACCAGTTGCGCACAGGAATTTTTTATCTCAGTTATCAAACACGGTTAAACCGAAAATAATTTACGATATCGGCGCATGTGTTTTGCATTGGACCCGAGTAGCAAAAAATGTTTGGCCAGATAGTGAAATTATTGCGTTTGAGGCAATGGACGAACCTTCTGTAATATACGAAGAAATGCATATGAAGTATCATTGCGGACCTCTCGGTGATATCGATGGTAAACAAATTCAATTCTTTGAGAATCTTGAGCATCCAGGTGGTAATTCTTATTATAGAGAGAATATCGATGTTAATCCAGAGGCGCATGATTATTTCCCAGATAGTAGCGCAAAGACAAAGATTCTTTCTCGGCTTGATACTATTGTAAGGAAGAAAAATTTCCCTAGACCAAATTTAATTAAAATGGACGTTCAGGGCGCAGAATTAGATATTCTGAAAGGATGCGGTGATTTACTTGACACTTGTGACCATCTTATATTAGAATTACCTAATGTCGAGTACAATACAGGCGCACCCGAAAAAGAAAAAGTAATTGAGTGGCTACAGGAAAAAGGTTTTGATTGGTGCGGTTGTTTCTGCGGTGGTTCGATCGACGGTGATCATTATTTTAGAAAAAGTAAAGGAAGATGAGTATGAAAAGGATACTAATTGCTATTCCAACAGCGAAGTATATTGAAAGTGAAACATTTAAATCGATTTACGATCTTATTGTACCAGATGGATTTGAAGTAGACTTCCAGTATTTTTATGGTTATCAGATTGACCAGATTCGTAATCTGATCGCGCATTATACTATTCAAGGTGGATATGATTATCTTTTCTCTGTAGATAGTGATATTATTCTACCAAGAGATTCTCTTGTCAAAATGCTTATGAGAAAAAAACATATTATCACTGGCGTATATCGTCAACGGCTCCCAGAATTGGCTATCGAAATCTATGATCGCAATCAAGTACGAATTGACTGGAAAGATTTGAAAGGTCGAGGTGTCGTACAAATTGGTGGTTGTGGCTTTGGTTGCGTATTGATTGCAACTGAAGTGCTATCCGCTATTGGTTATCCGCAATTTGAATATCATTCTGCGATTAATCACAATGATACATTTAGTGAAGATGTTGACTTTGCCAAAAAAGCAATTGGTAAAGGATATATTATGTGGTGTGACAGTAGTATTATATGCGGGCATAGAGGCGAATATACATATACAATTGATGATGTTTCTAATGTAGAACCAGAGGCAGTAGTTCAAGAAGCTACAATAGAACCAAAAAACTTATCTGATTTGCAGGAAAGGTACAATAGAGAGTTAAATAGATTATCGAATTTAAATTCACTGACGCAGGATCATACTAGATTTTTGACCGCGTTTGCTTCTAATGTTCCTAACATTAAAACGATTTATGATATTGGCTCGTGTACTTTGAACTGGACTAAACCAGCGCAACAAATTTTTCCCAATTCAAAGATTATCTGTTTTGAAGCAATGGAAGAAATTCGTGATCTATATAATGGTAATGGTTGGGAAAATTACATTGCTGTGTTGAGTGATATGGACGGAAAGGAAGTAAAGTTCTATCAGAACCCAGTATCACCAAACGGTAATAGTTATTACAAAGAAAACTTTGATTGGAATAATTATGCGAATACATTATTTCCAGAAGATTTAGCGGTTATGAAAACGACCAGATCTTTGGACTCTATTGTATCAGAGAATGATTTGCCTTTACCAGACCTAATTAAGATTGACGTGCAGGGATCTGAGCTGGATGTATTGAAAGGTGCATATAATACTTTGCAAACATGTAATCATGTTATAGTTGAATTGCAACACATTGATTTAAACATTGGTGCTCCTTTGGCTGATGAGGTGATTGGATTTATGACTAGTATTGGGTTCACAAAGCACGTAATTATTGATGGTAATAAGCAGACATACGATGCTGACTATTATTTCACAAGGTGATATTAATGGATTACCCCGATTTATCGAATAAGAGCGTAGCAGTTGTAGGAAATGCTTCTTCTATTTTAAAACACAATAGCGGGGCAGAAATAGACTCGCATGATTTCGTAATACGATTCAACCGAGCTATGAATCTAACTGAATATAACCCTGAGTGGGATATTCATGTAGGCACCAAGACTGATATGTGGTGTGTTTGGCATTTTGAAGAAGATTTAAAAAATATTCCAAAGGAGCCAGAATATATTATGTGGATGGCTTTTTGGGATGAGAATGGGAGAGACGATGTATTAAAATATCCCGAAACATTAATAGCAAACTTGATCAAAAAGACTGGTTTGCGCTTACCAACATCTGGGTTGATGTTATTGGAATGGTTGGATCAACAAAATACTGGACCCGTTTCGGTTTATGGTTTTGACTGGTTTGTTTCTCCTTCTTCCCATGAAGGTACTGAATGGAATGATGAACTTAAAAAAAAGGTAGATAACGCTGGTCATAATTTTAATTATGAACGAGAGTGGTGTTTGGCGATGTATAATAAATTTTATTTTAAAGGGTAACAAAATGTTTAAATCGTTTAAGAATGAAGTGGTAACTGTTATTACTCCTATTGGCGAGATTGTTGGTCGTATTTCCAAATACGATACGCACACGATCACTCTGAAGGATCCCCGATTATTTGTAGCTGAGAACGAAAATGGATATGGATTTGCTCCAGGTATCTCGATGACTGGTAATATTAATCCTACTAGTGCAGAATTTTCTGTATATTCTATCATTTCTATTGTCGAGTCGCATCCAGATATCGTTGCTGGTTGGACTCGGGCAACTAGTGGTATTATTCTATGAGTGGAAAGGGCAGCAAGCCTAGACCGTTTTCGGTTGATAAAAAAGTGTTCGACGAAAATTGGGATAGGATATTTGGTAAGAAAGAAAACAAATTTTGGGTTCATGATTGCGATCAAGAGGGAGTTATTTCCGTTCTTGCTGGTGAAGAGTGTAACTGGTGTGGTATGAAGGAGGATTCAGAATGAGTCAATTGCTTTTAGAGAATGAATATGCAAATTCGTTGAGTAATGTGACGGGTGATATTTATTATCATCTTCCCCTGTTACGCTCACTGGCGACGGAGGTGAATCATGTTACTGAGATGGGTACACGTTGGGGAGAATCAACCCGAGCATTTCTAGCTGCGCCTTGTGTGTTCCGTGCGTATGATATTGAATTGAACGATCATGCATCATATGTTTTTGACATCGCTAGAAATATGGGAAAAGATGTCCAATATATTAAGGCGGACACTTTGAATTTAGAGATCGAGGAAACCGACTTATTGTTTATAGACACAGAGCATACATATGATCAGCTCTCTCAAGAACTGAAGATTCATGGTAACAAGGCAAGAAAATACCTTGCATTCCATGATACAGAATATTGTGCTGCTCAACTTTGTCCTGCTATTTTCGAATTTCTTCGAGATAATCCGTTGTGGCGTATCAAGTATCATACACGAGAGAATAATGGGTTGACCGTACTGGAGCGTACAGATGGCAGAAGATATATTTGATTTTGGATTTACAGCTGTAACAGAGCAGGAATTGGAGACAGTTCAGGCGACTACTCAGCAGCTTGAGTCTACTGCATCAGATTTAACTGAGGTTCAACGCAGGCTGGATAAGTTATATGATTCTATTCAGCCATTGTTGAACAATCTCAAGAACGACCCATCCAAGGATTACATTTATTGGCCAAATCGTACAGTTAAAATCGAGCAGTTTCAAGATTTGCTGGATAATATTTACTGGGGTAGATGATGAGTTTAATTAGTGATTTGAGAAGTAACATCGTGCTGGTTCGTTTCCGTGATTTTTACAATAGTGATAATATCAAGGAGATGAATTGTACTTTGTCTTCTTTTATTGCTGGAGTAGAAGTCCCTAATCAGTCAGAGAAATCTGATTCAATTGTTGTATATTCTATCGACAAAGGCGAGTTTCGTGATGTGATGGTGAATACGATTGTTTCCTGGGAGCTGGTTGATTTATTATAAATATACGCTGTGTGGGGGTGTTAGATTTAAAAATCAAGATACCTCATAATTATAAATACTGTAATATTTTATTTTAGGAGTATTTTCATATGAAATCATTTCAACAGATTCGTGAAGAAACAGAAGATTCTATCAGAATAAAACATCAAAATAAGTTCGATGATCATATATTGAAAGCTGATGAGTATCTCGAGAAGGGAGATAAGAAAGACTTGATCAGACAAGCGCATCACATCAATATGGCTCATCGTACAGCTACAAGTTATCATAAGAAAACTGGTAAAAAGTTGAACGCCGCTGATTTTCCAGGATACGAGCATCCACAAGGACATATATCATATAGTCGATAAATGATATTAATTCTATAGGATTAGTAAAAATGGCTCAGGAAGGGTTTTTATATGAAGAACGCGCTTACAATGCTTTAGAGAAATATGGTATATCGACAGGAGGCACCGCTGGTGCCTCTCATGATAAATCAGATTTAACAATTTAAAGTACAAATGAAACGTCGTAATATACTTGGTAAATTCACTCCGAGAAATTCATATAAACTTCTCAACCCTTCTATTTCGGTTATATACCGATCTTTGTGGGAGAGAAAGGTTATGTTATATTGTGACCGTTCTGATTCTGTTATTTCGTGGTCTTCGGAGATGATTTCTATTCCTTATTTTAATCCTATAGATCAAAAATACCATACATATTTCCCTGATTTTTTTATTCGTTTTTACAATAAATTAAATATGCCCGTTGCCAAGATTATAGAGGTTAAACCCGTTTCGCAGATTAATTGGTTAGTAAACAGAGCCAAGTTTAAAGCAGCGAGGGAGTATTGCCTTGCGTACAATTTCGAATTTCAAGTCCTGACAGAGATGGATATAAAGCCATAGTTGAGAGATTTACATGATGACTTACATAGAAGAAACAGTTGAGAATGAATATGGATCTTTTGTTATTGGTAAATTATCTTATGATGAGAGAACTCACGATATTATTTTAAATGATTGGGACAGTTACATTTTACCTTTTATTTTAGAGTTAGGAACCAAGAGAACTGTCGTTCAAGCTGGTGGTTGGCAAGGATTATACGCTATTTTGTTATCAAAGTATTTTAGTAGAGTATACACTTTTGAAGCGGATCAGAGTAATTTCAGTTATCTTGTTAGGAATTGTATTTCGCATAGAGTGGATAATATATTCAAATTTGAATGCGCTTTGGGTTCAAGTTGTGGTATTACTTTTCTTGAATCCACTCTTACCACGGGTCAGCATAGAATAAACCATGATGGATATATCGTACATGAACAATTCAGAGAACAACCTGCAATTCTAACTCCCAAACCCAAAATCACTATTGACTCTCTAAATATTCCTGACTGTGATTTAATACTATTAGATGTAGAAGGTTATGAATCCTTTGCTCTAACTGGCGCACTCCAAACAATAGAAAAATATAAACCCGCCATTATCGTAGAAGAATATTGGAAAAAATCTGACCACTTAAATAATCTAATCTCGTTTCTAAATACACAATATGGATATAAAATAAAAGCAGAATTCCCACAAAATAAAATACTCACTGTATAAAGGTAATAACAATGAAACTCTCTCTATTCCGCTTTCTAATAGACATCTCTGATAGATTTAATATATTTGTATCTGATATGTTTAATATAAATCCAAAGAAAAAACTACTAGAAGCAACCCAAGATCTATACACTATAGAACAATTAGATAATACCATAGGAAATGCAATAGGCGCAAAAAAGTCTAATATTCTATAATCTTCGTAAATCTACCTCTAAGTCAATTACACAATATATCGGTGAAATTAACCTATATTATAGTAAAACAAACTAAATTCCGTAAATAAGAATATGCATAAGGTGAAATACACCTAAAAATAGTCATTATGGCTGTACAAAGAGTGATAATGCGTAATACACTGTGATAATGCGTAATACAGTGTGATAATGCGTAATACAGCTGGATATCGTGGGAACTCCCCTATCCTAGCTAAAAAGTACAACAAATTCAATAGTCTAGCAAATTATTTAATTTCATTCTACCATTTGCCTTTTCCCTGTAATTATAGTAGAATAAGCATGTCGGTGCGGTCGGGGTGGATACTATGGATAAGTCATTGAAATCATTAATGAATTTTCATTTGCCTTTGCTGCGCGCA
>Ga0070749_10002975_pt1 | contig 11356 bp, 10 predicted proteins | sample VirMetDEL_Nov_18_FD_75180 | JGI IMG/M metagenome (GOLD analysis project Ga0070749, IMG submission 75180) | Aqueous microbial communities from the Delaware River and Bay under freshwater to marine salinity gradient to study organic matter... | ecosystem: Environmental > Aquatic > Marine >...
AAGATCAGACCACTGGTGAGATAACAACCTATCCAATACCTAACGCCGAACAAAGGGAACTAATAAATCAACAACTTGCTTTAAACCCCAATTGTTTTGTAGACCAAGGGATACCTCCTATTGTTGTGTATAACATGGGGTATAACGAAGCGCTTGCGTATAACGATGAAGATAAACAGTTTCTAAGAGGTTTAGCATATGGATATGCGTATGATGACGATAGAACCAATGCTGAGATTGTTGCTGACGGTGATCATAGTTTACCACACGATGAATATAAGTATTCAGGACTTGAAAAAGCACAAGAGGGAGATGTTACAGAATCTGGAGAAGTATATGTAACTACTGAAAATCAACAACAACTTCCAACTCAAGAAACTGAATCATCTTCTAATAAACCACCACCACTCACGTCGTCTCCTACAGAACCAATGCAACCACCTAAAAGTATAGCACAACTTGTTGGAGAAGAAGGAGGTGACGAAGAAATGTTTTAAATGATAATATTCTTCAATAAATATTATCATCTAAAATAAGGAATTGTAAATACTTTCTTGTTGTTTTTGTTTTCTAAGCCGTATAGCCTCTTTTTCTTGTCTCATTCTAAGAATTTCAGGGGGAACTACACTTCTACGAGGAGCAGGAGGTTCTCTTTGCGTTCTAACAAGTTTTGGTGGCGTAGGAGGTTCATCTAATACTTTCTCTTCCTTGATCGATACCATCTTAGGCTTGACTTCAGGCTTGACTTCAGGCTTTGGTTCAGGCTTGACTTCAGGCTTTGACTCTTCTTCTGGAAAAAGATTTTTGTTCTTCTCTTGGAGTTGTCTTTTCTTTTCACGGCCTGCTTTAAGTCTGAGAGCGATTTCTTTCTTTTCCTCGTCGGTATAAATACGTTTAGGTTTGCTTTCCTTCTTTGGTGGAGGTTCTTTGGGTGATTCTTCCTGTTTAACTTTTGCCTTTTCTTCGTCGTTTGGATATGATTCAGTTTCTACCATTTTTTATTATATCCAATAAAATTATAAATTTGATTTTTAATTTAAAATATTGTATAATATAAATAGACATGATTGAAGAAACTAAAAAATCTAACGATTATGAAGAAACAAGATGCTGTCACATTATATGTAAAGGTTCAAAGAAAGGTCAACAATGCTCTGGTAGACGTAGAGAAGGTTATGATAAATGCTATCTTCACCTGACTGTAAAAGAAAGACAAGATTGGCAGAAAAATAAACTATCCACAGATGAAGAAACATTTGAAAAGCGCAAGGAAAACGCTCGTATTTCATCTAAAAACTATCAGAGAGCCATCAGGAAAAAACAAAAACGATCTGAGCTTGCTGATAAACAAGACCCTAACATCTTCCACATTGCATTTCAGCAAAGTAAGCGTTTATACTCTAACTATGTTAAGTTAGTCAAGGAACAAGAGCGTTTTGAAGAGTTTAACAAAAATCCACTAAAATTTATTCTAGACACTGAGCCAAGAGAAGTGATTGATATGGCTGTAGAATGGATAGATAAGGTTGATGAGGCTGAGAAGAAAGCACGTAAGAAGGCAAGGGAAGATAAGAAGAGAGAGGCCGACGAACGCAGAGAAGCAAAGGCACAGAAGGCTCATGAAAGGGAAATGGAGAAGATAGCACGCATTGAAGCACGACGTGTGAAACGTGAAGAAGCCCTAAAAAAGCGTGAGGATATTGAAATGAGACAAAGAGAAAGAGTTGAACGTCGAATTATGAAACTGGAAGATAAAAAACTTCGAAAAAACCCATTAGATCAACTGAGATCCGAAATTAAGCCTTAAATGCTGTTAATCAACAAAAAATTTAAAATTGAAAAATATTTAAATTTTTAATTTTAATTTAAAAAATCTTGCTCTAATATAAAATGGAAAACGCAAATATGTCGGTTAAGAAAATTCTTAAGAATAATTATGTTGATAGTGGAAATTTTTTCACTCATGTATCATTAATAAATCCTAGAGGTAGATTTGCTTTCAACAGAGAAGTACTAGAAAATTTCTGGGAATCTTATCAAAACAGTAATGAGGTATTAGGTATTGCCGAAAAACCTCAACAATATATTCCTGTACTAGTTGATGTAGATATTAAGATTGCAAAGGATGATATGTTGGTTATTGGAGAACATTTATACAATGAGTCACAGGTTTTAGAAATTATGAAGTATTATCAAGATGTTTTATCTGATACAGTTAAAGATATAGAGAATAAACATTTAACCTGCATTTTACTTGAGAAGCCTATAAACGAAGATGGTAATTATCAGAAGAATGGTTTTCACTTACATTTTCCTAAAATTTTCCTAAACAAAGACGATATAAAAAAACACATAATTCCACGTGTCCAAAAACTAGTCAAAGACGCCCAGACTTTCAAGAATCTAGGTCTTACAGATGAGAAGAAGATTATAGACGATTGTTCTAGAAATCCTTGGCTCCTGTATGGTTCTGTAAAGGACGAGAACAAACAACCTTACAAACTAACCAAGATCTATGATCATAGACAATGTGAAATAACCTTAGAAGAAGGACTATTTACCTATAAAATTTACGACATAAATGAAAACCAAATACCAATCACTCAAAACTTAGAATATTATCTACCAAGAATCCTCAGTATTGTCCCTTATGGCAGAGAAACCATGGAACTCAAAACTGGATTGGAAGTTGTCGGTATTGACAAGAAAAAACCTAAACAAGTTCGTGAAAGAAAACCTATCAATTTAAACGTAAGCGAAAAATTTAAATTAATTCAGAAACTACTACCATTACTCAGTGATAGTCGTGCTGAAGACCATGGCGATTGGATAAAAGTTGGTTGGGTCATTAATCATGAAACCGACGGCAGTGAAGAAGGCCTTGAGTTATGGTTAGAGTTTTCGTCTCGTTGTGGTGAAAAATACGATGAAGATGCTTGCAGAGAGTTTTGGGATAAAATGGAAGATAAAAAGGGTGGTGTCAGTATGGGGACATTACATTACTACGCGAAGACAGACAGTCCTGATGAATATAAGAAGATTCAAAGGGCTGGAATACAGTCTGAGATAAATTCGTGTTTACGGGCTGATAGTGGTGATTTAGATTTTGCGAGACTATTCTACAAACGTCGTAAGGAAACTATTAAAATTGTGAATAAGAAGAATTGCAAGTTTTATCATTGGCATCCAACAAAACTACTTTGGTTTTTAGAAGATGATGGCGGTAATACATTAAAACGACTTGTTTCAGAGGAATTGTTACCTTTGGTTGTAGAAGTTCAGAAAGAGATTTGTGAAAAAATGGCTATTACAACCGACAAGGCAGAACATGACGCCTTAACTAAACAATTGAAACTTATTATATCAACAGTCAAAAAATTAAAGACAGATAAACAACTTGGAGCTATAGTATCACAAATCAAGACATTTGATATAGATGAAAACTTCAGGACATTAATCAACAGACAACCCGATGTAGTGCCAATCAAAGATGGTATGCTTGTAAATCTTAGAACGGGGGAACAAAGACTTCGAGTGGATACTGATTTATTTTCATTTGAATTAAACGTAAAATACAACCCTGAAGCCGACTTTACGAAAGTTGAAAAATTCTTTAGCGAAATCTGTTGTGGTAGCAAAGACATGATTGATTATCACAAGAGATTATGGGGTTATTGTCTAACAGGAGAAACTGATGACAGAGGCATACATATTCTATGGGGACAAGGCAAAAACGGTAAATCCACTCTTACTAATATTTTAGGTAGGATACTTGGCGAAGACGATAAGTTTTTTGGTTGTTTCCAGCAGCAAGCTCTTAAGAAGGCTTCAAAGGATGGTAAAACACAAGACCATTTACAACCATTGATTAATAGTCGTCTATGTCAATTACCGGAGTCTGAGGAAGGAGAATATTTGAATGAAAGTCTTATTAAAACTATTACAGGAAATGATATACTATCACTCAGATTAATTTATGATAAACAAATATCAATCAGAACTCAAGCGAAATGCATAATGCCTACGAACCACCGTCCAGTAATTAATATTGATGACGATGCGATACTTGCCAGAATAAAATTTATCCCATTCGGTGCTAAGTTTATTACAGGTGACGAACAGGATTTGACAGACGAAGAAAAGATAAAAGCAAACAAAAACAAAGATTATATCAAAGACATACAAACGAACGAAATAGACAATTTCTTCTCATGGTTTGTAAAGGGTGCTGTTGAGTGGTATGGTGGTAAGAAATTACATCCTACCGTGGAGATGACACAAGACAAGAAATCATACATTAGCGAGCAAGATATTGTTAGAGAGTTCATAAATGATAACTATGACATCAAGACTGAAGAAGAATATAACTTAATTGAACCAAGTAAGAAACAGGAATGGCTTATGAAAAGAAGCACATTTAACTTTGAACTATCCAGTTATATAGCCTCAAAAAATGCAAAACAACTTTCAAAAATTCAACTCGGTAAGGCTGTTAGAAGAAATAATGTAAGTGAAAAACAGGATACTAATGGGTGTGTATGTTATATAATGAAACAAAAAGAACAAGAAGAAATACCACAAGCACGACTTCTTGGTACTCCACCTATGTAAAATTTTATTTTCATAATGAAAAAATAAAATTAACTTTAATTTAAAAATAAAATGTTGATTAATAATAAAACGGACAAATGCCATTATCACAAACGAAAGCAGCGATTGCAATGAGAGAATATCGGGAGCGTATGAAGAAGGAAAAGGGCGAAAAAGCCTTTAAGGAAGAGGAATCGATTAAAAGAGCTCAACGCCGGGCCAAGGCGGAAGGAAAGAAACTTGATAAGGAAATCAAGGAGTATGAAAATATACTAAACACCATTGATGTTGTTGAAGATAAAACTCCTGACAGTGACGATGAAGAAGAACCAGAGGAGCCCATGAAAAAAGGTGCTAAATCTACAAAGGGTCAAAATTTGGCAAGAGTTAGAGTGTTATCTAAAAAATACAGAGATATTGATGAAATTGATACAGATGAACTACAATGGTTGTACGATGTACCTAAGATTGTAACTTTTATCAATAAAACATGGGATAATGACAAGACACGTAAGGCTTATTTTTCGTCGATTGCTGCAGTTCTTAGAGATTATGACCCGGAGCCAGAAGCACAAAAAGCTCGAGAAACCTACAATAAACCAATGAAAAAGTTGTTGGAAAGGATTACAGATGAATACAAAGAAAATATTAAAAACGATAAGGAGGAGGCTACCTGGGTTGAATGGCCTGAAATTATTGAGGCACGCAAGAAAATCACAGACCCTACAGATAAAGTGATCTACACCCTATATACTGATATTCCACCACGCCGTGCTCTTGATTATTCTAAACTAAGAGTGCTACGTGGAGATGCCAGTCAATTGGATAATGTAGATAAGGATTATAATTACGTGCTACTTTCAAGTGGCGGCGCTCTGAAGAAAATTGTTCTCTTCAACTACAAGGGCTCAGATAAGAAGGGAAGATATGATATCAAGTTGACTACACAACTGAAGAAAACGATAGAATCTTATATCAAGGATAAAAATATCAAAGATGGTGATAATTTATTCGAATATAAAAATATTACAGCATGGACTCGTACTCTACAAAAAATATTCAAAAAATACACAGGCAAACCAATGAGTATTAATGCACTACGTAAGTCCTACGCTACTCACTTCATTGGTCCATCAAAGGTTAACCAGGCCGAGGTGGATGAAATTGCCGAGCAGATGGGTACCAGCGCTGATTTGCTACGCACGGTGTATTACAAAGTTGGATAAATTTTATATGGTTACTAAAAACATATAAAATCATATTACATATCTTCTCTACGAACGACAGGCTGACTTTTCTGGGGGATGAATGGGTTTAGACGACTTGTTGTGTAATCCATTCCAACACGTGGCTGAAAGACTTTGGTATATCCTAAAACTTCCTTACAAGTACCTTGGGCATCTGCATAGTTCATGGGTGCTACATTTGCACCAAACAAACTAGGTGATGGTAGATCAGACTCCATTGGAAATATATTCCTTGGGATGACTGATTGAGTTGCGATATCACCAGCGTTAGTAAGACTAGAATTGATCCAGTTATAAGGCATTCCTAGATTTGTTGGTTTAAATATTTTTACACTTGGTTCATTCATTTACTATTACTTGTGAAATTATTTAATTAATATTTTCTATTGGATAATAATAAAATGAAACTTTATTCTGTAGAAGAATTAGACGAAAGATGCGCTGAGTTTAGACCAATCCCATTCAAACTTCAAGCAGCCATGTTTGGTAGTTATAATGAAACTGGTATGAACCCTAGACCACTTTCCTCGTTCCACAGTATGACTACTGCTAATACAAGCGAAGCCCTAAAGAAAAGATACTTTGATTTGCGTCGTAACCCAGAACGCATAGAGCCTGAAAAAAGAAGAGGACATTTTATAGAACAAAGGATTAATGCAATTGATATGATGAACCGTCGTCGATGGTTTAATTCTGGTAGAACTGCAGATGATTATGACATAATGACCGAGTCTGGAGAACAACTGGAAGCCATGTTTAGATCCGAATTAGCTGATCTCCCCATGATTCCATTACCACGTATTCCCGATGCCGAAGGAGCTGAAGGTGATGTTGGAAACAATGCTGACAGTGTTGTTGGTAGAAATCTTGAAGCATTCCTACGTGATAGAATGTCTAGACCACCACCCCTTCCATCTCCAATATCTGCTGGACCACCACCCCTCCCACCTCCAATATCTGCTGGACCACCACCCCTTCCATCTAACATAGACGGGTCAATTCCTTCAATAGCAGACGCAGTTGAATACAGAGAAGGTCTTCGTGATAGATTATTTAGAGGTTTAAGAAATATGGCATATGCAATCTCAAGAAGGAATGCTGAAATTGCTCGTATTAGAGGACAAGAACAGCAGACTATGGCAGGTGAGGACGTTTTATCTAGAGAAATGAGAGCCGAACAAATTGCTAACGATGCACGTGAAGATTTTGAACGTGAGTACGACAATGTTAGAGATGAATTGAATGCTTTTACTATGGCGGCTGAAGAGGATATAGAAGAAGCTCAAGCGAGACTTATTATCAGCCAAGAAGAAGAATTATTAGAACGGGAGGCTGAATTACGAAGACAACGACCAGAAGCAGAGGGAGTTCGGAGGGCTTCTTCTCTACGTAGGGCTGATAGAGACCCAATGAGAGGTATGTTGGTTGAACGTGAAGAATTAAGACAGACTATGGAACAAGAGTTAGAACGACGGCCCGTATCTGCTAGATTTGGAGTTAGAGGAGCAAGACCTCGTTCCCAGAGTAGTATATCTGAACGTTCAGGTGAAGCATTACAGAGGTATCAAACTACGGAAGCAATTGCCGAGACGGGAGCGATGGGTAGTGAAGATATAGATGTTGGATTATTTTAGTAAAATTTTTTAATCTCGTATGATAAATAAGAAGAATAACTACTTACAAATTTTTGCGACAAAGTCTAGATGTCTTGCCAGATGAATGTATTTTTTTAGTTAGCAAGTTTGTAGGTAGATATATGAAAGAAGAAAAATCTGTCATATACCGAGTTAAAGAGAAAAGAAGGGATAAACAGTATTATACAGTTCATCTCTCGTTCAGGAAAATGTCATTTTAGAGTAAAACTTAGTAAATCTCTAATTTCGATGCTTTTTCAACATCCTCTTTGTATTTATTACTATATACAGGGTCGATGAATACCTTTTCTCTAGTCCAGTATGAGCCACGCACTGAGTTTATACCATAATGTTCTGCATACGCTAAGAAGTAAAGTAATTCATTGTGGGCGCATGAGGGATAAATGACTTGATGAACTGAGATTGGTTTATATTTACTCGTCCAACAAGAACCTCCATTACCATGGAAATGTTGTGATAATCTTTGAGTAAGATTTGTGGTATTTCCTACGTAATATTTGCCGTTTTCCAAAGCCAGAATATAAGTTGCTGGATGAATTAAAAGAGTTTCTGAATCGTCTATGTTTTCCATTTTATTGTTGTTTTATATTAATGTAAGAAAATTTATAATTATTACAAAATTATAAATTTTTTACACTTATCTTTTTAGATCACTTTACGTAAGTGCGATAAATTGACGTCCTGGGGCTACTTGGAGAACAGTAGTGGACTCACAGAAAGTTGTGACATCGTATCCGGAGGTTGCAATGGCTCCTGAGGCTACGATTTCGATGAACGCATTCCCAGCTCCAAGCGTTGAGAGGCCGCTAATACATGGCTTGTTGTCTGGGTTGGGTAGGTTGAAGTTGTAAGACATAAGGAAATAGTTGTGGAGGAATGCTGGGGTGTTAGGAGCACGAGTCTTTTCAACTTGATTAGCCTCTGCCGATATGTATTGCCATTGGTGAGGTTGGCACGAATATTGAGGAGTTAAAGCGCTGTTCACTCTGTAGTTAAGCGACGCATCACCGACGTCAGAGAAGTCATAAACAAGGAGGTTACCTGCCTGTGCTTTGCCACCGTTGACACCAGTAGCGGAGAATGGTGCTTGTAGCTGTTGATGTGCCGAGGTGTATTGGGCGATACCACTTTTTGCTACTACCCCTGCTCCGAAGTTATGTTGGTCCATTGCAGCGTTAGTATCAGCCGATACCGCATCAGTTGCAGAGCCGGCAATGACTGCAGCACCCTTTTGAGTAGTGTAGCCACGAGTACCAGTAGCTCTGAACACTGTATGTAATACGTCGAGAGAGTGCGAAGAGAACGAAAATCTCGAAGATCCGGTCCAAGCTGAGTCAAACGAAGTCATTTGCTCAGGTAAAACGATTTCTAGATAACCTACAGATTCCATGCGACGACGAAGGGCTCCTGAATAGGACGAGTTGCCTAAGTTATAAACCGACGCATTTAGAACACAGTCGTTGATAGTGAAAGTTGCAGTGCCAGCACCGTTTTCTGAAACACCAGCAGCATTACCAAGGCATTCAATACCAAGAACCGAAGAAAGAACCGCTGGGCCAGCGACTGTGAGGATAATCTCAATCGCTGGAAGAGTGTCAAGTGGAAGAATTTGTGGGCGACATTTGGCAAGGGGACCAAGATTCATACTAAAACGATGAACGCCATCGTCTGCGTATTGCTCCGAAACAGTCCCAGCGAGTAGAGGAGAACCATCTTCAGTCATTGTGGCCACAGTGTAGGGATGCTCTGTAGGGAGATATTTCTTATCTTTGGCTACGCATTTGATATATTCACTTAATCCAAATTCGTTTACAACAGCGATCGTAGAACCTCCAGCTAGGATTTGCATTCTCGAGAAGAGATACGACGCTTGTGCTGGTAATCTCACTCCGGCGGTTCCCGAAGTACGAACATTAAAGGCGATACGTGAATTTTTCATATCCATAAGAGAAGAAGTTGGAAGACTCAGGCGAATATTCTGCCCTGCACCGGCGACAGTACTTCCGCTGGCTGGACTTATCTGAAACGTGTTATGGGAAACATCTTTCACGGAACTTATGCTCCAAGATAGTGAAGAGGGCATTACATTAATACCAGTAGTTACATCAGTCATTGTGTTTTTTATTATACGATACGATAATAAAATTTAATAATTTTTTTTAAGCAAAGTCAGGACCTGCAATATTCATTTTTCCAAATGCAGGGGCGGTTGTATTATCTGGTGCAGGAAGTTGTGGTTTATTAATAATTATATTAGGGTTCTTTTCAACTTGCACTTTGAACGACAAACTAACCATAGCGTTGCCGACGGTATCTTGACCCTCGGCATGAGTAATAAATCTTCCTTTGTGATCTTGTAGCGATAGAACGAGGTTGGATAAATACCTTGTACCGATGGGTGAAAAGAAATCTCGACCAGATTCCAATTCATACGAAATTTGCCCGAAATTTTCACGTGAATATGTCCTACGAAGTTTGGCTACACAATCAGAGTGAATCATGCCCTTTGTTTGATTTACACCATTGAATTCTTGTAGATTGGTAGTGCCTTGATTAAGTGTTTGTTGGCAGTTGAGGTAAATATGAGGTAAGGTGTTTAATTGGTAATTCATGCGCCATGGACTGGTGATGTTGAGGAAATCAGTATTAGAGACAGGGTTATCATAATCAAAACTAGAATCGGCTGTTGTAAGTGGTTCATCTATAGAGCCATTTTTGAAAGTAGTTATACGACGACCACCTAACAAGATATAAGAGTCGTTGTTTTGTTCTGTTTGTGTTATATCAACAGGTACATCAGTGCCTTCTATTTGAAAATTACCATTAGCATCTAAACTTAAACATTGAATGATCGGATAATCATCTTCACTCCAGGCTTGACTACCAGAAAGCGTCAAACGAAGATTTAAAATCGGGCGAAAAATGTTTGCTCCGCCTACTGGTACGACGGCCCCCGTTCCAGGTGGTGCTGTTGTAACGTGTTGATCCATTAAGGGGGTAGTGGCGGCTACTGTGGTCGCTCCGGCTAGATTATCGTTTAGAACATCAGTAATTGCTGTTCCTAAAGCGGCCACTAAACTTTCATGAGTACAGTAATCGCCTGAAGGAATTCCAATAATCTCGTCAATCTGGTCGAATATATTAGAATTTCTACCAACAAAAAGACGAACAAATCTATTAGTATCATTTAAATCATCCCAGTTCTTAGCAATAAAAGCCGACGTTGGTAGTATTTTTAAGCGTTCATCGTCAGCAACTGCAAATGGCGCTTCCAGAAAATCTAGTTTGAATCTTGTAAATTGTGTTCCTTGGTCATTTGGGTATAAACCCTCAGTGTTAATGTATAATTCTGTAGAACGAACTTCTGTCATGGTTATTTTATTATTATGAAGAATAATAAAATTTTATATTATGAATATTATTCTTGAATATCTTTCATAAAGTTTGGATCTTCTCTAGCCATCATATCAACAGCCTCAGGGTTTTTTATATAATCTTCTACTAATATCTTAAGAATCTCCTTACACATCGTAGGATATCTTCTATAGCATTCTTCTAGGTAATGGTCTCTCAAATCTTTCTCTTTCATGGTAAATTTGTAGCCTTTTCCAGCGTGATCGGCTCGTTTGATGGTCTTAATTTCACCTGTAGCCTCGTCTTCGTATCTGAAACCATCCTTACAGAATCCCAAACCTTTTTCAACCTGTTCTTTTGCCAAGGTTTTTAATTCTTGCATATCCATAACGCCTTCATTACTTTCCATCTTGAAGGGTGTCAGGGTATTCTCTGTGTTTTGTTTATCTATTGTTGTCAAAGCCATTTATTATAAATTAAGAAAATTTTAAATTATTACAAAATTATTAG
>Ga0070749_10002976_pt1 | contig 11356 bp, 17 predicted proteins | sample VirMetDEL_Nov_18_FD_75180 | JGI IMG/M metagenome (GOLD analysis project Ga0070749, IMG submission 75180) | Aqueous microbial communities from the Delaware River and Bay under freshwater to marine salinity gradient to study organic matter... | ecosystem: Environmental > Aquatic > Marine >...
ACTCAGTATTGGGTAGATTATCAAGAGGCAAGTTTGAATACGCCTATTTTTTGGTTTATTGTTTATGATGAGAGTATTGACTTTCTAGGAACTCCAACAGAATTTGAAGTAGTCGACTTGGTAATATAATCTATTCACCACATATTTATAATAAACATAATCTTGGATAGGGAAAAGATATGGCAAACGAATTCATAATAAAAAATGGTTTCCAATCAAAAGGAAACTCACAAATAACCGGTTCACTATCAGTAACTGGTGGAATAACAGGATCATACACAGGAAGTTTTACCGGAGATGGTAGTGGGTTAACTGGATTAGTATCTTCATCATATGCAGTAACGGCTTCATATGCTGATAATGCTCTTTCGGCTATAAATACCCCTAATGCAGTAATTACTGCTTCAAATACCGGAAATGATGATACTATAGAATTTTTAAAAGGTGGAGGGGGAGCATTTGCAGTTACTGTAAACAACGTTGTTAGTTCATCATATGCTTTAACGGCTTCATATGCCTTAAGTAGTCCAGCAGGAACCGACACCAACTTTGCAAACACAGATTTAACATTTACTGGAGATAGAGTGCATGATACCGCCGGGAATAATTTTTGGGTAACAGGAGATGCAGGAGGATTTAATGAAGCTTATCTCGGATTTCAATATCTGTCTGCAATGGGCGGACTTATTACTCAATCATATTTAGCTGCAGGAACTAATATATTCGAAGCATATAGCCTCCCGGGTGCAGCAGTTAATTATGTTAGAATGAGCGCTGGTAATGATCCTGCTATATATGCAGATCCTGGTGGAGTATATTTCAACCCAAATATTGCTGATATGGATTTTTTATTCAGCACTAATGCTGATACTAATACACTTTTTATAGAAGGTAGTAGTGGGTTAGTTGGTATTGGTAAGAATACACCTAATAGTGTACTAGATGTAAATGGTAATACTATTATAACAGGATCATTAACTGTAACTGGCACAGCTTCATATCTAAAATCTGTAGTTTCTGCTAGCAATTCAGGTGGAGCTGTTACCGTTGCAATGACCGAAGCAACATATCCATCTAGCCAGGTTATAAAATTAAATTGTAATCAAGGCACATCTGCTATTCAGTATACACTGCCGGCAGTTACCGAAGGCTTACATTATACTTTTACAGGACAAGGTACTACCGGTATCAATGATGGCCCTGTGCGATTTGTAGGACCTGCTGCCAATACAATTACAGGAATGGTAGCATGCTCAGATGGAAATGATATTATTCATACTGCCGCAGCGCGTGTTGCAACAACTACCATGTCATTTGCAGATGGAGAATTTAGGAACGGATCAAAAGTAGATTTCGTATGTGATGGTACCAATTGGGTTGTAACAGGAGTACATGGAGGAACTACTAGTACTATAACATTGAGTTAATCATGCTAACCAATCGAACCTACATATCAAAATCTGATATACATGGTTACGGAGTATTTGCTACAGAAGACATCCAAATAGCCGAAGTCATAATAGAATACCCTTGTGTACCAGTACGAGCTCGCAGACCTATACCACCAGAAATTGCTACCCACTTGTTTGTAGCAGAAAAAGATGTTGTTGTAGTGTTTGGAAATGCTGCCTACATCAACTCCAGCAAAACACCTTGTGCACGTCATGAAATCGATTCTAATTCAAATCTCATACGAATAATAGCCACACAGCATATTTCGGCAGACTGTGAAATAACATTAAACTACATGTAACAGATATTTATATTAAAAGATATGAAATCAATTAACGAAGGTAGTGGTTGTCAAGATCAAGAAGGCAATATGGCAAAACATCAGGCCATGCAATGTGCAGACGATTCACAGGATGTAGCTAATCTGATACTAGAAACTGACAATTTACCGGAATGGCTTGAAGCCAAAATAACATTGGCTGCAGATTATATGAATAAAGTTAAGCAGTACATGACACACCATGTGAGAGGTGCAGAACCAGCTCCACGTCATGATGATATGTCTTTAACCGGAATAATGAAATCCAACAAATACAAATAATGGGTAACGCAGTACACATAATAAACGAAGCCATGGTGATACCAATACAACAATATGTTACTAGGATGGTAAAGGCCGGGTTTCAGTATAATTATGATCCGGCGTTCAATGCTGAATTGAAAAGAGTGATCGAAGCTGCGTTGATACCAGTACTAAAAAAATACGGATATATTGTTAGATCAGAAACAGGATATGATTGGACAGGTATCAAAGATGTGGATTTAGATGATTCTGCAATATCCGAAATAAAAGAGTCAATGCGTCGTTACATGAAAATCAAATAAATGACACCTAACTTCATACCACATACTAAATTTCATCGTGCTTCGTGGTATAATGAACCAGGACAATGTGAATGGTATTGGTATACTCCTAGAAAATCTTGGAAATTAAATACCGATAAAACATTTTATGATAGTTTAGATCCAGAATTAACAGATATAGTTAAACAATTACACAGACAAGGAATGCTAACAACTCCGTCTTGTGCCGGACATGCTCGAGCAGATTCTCATTATGAAAATATATGGGATTCACTAAACAAACAAAAACAAAGAATTCGAAAATCTGGTATACAACTAGTTAATCCTGAAACCAATCACATGTTGCAATACAAGGATCCTACATATGAATTGCCATGGAGTAAAAAAAGATTTGTAGATATAGCAACAAAACACGGAAGTATCGGATGCCTAGGTATACATCCAGGAAAACATCAAAACATGTTACCAGATAAGGTTCCTGGATTTATTAAAAAACAAGATGGACCATTCACAATTTATTTAACTAGATCGTCTGATGCTGCCGATATTGCTAAAAAATGGAACATGTTTAAACAAAAGATAAAAGCCTAATGTCACCTAAATTAAAACATCAAACAACTGGTCGAGTAGAAACAAATGTGTCTCGTCCCGGAGTGCATTCAAAATGCAAAACATCCAACAACAAACATTCTAAACATTACAAAAAGAAATACAGAGGTCAAGGCAGATGATACGATTACGATCTTTATTAACAGAAGATGTAAAGTCAGCTGATTTTATCACACGTTTAAAACGATGGGAGAACAGTGTAAAATCCGGATGGGATTCAGCCAAGAAAAAATGGTTTCCTCATACAAGTTTAGAAGGAGGCACTCCAACTATTGCATATGGGCATAAATTAAAAACAGATTCAGAATATAAAGATGGTATAACAGATGAAAAAGCAGCTGAACTTCTTGTATCTGATATTGATATTGCAATTAACAAAATCAAAAATGTTTTAAAAATATCTGATTTTGATTCTTATCCTGATTCGGTACAACAAGCACTAGTTAATGCAATGTTTCGTGGAGAATTAAAAGCAAATCATGACACAGTAAAACATATACGCAATAACCATTGGGGCAAGGTAGCTGCAGAATATTTAAATAATAATGAATATAAAACAGGCGATCCGGGAGTTAAAACTAGAATGGCCTGGAATGCAACTCAGTTCCGGGAATATGCAGCAAACATAGCATTAACACCAATATCTAGCAAAGACATAAAATTAACGCCAGCAAACATTTCTAAACCTGGCAGTCAAGTTATGATACTTGTTAACAAAGATGTACTTCCGATTGATTCTATTATACTGCAAATGTATAATTCATCCGGAAGATTTATCAAACCACAACATCAATGGTTCGATGTGAAACAAGGAATATTAAAATTCAATGCACCAGCAGAACCAGGAGTATATATTTTACATTTAAATAAATCTGCATCAGTTAAACTAGTTGTTAAGTAATTCAACATTAAATCTAATATAATTTTTGCATAGTATTATTTATTTATATATAATATAGATATATGAATAGTAATATTACATATTTAGATAAAATTATTAAAACAGCACTTACCGTGTTCGCCGCAACAGACTTAGATCCTGTGAAAGCTTTTCCAGAAGGATGGGATCTGGATCATTGCAACGCATTTTTAGATAATCTTATGGATTATTGTTCACATCCGGACAAAGAAATGTGGGAACAAGCTGCAATTATACGTGATGTCAAAAAAGAAATCAACAAGACGCGGTAAATACGAAGTGTTTATTCTGAATGACGATCTGCATTCTTATACAGAAGTTGTAGAGTCATTAATGGGTACTTGTGGTCATAATAGGCTTCAAGCCGAACAATGTGCCGTTATTACGCATAATAAGGGGCAGTGCTCGGTATTTGTCGACAAATATGATATAAGTACGGAGATTTATGAAGAGCTTGTAAAACAAGGTTTAAACTGCAGGATACAGAAACGATGATACGCAGATGGTATTATATTTTTAGAATTGGTTTAGCTCACGCAGCATACCATCGGCATCTGAATAAACTCACACAACATCGTGAAAAACGAGATTTGATAAACTTTAAAAAAAGAGTGTACCAGGTAGAAGATGCTTGGCGCAAAATAGTATATTATAAACAAAAACTAAAATAAACAAGTTATGGGTAAAAAAGCAGCACATACCGGAATGTCTCCTAAAGATATTTCTGCTAATGCAATGGATAAATTCATATCCAGAAACGATCGTAAAAGACAAATTGAGTTTCAGAGACTAGGCAGATATAAACATGAAGAACAGCCGGTGGATCTTTGGCCGTTACAAGACCAGATTGAATGGTTTGAAGAAAACAAAGAACGAATTAAGTTTGATCATGACTATCCTAGTTATGCAGCTTGGAGAACAGAAGTTATGGATCGAACAGGAGTATATCCTTCCACATTCATAACGTTTACAGCTCCTCATCGAGAAACAATGAAAAACATGTTTGCTAAAAGAATGTCTACCCGAGAAGCTGCTAGCCGTTTAAGAGCCTTAGGAGTATACTAAAATGGATATGGCCGAAAAAGAAAAGAAGTACAAATATGTGTACGGTCGAGGAAGATCTGCTCTTAACCTAGGAGAATCAGATATACGTTATGCAATAGATAATACTAAGTCTAATGCAGAAGCGGCACGATTTCTCAAAGTTTCTTTTACTACATATAAAAAGTATGCAAAAATGTATACGGATTCTGAATCAGGACAAACGTTGTATGATATGCATACCAATCAGGCAGGATACGGCATAACAAAAAATGTATCAAATGCTAATATTGGCAAGTATTCTATAGAAAAGATACTGGCAGGAGAACATCCTACTTATCCTGCATGGAAGCTTCGTAACAGAATATTAGCATTAGCAATACTACCAGAAGAATGCGCCAGTTGTGGATATGCCGAACGCAGAATAACAGACGACACGGTGCCTTTACTTTTAGATCATATTGACGGAGACACAACCAATCATCGCATAGAAAACATACAGATGTTATGTTTAAACTGTTACTATCAACAAACAGGAAATCCTTTCAAACAAGACAAAGAGACTTATTGGAATTATAATCGGCTCGAATAATATTTATTAATATATGATTTGCATGAAGCCACTCATAATAGAAGGACGTTACGATTCCATAGTCACACAATTATCTAGTCGACTATTCCGCGTGATAAAAGATAGTTATGCCGCTGTGATTCATACCGAAGGCGAGTTTGCTGGTAAAAAAATATATTATGAATCCGGAGAAGACATTCCTGATCCAGCAGCAGTTTCTAATTTTGGAACAGACGATCCGCAACCTGCCATTTACTTTGAAGAAGTAGAAAACAAACAGATAGGTTTAGATTTTTATTTGGAACTCAAAGTGCAATGGATTGAAAATTTCAATGACTTTCGCAAAGGCGGAGATGCATTCAACGAAGACACGTTATACAGTGATGAAGTTCCTTTGATACAAATAAGATTCCAATTGGATCCAGCAGAATATCCTAACATATTAAGCACGGTAGCAATGGAACTCAGAGACACGTTACGGCATGAAATAGAACATCTCACTCAAAGTGGTTGGAATGTTAAGATTGGAAAGTTTATAAAATCAGACCAAGCCATGAGAACCAAAATAGAAAAAGGCAATCTGCCGGCATTCAAATACTTCACACTACCAAAAGAAGTAGATGCAAACATACAAGGATTATACTATCAAGCCAAAAAACAACGAACACCATTTAGCACCATAGCAAATGAATATTTAGATTTATTTGTGCCGGACATGATAACACCGGAACAAAAAGAAATAGTATTAGATGTTTGGAGAGCCAGACTGCCAGCGCTTGCAATAAGACAGGAATTATAAGGATTAACAGAATGCCATATATTTATAAGAAAATAAAAGACAAGTATTGTGTTTATAAAAAACACGGAGGCAAAACGAAAGGATGTACCCGGGGCACAAAAACTGCGTTAAAAAAATATATGAGTGCATTACATATGAATGAAAAAAAATTAGGATTAGACGGTAAACCTTGTTGGAAAGGTTATAAATTAGTAGGAACAAAAAAGAAAGGCGGTAAGACAGTTGACAACTGTGTTAAATCAGAAGCTGAATTGCCAGACGAAGGTTTTTCAGATCCGAAGGATATGATTATGTATGAAGAAGGAGAAATGTGTAACCGATGTGCAGTTGACTTGTTAAGAGACATACAGGAAGGCGTATACAATGACACAATAACAGAAGCAGAATACAGAGGACGCAAAGTTAAATTGAACAAGCCAATGCGAGGCGATGTTAAAAAGTTCAAAGTGTATGTGAAAGATCCTAAAACCAAAAGAATTAAAAAAGTAAACTTTGGACACGGAGGTACCAGTGCCAAAAAGGCAGGACAGAAAACTATGCGCATCCGCAAAAATAATCCTAAAGCTCGTAAATCATTCAGAGCACGGCATAACTGCGACAACCCAGGACCAAAGACCAAAGCCAGATATTGGTCTTGTCGTAAATGGTAGGATGTTTGCAATAAATTTCTTATATTTATGTCATGCAACAGATACAAATCACACAGCAAGAAATTTATGATGCAATGCGACCTGCCGTAGAACGCAACAAGAAGAAGTATACCCGCAAGAAAAAACATAAAAAATCACTAAATAATTTGGAATCGTAACTTTTTATTCTTATATTATATATGTAATAAAAAAATAAAGAGTTATGAAAGAAGTTATTGGATTTCCAAAATTAGTAAAAGGAGTATTAAGTGTACAATCACAAGACGGTGCTGACATCACTAATATGTTCAGAGAAGACATGATTAAGTTAGCATTTGATAATGATCAGTTACTCAAGTATAATACCGAGTCTAATCGCGCTAAACGAATTGATGCAGATTCTGTAAGTATAGAACCGGCACAAGAAGTTGCCGAACCAGAACCAGTACTAGATGATCCGATCCTGCAGTTTATAGCAACTGCACCTAAAATCAAGCCGGCATCATTAGAAATGTCAGACATCAAATGGAAGTATTTGATTAGATCTGTTATTAGAGGTAAGAACATAATGATGTGTGGACCTGCAGGTTGTGGTAAGACCATGGCTGCTAACGCATTGCCAGAAGCAACTAATCGTCCATTCTTTTATTTTAACTTAGGTGCTACTCAGGATCCAAGATCCACACTTATCGGTAACACCCATTTCAAAGATGGTGCAACGGTATTTGATAAGTCATCATTTGTTAAGGCAATAGAAACTCGCAATGCAGTAATACTGCTAGACGAATTATCCAGAGCGCATCCTGAAGCTTGGAACATACTGATGACAGTGTTAGATGAAAAGCAACGATACTTGAGATTAGATGAAGATGTAAATTCTCCGGTAGTGAATGTAGCAGAAGGAGTATCATTCATAGCAACTGCTAACATAGGTACCGAGTATACGTCTACCAGAACATTAGACAGAGCTTTGATGGATAGATTTGAAATTATTGAAGTAGATATACTGAACAAAGAAAGAGAAGCTTCTCTGCTAATCAGAAAGTTTCCGAAACTAGATAAAACATTGATAGAGTCTGTTGCTGACATCGCAGACATAAGCAGAAATGAATGGAGATCTGAAGAAGGCAAGCTTGGAAACATGATATCCACTCGTATGTCAGTTAGAGTATGCGAATTGCTACAAGATGGATTCACTTTGGAAGAGGCCTCTGAGGTTGCAATTATTCCGTTCTTCGATGCATCAGGTGGCGCAGACTCAGAAAGAACATTTATTAAACAAGTAATTCAGAAACATTTAGGCACCGTAGAGCAAGATATTTTCAATACCGAACAAGTAGAAGAAATTTAAGAATTTTTTCATAGCTCAGGAAGAAGTTGGCAGGTGAAATAAACTGCCTTCTTTTTCTGTATTTGCTTGGATATTACAATAATTATTCTTATATTATATATGTAAATAAAAAGATATGACAAGAAAGATAGACACACAGAATTTTGGCAGATCAAGTTTTTGGTTGAGTGACACATTGTTTGGCACCGAATCAGACGTTGAACGAGGAGTTGATTTTACTAAATTGGCCGCTACCCAAAGAGCAATTGCTAATTTTGTTACAATTGTAACAAGCAAACAAATACCAGTTGTGTTCAAATCTTCAGAAGACAGTTTTACTGATGGTAAACAAATTGTTATTGGAACTGATACGTCTCCTAATCAATTTGATTCTACAGTAGGATTAGCATTGCATGAAGGATCTCATATAGCACATACAGATTTTAAAATTTTACATAATTTTAATCGTCATGTTTCTTTGCAAGGGTGCGATCCGGATCTGAACATTACTGATTCGCAATTAATGTGCATAAAGAATTTGTTGAATTGGATTGAAGACAGAAGAATTGATATGTTGTCATATCAGTCTGCTCCTGGATACAGAAATTATTATGAAGCAATGTATAACAAATATTTCAATTCTAAAATTATTGATAAAGCATTGATTGAAGGCGCTAAAACCGAAGAAACATGGGATGATTATTTGTTTCATATTATCAATTTCACGAATCCTAACAGAGACTTGTCTGCATTAGAATTGCTACAAGACATATGGAACATGATTGATATAAAAAACATATTGCGTTTAAAGTCAACTAACGATTGCTTTGTATTAGCGTGTGACATCTACAAGAAGTTGAATGCACATTTGAAACAAGAAGAAACTGATACAGATTCGGATGATGAGGATGGGTCATTAGGCGACAGTGATGAAAATGCAGAAACAGACGCAAATGCATCATCCGAATCATCTCCAGGTCAGTCAAATCCTTTATCAAAGAGACAATTGCAACAACTAGAAAAGGCCGTTGAAAAGCAAAGAGAATTTCTAAATGGAGATACCAAAAAAGCCGGCCGTAAGCTTAGCAAAACAGATACTGCGACTTTAAAAACTATTAAAGATGCTGGCACTGAAGTTGTCAATATACCAAAAAGTTATCATGATGATCCTGCAACAGGAAATACTATAGAAACAATTGTTATTCGAAAAATGACAAAGAATCTGATTGAGAATTTTGAATTCTCAGATTTATTTGAATTACATAGTACTTATCATTTAGATAGAATGCAGAGGGCAGTAAATTCTGGCATCCTATTGGGCAAGCAACTAGGAAGAAAGTTAAAGCTTCGCAACGAAAACAGAACATTGAAATCTAGCAGGTTAGAAACTGGTAAGATAGATCGCAGATTGATATCAGAACTAGGATATGGTAACGTGAATGTGTTTCATCGAATTGTTAGTGATTCATATAAAAACTTCATGATTCACATTAGTATTGATGCATCCGGATCGATGTCTGGCGAAAAAATGTGTAATGCAGTCAAATCTGCAGTAGCAATTGCTCAAGCAGCTTCCATGACAACCGGTATACGAGTACAAATATCATTCCGAGGTACAGCTGGCACAAAAGATAAAATACACACTTTGTATGCATATGATAGTGCACATGACAAAATGATCAAGATTAAAACATTGTTTAAATATATAGACACATTTGGTTGTACTCCAGAAGGAGCTGCATTTCGAAGCATTGAAAAATATATTATTGATGATGCAAAAGGAGACGAATGTATTTTTATAAATTATTCAGACGGCGAACCAAGCTCTTATGTGCATGATCCAGTTCAATACACTACAAATGTAATCAACAAATTCAGACAGAATGGATTGCAAATTATAGGATATTTTATTACTAGTGGTTACGTGTATGAGTCATCGAAACATAATTTCAAAAAGATGTACGGAGCCGATTCAGAGTTTGTTGATTCTACTAGATTAATTGAAATAGCAAAAACTTTGAACAAGAAATTCTTAGAACAAAAATCAATAGCATGATACAAGAAAGAAAACAGACCGGGGGACGAGTAGTGAATCTCCCGGTATATGTGAGTAATCACATTACAGATGAAATGATTGAATTGTTCCTTCAAACAGGAGCTGCACTAACGGTGAATGCCGGCAGAATATCCGAGCAGGTAGTATTACCCTATTTGGAACAGTTTTTTGAAAGTCCCGGTCGTATTGTAGATGCAGACGGATTTGATCATTTGTTTGAAACCGGGATACGCAATGAACATAAAAAGCTGGCAATCAGAAAAACGAGTGCGGCTGCAAAGAATATAGGCAAAAACAAGGAAGGCCGATGTGATACTATATCATTTCATCATGCGGTAGCAAATGCAATCTATGTTATTGATGCCGCAATATTTTATGAGAATGCCATACTGAATTATGACAAAACTGGTAATTGCTATGATGTAAACTTTTATGCAGATATGCAATTGCAAGGCAAAGGCAAACGTATCGGATGTAATGCATGGAAAAACACAGAGATGTTGTTGAATCATGCCACAAAAATTTCTTTGTAATATTTATTGGAAATAACAATTAGTTTTTTAATATTAAATAAAAAAGGTTATAAATGGCAAAACAAATTGAATTTCATGGCGAAGCACGTGCACAATTAAAGCGCGGAGTCGACATATTAGCAGATGCAGTTAAATCTACATTAGGTCCCAAAGGACGTAATGTGGTGTTAGACAGACCACATGGATCTCCGCATATTACTAAGGATGGAGTATCAGTAGCAAAAGAAATTGAATTAGAAGATCCTATAGAAAATATGGGAGCACAAATGGTTAAAGAAGTAGCAGCCAAGACAGCAGATGTTGCTGGTGATGGAACTACTACGGCCACCGTGTTAGCACAAGCTATAATTGAATCTGGTTTCAAATATGTAACTGCAGGAGCTAATCCTATAGAATTAAAAAGAGGAATTGATAAAGCGGTTGCTGCAGTAGTTAAACAACTCAAAGAAACCTCTAAGCAGATAGGAACTGATGCAGACAAAGTAAAACAAGTTGCTGCTATATCAGCAAATAACGATGAAATGATTGGATCATTAATTGCAGAAGCAATGAA
>Ga0070749_10002984_pt1 | contig 11345 bp, 21 predicted proteins | sample VirMetDEL_Nov_18_FD_75180 | JGI IMG/M metagenome (GOLD analysis project Ga0070749, IMG submission 75180) | Aqueous microbial communities from the Delaware River and Bay under freshwater to marine salinity gradient to study organic matter... | ecosystem: Environmental > Aquatic > Marine >...
ATCCAAGGGCGCTTGCCAATACCTCCATAGGTTGCATACATATAGTTTTGATCTTGACTAAAGTGGGCTGTAATGGAGGGCTCTAGAGAGGAGAAGTCACTAGAGACAAATACATAGCCCGGATCAGCTTCCCAGCATTCCATGAATCTAGTATCTCGTCGAGCTAGTGCGGGGAGATTAACTTTAGGTACACCTTTATTCTTAGCTAGCTTTTCCCGTAGCTTAGTTAGATGTTTAGATTGCCGTTCGAGCTTTTTGAGTTCTTCGGTTTCGTCTATTTTTAGCTTGTTCAGCATAAGTTGCCCATCGTAAGTTATCTGGAGAGTAATTTCCATTATTATCTATTCGGTCTAAAGTAATAGAATCTTTAGAAACTTCAGCAAAGGCTTTAAGAGTCGGGTATCCAGGGATCCTATTTAATCTTCTCATACTCGTCCGCCGGCCACCCTATTTGTACGTGTACCACTCACTTTTATACTGCAGTGAATACGCCCATCATGCTCTGATCCTAGGTAGGTATTTATTGCCTGCTGTAGCACAAGGAGACGTTTACGACGCAGTTTAAGTATCTCTCCGCCCCGTCCCCATTGATGTAAGTGTGTTGTTTTAAAACTTGGTGATCCTTTAGGTGTCAAGAACTTAGCGGTCATTCCAAGCACGTCTTGAAATAGTATAGCCAGTTGATGTGATGAGCCTATATTAAGAATCTTCCATACATCATCAAAGTCCCCCTCCATAAACCGCCGGAATCGCTTAAGCCGGCCTTTTTCAGTTTTGAGAGGATTCTTTTCCATAAACTTAGCATACCGTATTGTGCGTACAGATGCTAGATAAGGTTCGAATTCATCTAGGAACTGTTGTTCCATATTATCTATTTCTTCTTCTAGTTCTAGTATGTATTCAAGTAGCTTAGCTCGATCGATCTTGATACCTTCGCGATAAGCTTTAGACATCAGCCCGGCTCGTAGCATATATAGTCTATTGTCACGTTTCCAGTCAAAGTCTACAGCGGAGAAGAACTCTAAACAGTTCTCGTACAACAACAGCGTTACTAAGGTATCAGCATTATTATATTCTTTAAGGAGATCATAGGGCAATAGGTGTAGATACTGACCGTGTTTAGATTTGATCCCGTAATGCTTAGTTAACCAGTCATGCGCCGAAGATTTGTGAGAGTGATTAGTTTCTTCTAAGAACCTCATACCACAAGCTTCAAGACTAAGTCCAAACTTTTTAAAGAACTGTTTACTGAGCTCTTTCTCTGTAACCTCGCCCATCTCTAAAGCAATCATCTGATCAATGGTGAAGGTCGGCACCTCGAATTCGGCGCCTCCGCCGTCTCTAAGTTGAGCCATTCGCATTGTATCAGCATACCAGTTAAGTTTCAGTTCTGGGTACAAGGCTGAAATTACACCAAGTTCAAAGCTAATATTATGAGCAACTAGAGGGATACCAGATATTGCTAGTTCCTTTAGCTTACTCTTTATATTTTTACTATTAGCACTGAACCACTGCTTTACTTCACCATCTTTTTCTCTCCAGGCGCAAGATAAAGAAAATATTTCAAAGTCTCTACGGAAATACTCAAAGCTGGCTCCCCGAGAGTCTCGTGTTTCAATGTCAATCGCTACTATCATCAGTAGACTCTTTAGCTTCAGCTGCTTCTTTAGCCAGTTTGTCTAGTCGCTTTTGAGCTTGAGTCTTGATCTTATTGAGAACTTTAACGGCGTATTCGATATCCTCAACCGTGCGCTCTAAAGTTCCATAAGCTAAAACTGTACGCTCTTCAAGGTTCATCGTACGAATTTGCAGCATAGCCGCATCGTCCTGAAGTCTGACCTCAAGCAATGCTTGCGGCATAAAAGAGTAAGTATCGGTTACTTTATTGAGTTTCATTTATCCCTCCACTAAATATTTAACGAGTGCAAATAGATAAAGCCATGGCAATGTCCATATTATCAGGCTTCGAGTAAGACTAATTGATTCAAGAAATGCCAATAAAACTAGTTTCATATAATGTCCCATACCTTAAGAAATCCTATAACTAAACTAACAGAAAATAGAAAAAACATAACACAAAAGCCCACTACGAGCTCGACCTCTGTCATACACAACCTCCTACGAACCGCGGCGCTAGCCCTTCATCATCTTTCTTTAGGTCCAGTATAGTGGATACATCTGCTGGGATGCGATCAGGTAATTCATTAACCCCTCTAAGTCGAGGGTGGTATTCAATATATTTTACTAAGCTCTGGGTCTCTCGATCTTTACTTGCAGAAGCTACATGAGCCAAGTTTTCGAATTCTGGAGGTTGACCCCCTCGGCGATTCAATACTAAAATGTCAGGCAGTTGTTGTATAATGGCCTTTCCTACACCAAATGTTGGAAGTCCTGGTTTTGATTCCAGTATAGTACCGTCTTCACTTACTGCCTGAATTGATAGGTCAAGTGTACAAATAGAATCAATATCATGAAAATCTGACAGAGTTTGTAGCTGCTTAACGACACCGCTCAATAGCTCAATTAAGGCTTCAGTCTCCTTGAATGGATTATGCTGACCTCGAGCTCCCATACAGCGCTGCTTAAAGATATCAGTCTCTTTGATATCAAGGCATAGATTAGTTAAAGAATCGATTGCTACACATTTGACACCGGCAGCTTTTAGCGTTGCTGGGTCAAGGGCCTCTTTAATACGAGCTAAGATCTTATTAGGCTCTAGATCTATTAGATTGCCCTTAGCATCTTTACCTCGATTCCAAGCAATTGGGATAAGATCCTTATTAGACTTGACTGCTGAGGCTGGTCCATGAGATTCTCCAGAACCGTAGAGTAATAATGTCTTTCCGGGATAAGTCCCGATAAAGTGTGATTTACCTACTCCACTGGCCCCAAGCACTACAAGGAATAGCCCGTCTTGTTTGATGTTCATAGCTTCTTTAAGTAAGTCCATTATTTCTCCGATATCATTTTAATAAGCGCATTGCAATATCTTTGCGCGGGGTTAACTAATTCATCCGGATCTAGCTTCGGGTCATCTTTCTTTCTGAACTGTTCTGACTGCTCCAGAGACCCTACAATGTACCCTATTACACAGGCATCAAATGCATATTGATCAGCGGTATTTAAATATGTATTAGGATCTACCACCGGCACTAAAATCTCTGGTTCTTTGGCTTCAACAGTAAAGCTGAACAATATCACCAGACTAAGTAGTAGTTTCTTCATCTTTTTCCTCCTTGTAGATCTTATCTACGGTTATTATTTTAGATTTTGCGCTATAATTTGTCACTATAAAAATAGGATCTAGTGAATTAACTTTATTACTGCAGCCGGGACAATCTTCATCTATAGGGTACTCAATTTCAACCCAGGAGGCTTTACAAGAATGGCAGATTCTACCTTTCATACCGCTCATTTTCTACCCCCATTTAGCACAGCAAATCTCAACCGTACCTTGGTCATACATAAAGGGCAAATGTGAGATTTCTTTATGAATAAGGATACTAACCAGAGTTTAACACTCTTGATATTAGTCCGTTTACAAAGTACACATTTATACAACTTCATTATAATATTTTACCTATCCAGCGACCCTTAGAATTCAGTACCATAGGGATAATAATTGGAATACCTTCTTGAACCACACCGCAGCAAAGTATTGGTTTTGTTGGGAATTTTTTACCATATGCAGCCGCATAAGATTTAGTATCCATAAGACATCCAACATTCATAGCAAAGCAAAGATGTTTCTTATTAGCAAACCAGCGAATACCGGCAGCAGCGTGGAAGTGACCATATACCGTGTGAGTCATATTAGCATCTACAGCCTTCTTAAACGCATTATTACCTGCGCCGTTACCAAGGTTGTGCCCATGTTCATATACAACATCATCAATGATTATTTCATCGTGTAGTTTCCAGCCTTTAGGGAATTCGAATATATCATCTAAAGTCCGCACACAATTCCTGGGGATACCAGCCTTAAATGCCAATCGGTATATGCGTAGGTCGTGATTACCTACGATAACGTCAACCTTTGGGAATGCTTTATAGAACTTCTTTAAATGTTTACGTGCCTCCTCGAATTCGTCACCCGGACTCATACCATCAGGATCAGTTTCGTAATCGCTGATAGCGTGAGAGTCGACGAGATCCCCAATCTGAAGGATGCGGGTGGGTTTGACCAGTTTTTCAACTGCCTTCAGAAAGGGAATAGTGTCGGGGTGTTCAAAGGGGATTTGCACGTCTGGTATGATTAGTACTGTATCTTTATTTGCCATCGATCATTTTCCTCACTGCGTCATAAGAATCGCTTATTATTATTTCTCGGCCATCTCGCAGAATAACTTGAGTGTCATTTGCATAATTTATGTAAAGTAGTATAATCGCATCTGTATTTATTGTTACAGCTACGTTATCAATCTTTGAAAATACCTCTATGAACATTATCTATCTCCTCGTGTATGATTTCTAATCCTTCTAATTTAAAACCTGCAGCTAATAAAAAGTAGTGAAAGGCCTCCACCAATTCTGGTAATGACTCAGTTGGTGTGGACATTTTCACCGTCGCGTGATCATAATCAGTTTGATCATCAGGAGTCTTCTTAAAAATATACATTATTCCTCCATACAAATCCAGCGGCGAACAGCAAGTTTAAAGAGATAAAAATCTTTATGTACTGTCCTCAATTCTTGTTTATTTTCAGGGCAATTAAGAGGCGGCTGGCAACCTATTAGTACTAGTGCTATTAATGCTATCTTTGCCATTGTATTGCCTCCAAAAAGCCTTTAGTTAGATATCGGCGTGTTTTGTCAATTACTTTAGGAAAAAGAGGATCTAGCATGTATGTCGTACAAGAGTCTGTAGCACTACTAACTCCACGTCCTATCTGCTGTACAGTTGTCATTATAGTTTCTAGATCATACCACAGTTGCCCATTAGGAAGCGCCAGCCTCTTTTTGACGGCTTGGTCGCCAAGATTGGGGAATAGGAGCCTCGGGATTATGATGAGCCTACAAGCATCCCCAGGGAGATCTACACCTTCTGCCATTCCACATGCAAGAAGTATGCCGCCATCTTTTTTAAACTTATCTAATACATCGTACTTAGTCTCTTTATCGTGAACCAATACGGATATATCTTTTAGTAGTGGAGCCAGCTCTTTAGCTTGTCTATAGCTTGTGTGGACTATGGTATTAGGTCGGTTTTCGTTTTCGTATATAGTACGTATGGTGTTTGCCATCTCAGCTAATTCTTTACGATTGCGTAGTGGCTTGAAGTCCACAGGTCTATTTTCTGGCGGCGCTAGAGGCTCATAATTCTTGAAGTCAATTGCTTTCTCTTTAGGGAACAGCTCTTCCAAATGGAATTCAGTCAAGCTGCCGCTCATAAGCAGGATCTTAGTAGTGGGTCCAAATATAGTAGTTAGTAGATCTGCTGGCATTACGAGAGGTTGTACTACTAAATGCATTCTGCGTTTGTTAGGTTTGGTCTCTCGCATTTCATAAAAGATCTTAACTGTATGCAGGTTCGTTTTAAGATAATTATAAAGTAAGATGAGCGCCTCATAGCGGCGGCTTAGAAAGTCCCGTCGTTTATTTTGATGTGGGCTATCAGGATGGTAAAATCGACCAAGCTTCTTAACTTGATCCTCTAACCAGTAGAAGAACCCCTCATCATCTAAGTCTTGGGGAATACTGTACGTATCTAAGGGGAATGCTTTACTAATAGTCATCAGCATCATCTCACCCAGTTTATGAGCCTCATCAATAACAACCGTAGAAGGGCGAACTGCGTGAGGATTAGATAGAAAGAAATAATAATAGGATAGAGGGTTAAAAACACATGGCGAATATAAAGCTTCTTTACGCGCCATTCGATATTCCCGTTCATCAGCATAATAATCCTTTCCCTTGATTGCTACAAGTTCTGGGTATGTCTCGCAGTATTGATCTACGAGTAAGTTATTAGTTGTTATGATTGCTACGTCATTGTAAGTGCGTTGGACAGTTCGAGCTATAAAGGATTTACCGATTCCAGGTGGACCGGCTAGACCATGAATTCGGCATGATCTCCAGTTCGTATCAAGGTGTGTGAAATAATCAAGTTGTATATCTCGGGCTGCTTTACCAGTCCCATCAAGTACGTGAGCCAGTTTCATGCAGGACTCCGTCGATTGTTTGCTTGTTGCTTTTTAGTAGCCCATTGACAATTATCTGGAGTATAGCCACCGTCATTATCTATACGATCTATAGTATGACCTTTTGGTCGAGATCCCATATCTTCAACGAATTGCCAAAAATTAAGATACCAGGAGGTACACATTCTAATGCCTCGGGCTCCATAATTTTTATATGCTGTATGATTTCTATTGTAGCAGCGAGCTTTAATCTTTAAGTATGTAGTATATAATTCATGTTGAGTTGGGCTGATTCTCAGATGCCTAGGCCATTTGCAGTACCCTTGTAAATATTGACGTCTTACTGACTCAGGGCTTAAATCCCATTTATTTGCAAACTCTTTAAGAGTTAGATTTTCTATTTTTCTCGGCTTGGCGTCTTGCATGATTTTCTTCCTGTGTTTTAGTATCATGACAGTTATCGCACAATGCTTGTAAATTGCTCATATCACAAAATAATCGTTCTATGTACTCATCCCAAGAATCAAGAGGTCGATCTATAGGCACTACAGGTTCTATGTGATCGACATTGATTCGGGGGTGTGTCTTTGACTTTTGCTGTTTAGCTAGAGCGCCACAAGCAGCGCAGGTGTAGAAGACATAAGGTTTTGCTCGACGTGTGCCATCTTTTTTAGTTCCATATTCTCTGACTTCGGTAGCTTTTAGAACTGCTATTCTGACTGGGTTACGATGCCATACACGTTTTATTGCTGATATCAGCTGGCCTTTCAGTCTTTTATCTCCTGCAACTGCTTTAAGCATCAGGCTACACTCTGCTTGCTAGCTGCTGGGTAGAAACTGATAATATTCATCCCTCGTGCCGGTGCAAATCCTTTCTTTTGCTGATAGAAAGCTGATGCTGCATCACGACTCGTGAAGGTTAAAGATTCTCCGTTATCACCCAACATTTGAGTACCATTAGCTAGTACAATTCCAAATAGCGCTTCGCCTTCTTCATTCTCACCAACAAATCTGACAGTGTCATTCTTGTACCCAAGAGATGCTCTGATTGATGCGCCAGTTAGGATGTTGCTCAAGTTCGCTACGTACTCAGCTACTTCAGAAAGTGCAGGCTTCTTGCCAGTGATGGCTCCGATAAGATTCACAAAAATCTGTGTCTTGATCTTAGAAGTGTTGCCTGACTTAGCTGTGTAGACAAGAGACTCAACAGGAACTGAAACGAAGTCCTTAAGGATTCGGCCGCTACTCAGCTCTTGAACCGTTAGTAAAACTGATCCCCATTGCTTTCCTGCGGCATCTTTTTTGCCCATGTAAAGCTTGTGATCAATGATGTTTAGATTGTAAGACCCCGGCTCAATTAAAAATCTTACTCTCTGATCGTTCGGGCTAGAGACATCTGCGTCTGTAAGACCACCAAGATCTAGTGACTTAACTTCAAAAGACTCTAACTCTTTTCCATTTCCTTGACTCATTTTTTCTCCTTTACGTTATGACTATGAATCTTAGGTGTATATGATGAAGACGATACTGTTAGTTCGTCTGCATGCTTATTTACTAATCGGGCGAATTCCGATTTATCTTTAGGACTTTTTTTACAGATCTTATCAAATGGGCAATTCTTACAAGCATTATCATTAGTTGTCATTGGGGGTAGTTGTGGTAATGTTGCTGCATCTGCCATAATCTTATAAAACCTTAAAAATTCAACCACTGTTTCATGGTGCATTTTACCATCTAAATACAAATTACCTTCTATGTCAACTCTTACTTCAAGTTCTCTAGTCTCAAATTTTAAACTGTCTAAACTTTTATCAAAGTGTAAATAAGATGTACACAGAACTCCGTGATTAATATTGAGTAGTGACATATAAGTAAGTAGTTGTCCTAGATGCTGTTTATTGATCTCACCTTTATTAATAACAGAGTAGAGTTTGCTTCGGCTCACTGTGCTTTTGATTTCATAGATTGTTTTACCATCTACAATAGCATCAGCGCGTCCAGAGATCGTAACACCTCCCTTTAGCTCTACTTTAATTGGAACTTCAGCTTCAACTTGTCTACCTTCAGCTTTGAGTTTACTCAGGATAAATTCTTCTGTAATACGGCCAGTGGCCATATAGAGGGAGTCGATTTTAGAACGCTCATTAGGATTGAGATGCTGAAATGCGAAGTATCGAGGGCAGCCTTCTTTATACATAGCTGCTGTAGTAACACCGCTAGGTAGAGCAAATGATGAGGGGTATATTTTATATTTCATAAATAGATGCGCTCCTTTTTGCCTCTAGCAATTGCTCGGAAGTACGCCCAAAAAGTATATATAAATGTTACCTGTCCAATAAGAGGTAGAAGAGTAGTGAGCGCATATGCCCAAGATGGAGCATTTAAGTCTAATAGGTTTTGAGCTCTTCCTGCAGAAGTAAGAGTATAGCTTATAGCTGGGAAAAGTATAAAATAGCATGTTAAAAATAGACAAGCAAAACACATTATGATTCCCTCCTGTTATTAGCTAAAGAGACAATACTTAAAATACCAGTAAATACTGCTCTAATCAAATGCACTCCCCCAAAAAATGCAACACAGGTTTTAAGTAAAGGTAGGAAAGAACTTGCCAAAAAGTAAGTAATTAATACTGATACTGCCCCGTCTGTAGCATTAGAGGCTGCGGTTATTAATAGTTTTAAGATTTCTTCATTCATAGTAATCTCCTTTCGTTTACTATTCCTCTCTTCGGCAGAAACAATCGTTGACTTTAGTAAAAAATTATGTTAAAGTTTTTACCATATTATGCCGATAAGGGTTTAGCGGTTATATTTAAGTGAGATGGAAATGAGTGAGTTAGAAGAATATTATCAACGATTCTACCAGGTTCTGCAAGATGACCTGGATCAAATGTTAACAGAACCTGATCCTACCAAACGTTCCCCCAAAGCAATTGCTGAAAGATTGAAACTAGCTGAAGATTGCGAGCTCAAACTAGAAGAGCTTAGCAGTGATACTATGTCTGGATGGGATCAACTAAAACCTGAAACCCGCAATAAAATCATGCGGTTAATAGAGGATGATCAAGATGAAGAAGAAGAAGCTTAAATTCGATCCTAGTCAAGTTGCTCGTAGGCAGCTTCAAGAGGCGGACCTTAATTTCATTTGGTCTTCGTGGCTAAAGTCTTATAGATCTTCAGATTTTTCCACGTCGATTTCTAATGATGTATATTTCACATTTCACCAAGCATTGATTAACCATATCTTGCTTAATCCGACAAACTCTGCTACGGTGCTCGTAGACCCTGAACATGAGGATGAGATTCTTGGCTATATTGTTTATTGTACTACTAGGCCGATCATTCATTACGTCTATGTAAAGAATTCATATCGTGGGCGCGGGATTGGAATGTACTTATTCCAGGGAATTGCTAAGCACTACGAACAGATACAAGGTAAGAAGAAGTTTAAGATAGAAACGACTCACAAGCCTAAGAACTGGGCAAAAGCTAAAAAGGACCTGAGCCTTGTCTACAATCCGTATATTACAGGAGACTATGCGACCTATGAAAAAGTTGAAAACGGTTAGATTTAATATTGGGGTGGCGTTCGGTGGACAAGCTACTAGCTACCTGCCTAACTCTCGCCTTGCTGAACATATTGAGTTATACACAGATGATCTATACGTCATAATCAATCGTCGGGATAACACCCCAATCCATATACCAATTTGCCATGTGTTGCAAATGGAGATAGCGGAAGATAATGGACATAAAACGTCTAGTCTCAAAAAAGTACGCCGAACTAAAAAATAAACCTAAATGGTTTAACAGCAGCTTTCCTGCACAGACTAAATTCATTAAAGATTCCAGTACCTTAAAGATTGGGCACTGTACTAGACGTGCCGGTAAATCATATGGTGTTGGGATCTATTTAGTTAAAGAAGCTTGGGAAAATCCTGGAGTTACAAACGTTTATATAGCTTTGACTCGTGAGTCCGCTGAACGCATTATGTGGAAGGATGTCTTAAAAGATATCAATCGCCGCTTCAAACTCAATGCCCATTTCAATGATCAAAAACTTATTATGACGCTACCTAATGGATCAGTGATTTATTTGGGAGGGGCTGACGCTCGTAAAGACGAAATGGATAAGTTACTAGGACAAAAGTTCAAACTTGCTGTAGTTGATGAAGCTTCCAAGTTTCGTGTAGATATGCACCGACTTATCTTCGATGTTATGAAGCCTGCTATTGCTGATTATAATGGTACGATTGTTCTCATTGGTACTGCAACTAACTATATTAATTCATACTTTGCTAGGGCTTCTAGGGGTATAGAGCCTGGGTGGTCTGTTCATAAGTGGAGCGCTCTTGATAATCCCCATATGAAACGTCAGTTTCAACTTGAGATGGATCAACATAGGGTACGTAATCCCCTCGTAGATAAAGAGGCTTGGTTTATTCAGAACTACTTAGGTGAATGGGTAGTTGATACTAAAGCTTTAATATATAAATACAGCCATGCTAATCTAATTGACGAACTCCCTGATAATAAAGACTATACCTATGTTCTGGGGGTTAAGATATCATATTCAGGACACACGGCGTTTGCAGTAGCCGCATATAGTACTAGATCTAGGGATGCCTATATTCTAGAGGCCTATAAGCTGAACACTGTGGATATATACCGAATTGTAGAAGAGGCATTAAAGCTTGACAGTCGCTACAAATTTGCTAGTATAATTTGTGCAGATGTGTCTAAAAGATTGACACAGGAGATCAGATCGAGGTTTCCGCTAAGTGTCGAAGATCATTCGGAAAAAGACAAAGAAGCGTTGATGAGACTCTTCGCATCGGAATTAAAACAAAAAAATATTAAAGTTTTCCGAAAAAATACCGATATAGTATTAGAGTGGGATTCTATCATCCGGGACGAGACATACAAGAGAGGATTGCGCGAAGATCCTCGATGTCCAAATGCAGTATCGACTGCGGCTCTATATGCTTGGCAAAAATGCTTTAATTACGGGTACATGCCCAAAGTAACAAGTGAGGACCCTGTTGATGATTACTGGGACAAGTTGGCTGAAGACGTCAGAGAAGGCCGAAACCGATCCGAAGAAGACCAATTTATTGACGACTATTTCTATTGAAGATGTCGATAACCTATTGAAATTAATGGAGAAATATCAGGCGACTAAGATCAGTCTTCCAAATGGTATAAC
>Ga0070749_10002985_pt1 | contig 11341 bp, 15 predicted proteins | sample VirMetDEL_Nov_18_FD_75180 | JGI IMG/M metagenome (GOLD analysis project Ga0070749, IMG submission 75180) | Aqueous microbial communities from the Delaware River and Bay under freshwater to marine salinity gradient to study organic matter... | ecosystem: Environmental > Aquatic > Marine >...
CATACGATAGAGCAATCGCAATATCTAAAGCATACACCAATGTAAACATTGTATCAAAAGATCCAACTGTAGTTATTTTCTGTATATACTTTATCTGAGCTGAATTTGAATCAGTAAGTAAATATCGTCCTTCTTCTGTCCAGTTGTCTTGTTCCTGGCCGTACATCTCCACCACTCTTAAACAATCTTGTGGTAAGGCATATTTATAAGTCCAACCCCAATCCGGAGCTGTAGAGCTTACCGTAAGAGTGACCCTTGCAAGTGCAAATTTCCATGGATGAGAACGCAATAGTTCATCTCGTATATCGTCAACAAATTCTTTGCATAATCGTGCCTCAATAGAATCATCATTAATACTTGAAATTCTATTTGCACCTAAATAAGTTAAAGCTCTGTTGCATATAGCGACAAGACCTACAGCCATCTAACCCCCCAAAAGTAAAAAGGCCCCATCCATGGGGCCTTAGCAGAACTTATACAGTTCTGTAATACATTAAAACTTTTACTGTTCCGCTAGTTGCAGTCCATGCAGTAGCAGCAGTCAGAGTCAAAGTACATTCAGCAGAGAAAAGCTTTCCAAGACCAACCATGTTTGCTTGGTCAATCATAGATACTGTATCTGCAGCAGTGTTCACATCAACAGATGCTAAGAAAGCATCGTTGTCTGTAGTTTCAACTGCACCAGCATCCTGCAAGTATCCAACGTGTACAGTTCCAGCAGTTCCAAGATCAGGAAATGCCAATACTACGTTTAAAACTCTTGCACCCTTTGGAATTTTTCCCAAATACCAAATGTCGTTGTTTGAAGGAGCAGATCCAGGAACTGTGAAATCACAGTACATAACCTTCACTTCTCCCGATACGTCGCCAGGACGGATCATGTCCGCTGGCACGTCTACAAAAGCATCCGTATATTGATTACCATAAAAAGTAGCCATCGTTTAATCCTCCTATTAACCTTCGTAACAAATAACTTCTACAACTTTAACTTCTTCCATACGAGTAGCGCCAATAGACATTCTACCGTACACTTGCTTCGCATAACCTTTGTCATCTCTTTCAGAGATGCGAGACATATAGTCTTCACCTACAGAAAGTAAAAGACCATCTTGCGCCCATGCAAAACAAGAACGATAAGAAGCGCCTACTACAGTCGAACCAGAACCAACTACTCCAGTTGAAGTAGATGCATCTAAAGTACCACGAGATGCTGTTGTGTTTAATCGGTTTAACCAAATAAACTCAAAGCCCATGAAAGTGTTGATCTCACCTTGAACTAATGCTTTTACAGTATTGTAGTCAGAGCTAGACACTTCAGTAGTACCTAATAAAGACTCAATCTGAGAAGGAGACACAGCCATGTATCTCTTCAAGTTTCCTTGAACATCTTGTACGTCAAGCATACGTTTAACTGCACGAAGAGTTTTCATGTTCAAGTTAACAAATGCTGAACCATTGTTAGCAGCATATTTCTGAGTGTTCGGATGAGTCTGAGAAGTCGTTCCATCTTCACCAGTGTACGCTGTAGCAATAGAAGCAGTGATGATTTCATCATCCTTAGTTCTTCCGAATGCCCAAGCAGCAGCCATAGCATACTCAGAAGTAGGGTCGATCAACATTCTGATTTTATCTTGATCATCAACTAAATCTGCCCATTCATAATCTTTTAACGTAACCATACGTCTTGAATGAGGAGTATCTAATTGAGGTGTAGAAGAGTGACGACCTGTACGTTGTACGGCTGACACGGTTCCGATTTGGTCGAAGAATTGCTTCTTCCCTTTTTGACTCTCTTTACGAACAGCGTTCTGTAATTTAGAACCCTGTTGTTGAGACAAGTGTTGTACGTTTGCACCGAATTGGTTTACAAACGCAGTGGTAATTTGATGAGACATTTAATATCCCTCCTTTAGTTTTATTGGATAAAATAAAAATTGCTTTTTGGATTATCCTCTAAAAGAGGGTCCTAGATTTACGTCTAGCCCGTAATAGCGTGAAAGGGTCCTGTGACGGATTGTCCTCACCCTCCATGCTACCTAGTTCTTATGCAGTGTCAAGCTACTCAGCAAACATTTGTGCAAATAAACCCTGCACTTCCGCCACAGCCGCCTTATGCCCAGGATGCTCCTTAAGAAAATAAGGATGATTTGGGTTCGCCATGATAGTGTCTACCGACTTCTTGGCCTCTTGTGGACTCATAGTACTGCTAGTTGCCACATCTCCTGCAACAATTGGCGTCTCTTTATAGAGTTTTGCACCAACCCCTGCAAAAAGCTTCGCAAGGCGCACATCATTCATAAGACCTGTGTCTTCCATATATTGAAGAGTGTCTTTGTCTGCAAAATTCTTTAGAACAAGTTTTGCCCTAGATAAATTGGCATCGAAGTTTTTACCCCACTCTGCCTTTAGCCCATCAATTTCTTGTTGCTGTTTTACTTTATTTTCTTCCATAAACTTGCCTTCAGCAGTTGTGTTTATCTCAGAAAACCAGTCAGCTAGCTTCTGCGCTTGCCCTGGAAGAATACCAAATTTGTGCGCATTTTCTTTGAAACTTTTTACAAAATTTTCATCAAGTGTAGCACTTTCATTTATCTTTATATCGTACTCTTCTACCTTCTCAGGGAGACCTAACTTCTTATATACTCCCATCCAATCTTCATCAGATGCGTGCTTACCAGGGATTGCAATTTTCTCAGCGCCAATTAATTTCTGAGCGTTGATGTAGGCTGCGGCCAAGGAAGGAACATCAGAGAACTTTCTGAGAGTGGCATCCTCCTGTAATTCAGCAGGCAATCCCAATCGCCAATCTTGAGGAGTGCCTTGCTTGGAAGACGTATTTGCACCAGGGTTTCCAGCGGTTGCCTGTCCTCCAGTTGTACTATTTGGAGGACTTGCGCTCCCTTGGGAAGCTCCAGATCCGCCCCCTGCATTAGATGGAGTAAGTAGACCTCCGCCACTAGATCCTCCTGCTCCCCCGGCTGCGTCGGGGTTATTATCCTGTAATATATTAGTCCATAACTTCAGACTCACGGTCAATCCTTTCGTAAATTGCGTTCATGTCAATTTTTAAAATACTTAATATTCTAAGAATGACGTTTCTCTCACCTTCTTTTATCAACATATTATTGACATCCCCATTATACATATTTGTCAATATCCCATGTACCGTCATAAGATCTTTTAACACTAATTCCCCATCAGGTGACTTAAATACATTCTGATATGCATCCATTAGTGCTGCGTACTTCTTTGCTGTAACTGGTTTTTTTGCCATGAATTCCTACTCAGTCTGACTCATCGTCTGTAATGTTTGCGCTCCTGTCTGAGCGTTCTTCATCATCTCTTGTTCTTTTTGCATTTGAATTGCTTGTTGTTGCTCTTGCTCTCTTTGTTGCCTCATCTTATGTACCTCATCTGCATTTCTAATTGCCTCTTGAGGAAACCCTAAGACACTTGCCACAACTCTGATAATATTATCTACGTTAAAATTATCGCCACCATTGGGCGCTATTTGTAGATACGGCGCAATTGTCTCTAGTGTACGGCTAATATTCTGCACATCTGCCATTCTCTGAGCTTTTGCAATTAATGATGAGTACTTAACATCTAAGCGTATACCGTCAAGTTCTGGAGGTGCGGGAGGAAGTTTCCCCCGTTTAAGCATAACATTGTATACTCTCTCCACCATTGGCTTTAAATACTCCTGGTGCATACGCCCAAGCATCGGAGAAAGAAGTCTCATAGCCTCCTCAGTTCTCTGCATCACTTCAGTGGCAGTCATCATAGGGCCACCTTGTCGTAGCTTTAGCTGATCCACATAGAATGCATCTCTTACTCTTTGTCTACGATCTTCCATGGCTTGAAAGCCAAAATCAATCCTTGTATCGTTAAATATTGGCTTTGCTACCTCTGTACCAGCTCTGTAGTAATTAATGCCCCCTGGACGCGTAACAAATGGAAGAATAAACCCATCATCAGGAAGCTGCATTGGTGGGTCAACAATTTTTTGAGCCCCATTAAGCATGGTCTCATTCATCTTATTTAGCACCTTCATTTCAGGCAAAGCATTCATACCAGGGGATCTTCCCCAAGTCTCACCACTTGCTTTACCCCATCTTGGTACTACATAAGGAAATGAGTCAAATTTTCCCTTCTCAATTTCATGCTTATATTCAGGTAATACATATTGCGTAAGCCATATATCATCTTCTGGCTCTTTAGTATTAGATATATACGCAGGGTACACCGTATGAATTACCTCAATCTTTTCATCTTTACCCTTATCGTAGTCGGCAAGTAATCTTGCCGGCATTGCATCTCTTCCCCATTTTGCAATGACCTTAGATGTTTCCCATTTCCACGAGCGATCAATTTCTGAAACTCTTCCATGGTAATCTTCACCTATAAAATAATCCTTCACAAAGTACGTCATGAATCGCACAATTTCTTCATCAGACTCCTCAATATGCTGGCAGCCTGTACCAAAGGAGGTAAGATCTAAATACATCTCCGCTGTCTCAGTCTGAAAATTAGAATTGTTTAGTGTACTGTGCATCTGACGAATTACTTGTTGAAACCACTTTCGTACAGAGTCTTTGTTGTCTAGCACAATATCGCCAGTTGTAAACTCAAACCAGTACACATCTGGGTTAGTTAATAAACTATGTAGCATACCTGCCAATAATTCATTTGACTGTACACCAGTATTATCAAGTAACCTGAAAGAGGTCTTTTGCCCGTCGGCCCTCTGACCAGTCACAGTGCCCCGCCTTGGAAAAATATAATCTATAATCTCATCCCAATGACTCTCCCACAATCCGCGGGCACTTCGCTTGTCCTCAAGTCTTTTTATTATTTGTTCAACTGTTAAATATTTTACTTCTGCCATTATTGATTAAAAAGAGCCGCGGGTCCGGCTCTTCTTCTCCCTGATCTTCTTGCAAATGAACTTATAATATTAGCAATTTTCTTCTGTCTATCAGCCTCATTCTCAAAACCTAGGCGTTGGGCTAGCTCATCCACATTTCTTTGCTCTCGTCGTGCCTGTTGTCTTTCTGTAGTAAATTCTCCTGTCACTGTTTGCTCAGCAGGTTGCCCTATTCGTGTGACATCAAATGACGTGCCAAAATTAGCTTGCGCAAGTTCTCTTGGCTGTCTAAATGGATCTTCTAGAAATCCCCCAGGATCACTTAAAATCCCCGCGGGATCTAATGGATTATTTTTCTTTCCGGACTCTCCACCGCCACTAGACATATATACTCCTTCACACCACGTTGTACTGACTATCACATTCTCTAGGAAGTCTTGCTCGTCGTTCATCAGCATCTATAGAATATTCATCACTCAATGCTACTGCCAATGTACGAAAAGCATCTGCTCCGTGAGAAGCCCAATCATGCTTCGGTGTAGATAAATAAATTTTATTTTTAGAATCCCATTTCTTCTGGTAGTTCTTCAAAGATTCTAGTCCCCTAAAATCTCCAATCTTACCTTGATTACAATTATCTTTGTCAAACCAACATCTATCAAGTAAATTCCTAACCGCCTGTATTCCGTCCGCTACGGGTAGTTTTGCTGCGACTACCGCATTCCGCATTCCAAGTGATTTTATAATCTCTAACCGCGATTTACCCGTTATGAGATCTCTGACTGCAATATCGTGCGGGAAAAAGTGAGCTCCATATACATACGGTTTTTCTGTCAAGGCCTTTATATAGTACTCCAGGCCCTCACCAGATCCCTCCATATAGTCAATGACCCTCACCTCTGTTCTATACATCTGAACAAACCAAATAGCCGTAGAGTCGTCAATCCCTAAATCCCAAGCAGTATGTACGTTAATAGAAGAATCAAAAGGTACAGCAGTAATGCGTCCCCTGGACTCCAGTTTCGATAAGTTTTTGCCATAGTAGGACCCCACAAGAGCAGCCTGAAACGAGCAGTTATGTACAATAATTCCATTTGCTACATAACTTTCATCCTGTTTAACGTGTAAATTATAAACAGTGCCCTCAAAACTAGTTATTCCGACTTCTCTTACTAGACATGCAATTCCGTACTTTGTAGGAAACATCTCTCTTATTCTACTATGATTTACCTTGAAATAAACAGATACTCTAACCCCAAAAGACTCTATGGAGTCTCCTGACCTACCTTCTATGTTATATTTTCCTGGCGGCCTTACTTGTACCGATGATCTTCTTCCAAGAAATGATGCTAGGATCTGAATATCAAATGCTAGTTTTTTTGATGTCGTTGTAAATAGATAATACTTAATATTTCCCTCTATAATTCTTCTATGCCCATCACCATCAATCAATGTCTGGAAAAATAACTCCTCATGTCCTCCAATTATATCAAACGGAATAGTCTTATTCTCTGCTAAATTTCCACAATGCGTAGAAAGAAAATCACATAGTGCAGTGTTGTTCACACATAACGAGCCTCTCACTACTGTATAACTATACCCAAGAGATTCTAATAGAGAGGATACTTCCCTAACTTCTTCTATTTTACCCATATTTAGCGATAGATAGCATGAATTATAATTTATACTTCCCTCACATATATACCATGCCAGTAATGTGGCCATCTCCTTACTTACTACGGGAACTCCTTTATTCTTTTTAGGCATACAAACATAGTCTCCTTTTTTTATATGCCTTGCCTTAACCCACAAATAACTTTGTGTCTCTTTCCTATATACCCTTATAGGATGCTCTGGAGTCACTATCAAATCATTCTGATACCCAAATCTATTTATACTGATCATGCTTCCATTGTATTTTTTATTCATAGTTCTTAGTACTGGCCTAAATCTTCCTGTATGTGTCAGAACACAATCACCTTTTTTTATCTCAGATATTTGAATATGTCCTCTAGCAGTAGCTACCAAAGTGTCTTCAGGGAAACACTCGTATTCCTGATCATATTCTTCCTCGCTCATTATAGCTGCGGCTGCCTCTAATTCCGAAAGAGGTATTATCTTAGTCTCGGAAGCCTTAAACATAGCTCTAAACCAATCTGGTTTATCTTTGGAGTTTTCATAAATCTCGTAAAAATGGTTCTGTCCTTTAGGTGTGCCAATAAATATCGCCCACCCCATTCTATCAGATAGTGCCGGACGGATTACCATGCTCCATACTTCGGGATTCATCTCCGCATATTCGTCTAACACCACTCCATCTAGGTAAAGTCCCCGCAATGCTCCAGGGTTTTCTGCTCCCAAAAGCATTATACGGACCCTATCTCCCTGAGACGGGCGTCTAATGTCAGCTCTAAGCTCGGCTTCGTTGAACTCTACAAAAGGAATATTCTTTAAATATTCTTTTAATACATCCCACGCCACCCTCTTTGCTTGACCGTATGTAGGGGCAATGTATGCAAGCTGCGGGTTCTTGTGCGTACACCGTAGCCCGCAGTCAATCATTTCGTTTAGCGATAAATGGGTCTTACCAAAGCGCCGCTACCGATGGCAAACGAGCACATTAAATCTCTTACGATTTATGTGTACATACATCTGATGCTCTCTAGGAGCATAGCCTGTCGATACTACTTGTGTTCCTGCCAAAATACCTCCTTTCTAGAGATATACTCCATGTTACGCAGTCCTATTCATTTCTATCCACTTAGAAAGTGCATTTATATACATAAACTCAATACTGTCGCCACTACCAAGTGTGCAACTTCCATTTGTTTGCACGCCAGTGCTTGTGACAAAAGTCACTGTGTTTGTATCATCGGTCCCAACATATATGAGTCTATCAGCATTCTTAGCGTTAGCTGTAGAAATATCTGCCACACTAACTGCTCCCCCATTTCCTGCCACGGCTTTCATGGTGTTTCTAGAATCCTCAGGTGTGAGTGTCGATGCATCTGTTATTGAATCCACCCCTCCGTTAGTATACGCATGGCCTATCGGCTGGTATAATACTCCATTATAGTACTCAGGATGTTTCGTAGAAGAATTGTAGAGCATACCTCCCGTTGCAGGGGTTGCTATGGCATTTCTTTCTGCCACAGTCATTACAGGCATAGGCATTGATAAAAGAGTCGTAGATATAATCTCAAATAAAAGTGAAGTGGAAAGACCGCGTTACTGCCAATTTTGACTCCCCCTGGGAATCTTTTCTCGCCCCCAAAGATTTGCGCCAGGATGGAAACCCCGCCAGGATTTGTCTCATTGGCTGGCTCCATGTTAAGCGCCTGTCCTGTAAGTGTAAGCCCATTTGCATTAGGCGTACTGCCAAAGGTTGCAAGAGTTACTGCTGCGTGAGCTAGGGCTGCTGCTGCGCTGTACGTCGTATGATCTGCTCCAGATAAATACCCATCTACTCCATCGGATGATACAGGGATTGATATAATACCAGTTGTATTATCGTACGCAATTGGACCCGTTGCAGAAAGTAATGCTCTAATTGTCGCGTTTAATATCTGCGCCCTCAGCCCAGGACTACCGCCAGATCTTATGTCAATGCTTACAATGCTGTTATTTGCATCGGCTGCATCGGCTGATATGCGTACTGCTCCTGACAGGTTCCCCGCTGCCAGGGTTAAATCTACTGAATTGGTGTCCGTGACTCCTGTGACGGCTCCGGCACCTTCTCCTCCCCATCCACTAAATCCAACTGCCATACAGCGTACTCCTTATTAGTAAGTTGTTGATACCTGCTTGATATACGCTATACGCACCTTATCTCCATTGGAAGCTGCATCGATGTAAATCTCTGATAAATCAAAATAGCATTTATCTTCATCGGCCTCTGTATCATCTGCCGACATTACCAGTGATGGAAGACTAGACCCGATTACGATTCCATTAGACGAATCCACTGAGCTATCACCAATGTAGATTACATCTGCATTGGTCTCGTGTTTTTGAATGATAAGATAGCTCACCTTGAGACTTGATCCTGTGAGGGGGACTCTGGTGCCAGCGGTAGTTACTGTTACGGGCGCCATTGTCACCATCTGAAGCTTAACCTCTGCCATGCCTATATCTCCTCTATGTAAGTTACTTGTACGAGTGCGCCACTAAGGTCTCCTAGTGCTCGGACGTATACCTTATCTAATTCTATATATTCTGGCCTATTTGTATCTATATCAAGCACAAATTTCTCATTCTCCCGCAACTCGTATCCCACTGACAATTCATCTGGGAGTGACGCCAAACGTATTGTGTTAGGCCCCAGGTTTGTTACCACCGGGTATTTCGTCTTCTTTGCCTCTTTCGTGAGTGATTGCTCCACCAACCCCTGCAGGAATATCTGTGCTGCTCTGATTTGTAACATCTTTTTCTCCTCTTTGGATCCCCGTCTGCACTATAATCTGTGTGGGGACTGCAATATTTGCCTCAATTTTTGCACTATTTTTGTATTTCGGATCATCCACCCCCGCAAGCCACTTATGGGCGTCAATTTTGACTTTGGTTGCTTCTATGGGGTCTTTCCTGGATTCCGCCAACTCTGCTTCCTCCAATACTTTATCGCGGTGGTACTCAGCTCTGGCGATGCGCGCCTCTTCCAGCGCCGTTTTTATCCACGGATGTATTCTCATCCATCTTACGAATTGCGCATAGGTAGGCATATTGGCTCGCTGGCACACCTGAGTTAGCGGCACCCCTTCAGTTATTTTCTCCAAAAGCTCTGATACCACGAACTCACTGTAGGGCACGCGCCCTGTTTCCACCAAATCCTTTGTAGAGGCCGTTGTTGCGGGATTATGCCAAGTTATTTTATTTGTAGTGGGGTCTATGATCTTATCGTATTGTATATACCCTGTACGGTGTACGCCATATACTGCAACTACTTCGTGAGTTATAGAATCTTTTACGAATACCTCGTCGAGACGGCGCTCCATGTAGACTCTGTTTGCTGCAACTAGGGCCTGTATATCCAAAGGGGGGTACTCCATTTGAAATGTGGTGGTGTAATTGGGGGTACTGCCAGAAATGCGCGCCACGGATGCCAGGGAATGGATAAAACCCGCAACCCGTAGCTGCATCTGGACTTTATGCCATTTTGGCTTAAGAGGGGTAATTGTCATGGGGCTGTGTGTCGAGGGTTTTGGGAGGAGGTGGGTCGGTTCGAGGTGCGATATAAAACGCTCAGCCCGACTCGAATCTTTGGGGTATACCCCCCTTTAGTAGTAGCCCGAAACAAGACCCCGAGTTTTTCTTATTAACATAGGCTCTAGGATCTTATCAATCGTCTAGCGAAAATTGTCACTGAGGTCTGCAAATTGCGTCACTGTACGACGGATCGTGGTACGCGGAGCATGGTATTGGTAGCAGCGGCATGGCACTTGCAACTTGATGCTTGCAGCGTCGGCCGCAATGGGCATGGTCGCAACGATAGGAGTAGAGCAATGAATACACTAATGTCATACATATTATATAAGACAGGCTTTAGATTTAGCAAAGACTACCGCTATGGCATAACAATATACCATAGAATAGTCTATCGCCTTATTAATACTGTAAGAGTGAATCAACTAGCTGATCGTCTTGAGGATCATTATAGAATTTATAAATCTGAATAGTTTACAATATACACCGTACACTATTGAGATCATCAAGAGACCGTGATAATGGTCTCTTCATTGATGGCAATAATGCCAATTAAAAGGAGTAAACAGATAATGAAGACTTTATTATTAATCACATTAATAGGATCTATCAGCAACGCCGAGACTATTTTTCTAGTCAACGGCAAACAAACCGCAGTCGATCAGGCTGCTCTCGCATCTATGAATAGTAAAAATACAGTTTTAAAATGCGATGAAGTCGTTATGAAAATTAATGCCAAGGGGAATATGAGCATCAAAAAGAAGGATCTCAATGGAGACTGGAAACAAGTGAGTAAATAATATGATCAAATTAACAGAACAAGACTTCCACGACGCCCGCGACGAGTACATGGGGAAATGCCTTAAGTGTGGCGCAGACGCATACGGAGTTGAGCCAGACGCTCGTAAATACAAATGTGAGGTCTGTAATACTCGTGCCGTATACGGCATTGAAGAGTTGTTCCTAATGGGAAAAATCGACATTGCCGAGAATGCACAATAATGATCCGTGCATCGGATGCTCAACTTATCGCCAAATAGCGCATGGATGCGCGTACCTATCGCCAAATTATTTTAAAAAAATATTGCCTATTTTCTGACAAAACGTGAAAAATGCTGCGCTGCTCGCGTTTCGGGATTGCCAAAGAACACAGAAGAAAAACAGAGAGTGTGTCACGTTTTCACCAATTAAATCATAAAGTTATAGCTGAAAAATACAGGACACAGGGACACAGATCATTTCATCAAAGTTTATATATATATAAATACAAAAAAA
>Ga0070749_10002986_pt1 | contig 11339 bp, 10 predicted proteins | sample VirMetDEL_Nov_18_FD_75180 | JGI IMG/M metagenome (GOLD analysis project Ga0070749, IMG submission 75180) | Aqueous microbial communities from the Delaware River and Bay under freshwater to marine salinity gradient to study organic matter... | ecosystem: Environmental > Aquatic > Marine >...
AAAGGATAAAATATCCTTAAGCGATATCCATACCTCTTCGGGTGTAGCATCAACAGCATTTTCGAGAATCTCGAAGTTCTGGCATTCGACTTTAGGTGGCCCTGCTTTAAATTCATTCCCACTTAAATCATAAACACCTTCGGCAGTATATCCTAAACCGTTGTACTTTAAGTGCCTGTTCATTGATAGGTTTTCATCGTTAGAGCGACCAAATCCTTTAATTGCAGAGAGGAGTGGTGCTAATCTAAATTGGTCTAAAAGCTCCGAACCATCATAAATCGATACTGATTTGAGGGCCCCATAAGCTCCGGCTGCGGGATTATAGCGAGTGGTGTCCGATGACGCTATACCTACATTTAAAAGACGCATGCTAGATAAATACACGTTGCCCTCGGGCAACCGGAACTCAGCACGGCTATTCGCTCTATCAAACACGGGGTCGACGATCTCAGTGACTACGTTACTATAACTGCTCATATATAATATTGATTAGATAAAAAAAATATTATATTTATTGATTATTCTTATTCATGTAATAATAACTACTAGCGTATTCTATTTTTTTATCACGATTATTGGCGTAATATTCCTGTACTTGATTTAGTTTGCGTTCTCGGTTTTTTTGATAATTTAATCTATCGTATTCTCGTTTTTTTTCTTTGGTTCTAGCTGTATATTCTCTTTTTTTTCTTAAAACTTCTTCTCTATTGTCTTGAGCATATTTTTTAACTCGCTCTAGGTTTTCTTCATAAGTTACAAAAGGTCTCTTAATTACATTAACACATTCGGTGTTTTGTAACCAGTATCTCTCCCTTAATAACAATTGTTCTCTGCATTCACACGGATAAAGTTCAATCAATTCTATCTTAACTCCACCTGCTTCAAATAATTTGTGGCTAGATACATCCATCCCTTTTTTATAACTTTGATGATGGCCGGATAATCTATTCGCTAAATAGTGCTGAGTAGTTGATCCAATATAAATTAATTCTGGGTCATCACAAATTAATTTATAAATTTTACCTTTTGAGTAGTCGGGCATCTATATATATACTTCCACTATGTCTTTAAGTTTTTTTCAGTTTTATTCAGTTTACTACAGAGATACGAAGCTATGAAAATACATATAGGCGAGGAGTGGTGCACTGCTCGAAATGCCCGATTGAATTTGAAGCGAGAATTTTTGAGACGACAAATCGACTGCAGAATCGAATGGTAGACCAATGCCAAAACCGTCGTCGTCGGCGGTCCTAACTCGAGACATACGATTACGTCCAGTGTCAGCAAAACTATCAATGTATCTTCCTATTAATTCGCTGTTATTTCTAATAACATATGAGACCAACTGATTTGTGGAATCATTAAAAAGCATCTGAGTTTGCGTTAAATTAGGCACCTTGGAGAGCTGGGTGTTATTTGGTACCAAAGCGTTTTCATCAGCTTGCGGCTGGAATGAAGCCGAAACTCCGGTGCAGACGGCGGGTACTAAAGTTTGAATATTGGCGAAGCTCGAGGCGACACTCTGTTTAATGGCTACTTTAGTTCTCATGGTGATAGGGTCTTCGGTGGCGGCGGACATAGGGCGTGATCTAAAGGTAAGGCGGAGGTTTTTAATAACATAACCGACATTAGCACTCATACCTGTACCATAGAGGGCGGCGGCGTTGCGTTCGCAGGTCATTGTAATACGGATTTCTCCGGCCCGGTCGTGAGGAAGGTTGCCTCTCGCACTATTTAAGGCGATTAAAGGTTTGAATGAGAAGTCCGGGTAGTGGCGAAGGGTTATATTACTAGAACCGCCGGGCTGTGTGCCAGGAACGACACCCTGAAGAACAGCGTTGGTTTGATCGGCGATGGAGGCACGAAGCTCACAGACAGCGTTGGAGTTGTGCTGGGATGCGTTGCCTTCGGTGGCGACTTTTTGCATCTTAACGAAGCGTGGGTAAGTAATTAAATTCTCGATAATGCGACCACCTCCTTCGGCTCCTAAAGTAGTGGTAAAACCCTCGGCTAATGCGTGGGCACCAACCATAGGGTCTAAATTAACCTGTGAGTTGGGGGTGTCCGACAAAGGATTAGCGTTGTCGGTAACTTGAAGTTCACCTTCAATTCTAATACTTCCTAATTCGATGCATCTTCCTCTGTAAGATAAGACGAAGTCCGCCTGTTGGAATTCGGCGTAATCCGTGTTATTTTCAGGAATGACCTCGTGATACATAACGGGTAAATCTTGAGCTGACATATAATATTTGTTAAGATAAAAAAATATTATATAATTTTTGATAAATATGGTTTAATTAATGGCTGGAGGAGGAGAACGCCGCTGTCGCCTTTTCCTAAATTCACATCTTTATATATTCTTAATATTCAAAAACACGAGGAAGTTGTTTAAATAACGTGAATGGCTGAACTCCATTTCCGGCTGGGGCTTCAATATTGACCTGTAAAAGCTTCATACGGTCAGTTTGAAATAAAGGATTGGCGATCACGATATTATCGTAGAGTGCATCGGTGTAAGTTCCGTTCCATGTGGCGGCTCGTGCTTTACCGCTATTGCGGTTAAGATTTTTAAGCGACATTCCCATAGCGTTAAGAGTGGATGCTAACCTGTCGTAATCGAGTGGGTCATCACGTACAACAGCTCTGTCTGTTAAATCCTCGTTGTTAAGGCGTAAACGCCATTCGGCGATGTTATCATTTACCGAGAGCAAATCTTCGTCCGTTTGAGGGAAGACCATAAACATATTACTAGCTTCCGGCTCCACATTAAATATCTGTTGGAAGGATTGCAGCGAGTTACCGTTCCCTTGCTCGGTGCTATATGTTTGATAATTAATCGTGTCTATACCCTGTGGAGCATCCACCTTCTTCATTACCAGTTCGCATGAATCCATGTGGAGGACAGCTGTTGCTGTATCGGGCTCGGTGATGGCGATGTCGTGGTAGGTAAAGCCAGTACCCGAGAGCGATGGACCCCAGGCCTCGGTAAAAGTAAGGGCAATACTTCCATCGTCGCTGTGGACGATACTATTTACTAAAGCGTGTTGGTCCACAATTGCGGAACCTGAAGGGTCGGTTGGGGTCGCACTAATTTTAAGCATTTGACCGACATAGTAGGGCGATTGAGCAATGCTTCTAAATTTAAGCGATTCTGTTCCAGTATTATCCCCAATAGTAATCGTGTTATTACCACTTGCGGAACCGGCGGCGGGGCGGACACCCTGGCAGACGACGGACGAAGCGTCAACAGCTAAAACATTTGTGACTGGACCCTGTAAATCTACACCTAGGCGGTCGCGGTTAAGTTCTAAATGAATGCGAGTTTGTCCGGCCCTTGATGTATCGTATTCGCTTACTCTGCAGAATTCAAAAATATCAGGGAGCGAGATGGCGATAGGAGTGGGGTCAGTGTAAGCCGATTTAACCGAGCCCTCTTTGTTAAGAGAGGCAAATGGACCTACCGTACGGCGGTCTCCCTGTGGAGCTCGGAGCTGATTAATATCAACCCACGATTCATCCAAATCTTCTTTTTGCGATTTAGTGTACAGAGAAAGGTTTTGACGGAGCTGGTCTACCCTGCGAATATTCTCGATGCGTCCCTTTGCAGAGCAGTCCATAGAGGCGTTTTTGACTAAAGCAACATTTTTGAATTTAAGACCGCTATTGGTTGACCCGTCATTCTGCAACCACGCAGTATTAAAATTATAAATACCCTCACCTACGGCGGCGGAGGAGGGATCCTGCGTGACTTCTAAACGACAATTTAAATTGATGTAAGAGTCATTAAGATCGAACACATGTCCGCTTGGAAGTTCAAAATCCACGAGGTTCTGGGTGGAGGTGAATGGACCACCTTGTCGTGCGTTATACTTGATGAATTTATCCGACATATTATATATTTTATTAATAAAAAAAAATATACAACAACAATACTTAAATTCCAAACTGCGTGGATGGAATATACTCGGCTGACCCTAAACTTGCTTTTGGTTCTTCTTTTTGACCAAATGCTCCTGCTAAAACACTACCTATTCCTAATATACCTGCCACAATGTCCGAGAATGGGTCTTCCGGCCCACCTCCAGCTATTTCAACATCTTCGGCGGCAGTTCCTAATCCACTCTCCAAATCTTCAGTCCCATCTGCTAAAGCACGACCGGGTGCTTTTGGTTTTGGTGCTTGTCTTGCGGTTAATTGCTGGTCGGTAGGGGTATTGATATGGTCTGCAGGAGCAGTACCAGCTGTTCTTACAGCTCCAGCTCCATTTGCGTCCGACACCGCTGGAGTAGCGGCTTGTGGTGCTTCTGCCTGTGGTGCGCTTAATACAGAGTTGGCTTCTTCTGCAGGGTTGGATGGCTGTGCGGTTAATCTATTAACAACCTCCGCCACATCGTCAGGTAAATCTGCTCTTCCTTTTAATTGTTCTGCTCCTATTCGCAGGTTATTATATTTTTGGTTAGCTAAACTGGCATTTTGAATATAACGAGGGTCTGCCTCTCCTGCCGCTCGTGCCGCCGCCACCTCCTCATCAGGTAAAGTTCTAACATAGCGTCGTATAATTTTTTGGTCTTTTGCTAAATCGTCAAAGCTAAATGGGTCCGCTGGTCCTGTACTATCAATCGCACCCTGAATAGCTGTGCGATTTTCAGGGTCAGATCCAGCAGTCATATCCCTAGGACCGTCTCCTGCATCACCAACATCGCCCCGGACTGGCTCACTAACCGTACCGTCTGGTGATTGTTGATTTGCTACAGGTCTGCCAGTTGCCCCACTTATAGCTCTCGCTTCACCATCGTCGATTGGCTCTATTCTAGGTCTAACCTGTGTGCCATCAGGGGGTTCTTGTGCTGGAGGTGTATCGCCCTGGTCCCCAGTTTGTCCTAAAAACTTCTTTAATCTAGGTTTAACTTGTTTATCTAAAAATTTATTAGCACCCTTTTTGATTAATCTGCCTACTGGCTCATGTAAAATAGATGTGCCTAGTGGCTCGGTTATCTCGCTTAATTTTTGGTTAAAACTATCGATAGGAGCGTCTAAAGATTTTTGGAGTTTTTCCTCATCTATCGCATCTTCATTCAGCTTATTTGAATAATTTTGCAAAGCTTCGTTATATGCACTTATCCCATTGGTATAGAATGCTGTATCCATATAAGTATCTTAAGATTAAAATAATATATCACTATAATAATATATGGGACATAAAAAGGTCGAAATTTATAAAATGAAAGATAAAAATGAATCTTACCATAAGAGGAAGGGATTGCTTTTTGATTTGCCAATGAAGATTGGTATTTGCGGACGCAGTCAATTATCAGGTAAATCAAATTTATTAGGGAACTTATTATTGAGTGAGGACAGCAGGTTATATAAAAATGACTTTTTGGGTGATAATATATACATATTCTCTCCATCGGCACATACCGATTATAAAATAAAGACCATAATAGAAGAGAAGGACATACCTCCGCAGAATGTTTTTACCGAGATGACTGATGGAGTTTTAGAAGCTCTATATGAGATGATTGAGACAGAATTTAAGGAACGAGCGGCTAAAAAAGAACCGCAGGAGCACAGATTAATTATCGCAGATGATATGTCGGCTGATGGTTCTTTAAAAAAACATAAAAACGGTACTTTAGCTAAAATCGTGCAAAATGGCAGACACGTACTTATATCTACAATAGCAACCTGCCAAAAGTACAGTGATCTACCAACATTCCTAAAAGAGAACTTAACTGGGGGATGCTTCTTCTCTGGAACAGACAGGCAACTCGAAGCAATAAGCGACGACCATAATTATCTCGAAGATAAGACGGCGTTCCGTAAGATGTTCCGTAAGGTAACAAATGACCCCCATACCTTCCTAGTAGTAAACTACAGCAACCCATTATCAGCGAGATATATGGATACGAATTTTGTTCCTATAATGCACGACTGCTGACTGGTTTCACAAAATCATACGGGATTTACCCCTAGTCGCATCGAATACTTTTTTGGGTTTTGGTTTTGGGGGTGGGGGTGGCTGTACTTCTTCTGTTTTATTAACATTTATCACGACATTTTCTTCTTTAGGGGCGACGGGAGTTTTGGGCCTGTCTTTGACCGGCTTAAATTCGGTACTTTTTAATTTAGTCGCCTTCTCCACCATCTCATTAACGAAGCGTAATTGTTTTTTAAGTTCCTCCATTTGCTCTTTACTATGCATGCTTTTTTCTGCTTTTAATTCTTTTATTTGTTCTTTAAGTGATGCGATCTCATCAGTACTCGCACCCTCATTTAAAATATGTTTTGCTATTTTTTTATCACGCTCCTTCTCTGCAATCTGCTTATCTACCTTCTTCTCGAGCATTTTTTTACGACGGTTAGCGAGGGCTGTCTCCCGGCCCCTTTTAAGCTGTTCCCTCAACTTCTCTTTTTGCTCATCGGTAAGCACACGCTTCTTCCTGCGACCATCGACTTTTACATCTTCTTTTGGCACCTCAATCTTAACTTCTTCTTCCATCACCTCTTTATCGGTTAAATCCATCTTTATACTAAATCATTACAAAATAATTTTGTATAATCAGTTCGAATCCTCCGATGTGGATGATGCCTCCGACGATGAGTTTTTTTTAGCGGCATACCTTTTTGCCCTCTGCTCTGCAATCTTCTTTTTATTTTTATCGTAATACGTTTTGGCGGCACGGCGACGGTCCTCCCTAATCTTCTGCTTACGCTTACGACCCTCCTCATCCAATTCCTCATCATTTTTTAGATATTTGCCTAAATAATTATTGACTGCCTCCCTTCGCTTCTCCTTTAGGGAATAAAGCTGTTTTACCACCTCTGTCAGTTCTCCCATCGTCATCTCATCCGGGCTCTTCGTCAAATCTTCTTTTTCCCTCATGGTGTCTTATATAGATTAATTAGATTTATTTAAATCAATTCAATTTTATATTTATATAATGTAGATGTCGGATAACTATGTTCCTAAATCACTATCCCCTGCAGACAAAAAGAAGCAGATAAAGAGTATCGAGGAAGGTACTATAAGACCAAAGTTGAAGAGTTTTAAGAGTAAGCGAAGTAGATTCGTGGAGAGATTTGAGAAAAAATACGGAAAAAAGATTACCGATGACAACTTCATCAGCAAAAACATTATATCTAAAGTTGGGATAAATCAAATCCTTAAAAAGGGTATGGGTGCGTACTTTAGTTCAGGTTCTAGACCAAATCAAACACCTCAATCCTGGTCTCGTGCAAGATTGGCTTCGGTTATAATGAATGGTCCGGCCAGGAAGGTAGACATTGAGATCTGGTTAAAATACAAAAAATAAATTGACTTAAAAAAAGTTGATAAGTTAATTAAAGAATAAAAATGAGTATATATAAGATTTATAATGATAATGAATGCTACATAGGCAAAACAACTGTAAAATACGTATCAAGTCGTATAAGTAAACATAGATATTTATTTAATAGTGATGCAAAATATCAATGTAGTTCTAAAATAATTTTATCTAAAGAAGGTTGGAAATGGTGCGTATTAGAATCAAATATAGATAAAGATAAATTATCTGAAAGAGAACAATATTATATTAATAATAGTGAAGGTTGTGTAAATGTTTCTAAAGTTCTTTTATCTAAAGAAGAAAAACTAGAAAGAAATAGAGAACTACATAAAAAATATTATGAAAAAAATAAAGGCACTGATAAAGACCCTAATTTTAATAGGCAAGAATATAAAGCGATTTGGAAACTTAAAAAAAAATATGGTGATGATTGGATAAATCATACAAGAAAATATAAAAAAATCTAAATCTATATTATATGTCGAATATAGATTTTGACAAAATAAAGCCAGGTGCCTTAAAAAGGCAGTTAAGAGTGCCCCAGGACTATAAATTCAAACTTAAGGATTTAGACAAAATGGCTAAAACTCCCAACGGTGAATCAGTCATGTTCGAGGGCAAAAGTTTTATAATGACCCCCCTACTTAAGCGTAGGGTAAATTTTGCTAGGAATGCTAAAAGATTTGCCTCTAAGAACAAGGGCAAAAAAAACCCAAAAAATCCGGTTAGTGATGATCAAATAGATTTTGCTTTACAGCGATTATATCCGCGCACTTTGGACCAATCTGCATATAGAGTAGAAACCGTTGGGGATCCCCAACCGATAGCCCAAGCAAATCGGGCAAGGGATTATATGAATCGTCAATTTGCGCAACGCAATGAAAATGCAACCGCTTTTGTTAATCCTGAAGGCAGAATTGTTGTTGCAAAAATACTCCCTGATGGTCCTCAAATCAATATAAGAAGTAATCAAGTAAGGCAGGAGATTCTTAATACCGTCGATAATATGGGAATGGAACCATAAAAATAGCTGATATTGTGGGTTAGAATTGTAGCCACAATATCAACCTACAATTAATCTTAATTACGCAAAATACCTACAAAATTCCGTCTTACTAAAAAAAAGGAACTATTGAAAATTGACCCGGAAGCAAAAGGGGGGTAAGTGGAGGCCCGGAGGGGGAGAATTCAGCTGTCCCTCTGACCCTGTGCTGTCCCTTACTGAATTTATACTTTACATATTCTTTATACAATAACCTTACGATATATGTATATAAAATATTTATAATTGTTTATAGTTTATGGTAAGGGACAGAAGGGACAGAAGGGACAGTATATTTATAAAAGAGAATAAAAATAATTAATTAATTAAATTAAATATTTTATAAAGAATTAGTGAACGCTGTCCTCTGTCCCTGGCGTCCTTACTGTCCCTTATTCCTTATACAAATCCTTCTGTACTGCCGTACTTTTGCTGTACTGACTGAATTTTAGGTTTTATTTTTTTATACATATACCTTACCATATATGTATATAAAATATTTATAATAGTTTATAGTTTATGGTAAGTACAGCTAGTACAGCTAGTACACTACTTTTTAAAAAGAATAAAAAATAATTAATTAATTAAATTAAATATTTTATAAAGAGTTTTAAACCCCCGTACTCCGTACTCCCTGTACTCTCTTATTCCTTATACAAATCCTTCTCAAAATCCTCCTCATCCACCCACGCAAGGAACTTTTGCTGATTAAAAACCTTATACCTTATGCAGTTGCTTTTTACATATTCCATACAATCCTCACTGATCTCCCTTTTTAATTGTAAACCAAATTTGCTCGAGGCCATAATATCCATTCTTTTACTTTCTTTCCGTGCATAGTGCTTATAAAGGTCGTACATGTTATCATTGCTAATGTATTTTCGGTCTTCGGTAGACCTGTCATCCCACATATCTTTAATGCGTAAACGGTCTTCAAGTGGACAACCATGTTCTTCCCAAGTTCTTCCAATCCAAATAAGGAACATTTTAACCATCGAGAATGCATTATACCGCATTTGTCTATATATTTTACCCTTTACTCTGTCTCGAGACGCATTAAATTTACTGACATCCCTGTTTTTAAGGTATTCAAAGAAGTATCGCATAATTCGTGGGTTCTGGATATCTGCCACTATTTTATTAAATATATCAGTATTATTTGCTACTGAACTATCTCCAGCAAATATGGCGAATCGTCTATCACTATCACTCACTTTTACTGCGTTAGTATTATTCGTTGTAATAAAAGGGTCGCAAATATTCCTAACCTGTACAGCATCTACACACTTTAATTCTCTATTCCAAACTGCCTCTGTAATAAAACTCTTCAAACCTTCGCTTCCCATGTAGGATTGTTTTGCATCCATCTCATTCATTACACATATCAAACTCTCGGCACAATTACCAAATCTACCAATAACATCGTCAAGACGGGACGTAGATTTAAGATGTTTATCTTTAAAATGCCCCAAAAACGCACCCCAAATACCTTCAGTAATCAGTCCCTTACCTATTCCCTGTGCTTCGCTATAAAGCACCACACACACTCTATTCTTTTCACCTGGCTTTTGCAACTTCAAGGCATATATATTCCTCAAATAAGCCACGGCTTTACAATCATAACCACAAACAATATGGAATAAATGGTGGATATTTGTTAGACAGCTGTCATCGAGGGTATTATCAAGTGGTTCATCCCCCACCGGCCACCCCTTCCAAGTATTTTTTACATTTGTAGGGCATTTGAGGGGTGGTGGATAACAGCCAAAGTCATCATAAGACAAACGGTCCTGCTGACTAGCCCACCAATTAAAGAATGGTAGTTCTTTTAAACCCCCATTATCGCCTTTTACACGAATCTTAAGATTGTTGAACCGAAGCTTAAATTTTTTTAGCATAAAATATAAATCATTGTTCTTCTCTAACAAAACATCATGCTTATTCAAGTATGCAAAATATTCCTCAAAATAATCCTTCATCGCTTTTAGTTGCTGTGGTGTATGTTGCTCTGTCTTCGTATCACCTCCAAGTTGATCAAACACTTCCGAGCGAAAATAATTAGGCGAAGGCGGGGCCAGGTTTTTATCTTCAAGGTCAAGTGGCTCACGGAAGGGTTTTACAATAAATTTAAATCGCCACGATGGATTATTAATAGCTCTTAAATCTTCCTCTGTGATTGGCTTACTATTTGCAACCTGGAAGCCATCGTAAATAAAACTAGTAATCGTGTGTCCCCTATTCTTCATTGTCTCAATAGCATCCCTTACCAAATTGGCTTCTTTATTCTGAAGAATAATAGCAAGTACTTTTTTGTAATTTACTTCGGTTGCTTCATCATAAGTGGGTGGACGACCAACACACTTCTTCACATTATTATAATGGTATTTTACTTTGGCGATTTTGAATTCGTTAGGGTAGGAGGTGCATATTTTACGAGCCACATAATTGATCTCCTGCTCATAGATAAGGAAGCAGTCAGGGATTTTAAAATCACTGCGCTCAAAACCAAAGGCATTCATCCATGTCCCAACAGTACCACCAAATAAGGTCAGGGTATAAAGCTGTTTGATAACGTCTTTAAAATTTTTATTATCTTTATTTTTGATATTATACCGTTTAATCGCCTCTTCTTTTACCATAAATCTATTAATGACCTCTTCACGGTGTTCTGCGTATTCTTTTATTTTGGTATAGGAATGCTCCTCCATTTGTCCATTATCTTTAATTTTCTCACAGTAAGCTAGTACGAGATTAGGATGACACGACACCACATCCACATCAACTTCACTGTTAGAGAACAAGGATGCCCTCGCTCTATTCCACATATAAGTTGTGCTGTACATCGCATCCGGGTAATATCTTCCAAAGGGGATGTCTTCATCATCCACCTTCACCTTTTTTTGCCTATACATAACCTTTAATTTGCCTCCGTTCTTCTTAACCTGTCTCAACAATCCTTCAAAACG
>Ga0070749_10002987_pt1 | contig 11339 bp, 11 predicted proteins | sample VirMetDEL_Nov_18_FD_75180 | JGI IMG/M metagenome (GOLD analysis project Ga0070749, IMG submission 75180) | Aqueous microbial communities from the Delaware River and Bay under freshwater to marine salinity gradient to study organic matter... | ecosystem: Environmental > Aquatic > Marine >...
GGCAATATGAATTGTCTCAACAAGCTATAATAGATACCTCAGTAGATCAAGGAGGATCCCCTGACATACCTGCTATTGCTTTAGGCCCTGATATTAGACCTAACCAAAATAGAGCTAATATAGTTAGTAAAAACGATGCTAAATCTAATACTGGATTCCATTTAGGGTTAGAGGCTATTGATGAAGCAATATTTTATTATTTTGAAAATGTAATTAAGCCAAGTGTTCTTTCTAATGGGGATATGATTGATGTTCCTGTTATTTACGGTTCAGGTGAAAGGTGGAAATTAGCCCAAAAAGATGGGTTTTATAGAGACAAAAATGGTAAAGTACAAACCCCCCTTGTTATGCTTAAAAGGGAGTCTATTGAAAAAAGAAGAGATTTAGGAAATAAGTTAGATGCTAACGCTCCTCAACTTTATATTACCCACCAAGAAAAATACACCAAAAAGAATTCTTACGATAGGTTCTCCATTTTAAATAACAGAATCCCACAAAAAGAATTCACAGCAACTGTAGTACCAGATTACGTTAATTTAACTTACAATGGTATTATTTGGACAGATTATATTTCTCAACTCAATAAAATTATTGAAGCTGTAAATTATGCTTCTGATTCATATTGGGGAGATTCTGAAAAATTTAAGTTTATGGCTATGATTGATTCATTTAATAATATAAATGAATTAAGCAATGACGATGGTAGAATAGTAAGAGCTAATTTTAGTTTAAAACTACAAGGCTACATCGTCCCTGACAATATTCAGAAAAAATTAAAAGAACAGAATACACGTTACTTTAGCAAAGCTCAAATAGTACTCAATCAAGCAACTACTGTAATAGAAGAACCTAGCAAAAGAGCCCAAACTTTAAGATCAGTTAAAGGAGGTGTTGAAGGAGGAGGCAGTATCAGAAATATTAACAATATAGATAATAGTGTTAACACTTATACTGGTACTGACGATGATTGGACAGTACAAGATGATTTAATTACTAACAATAGTAATAGAAATGTCCGTATTCAGGAAGCAAATCTAACAGTTGATATAGGTTCGGATGTACAAAATGATATTTTTATCATCCAAAAAGCCTCCGAAGTTAAATTAAAAGTTAATAACCAAGGTGTATTAGTCTTTACTGAATTTACTAATGCAACTGCTCCTGATGCCGTAGAAGGAGGTATGGTATTTATAGATAACGAACTTTATTTCGGGTTGTAAAAATTATTAAAAATGGCTTCATTAAAAGATTTAAAAAACAAACTATCAGGAGTATCTAACAAAAAAGAACCAATAGAAAAAAACATATCTAGTACTCCCCAATCAAAACTAGAACCTCCTTCATTAGAAATAGAAGAAGCCCGATATTTATTGGCGTTAATTGCTAAATCAGACTTTTCGGGTAAAGATATCCAAATAGTATATGATTCTGCTCTAAAACTACAAGAAATAATTAAGAATAATTTAGATACTAATGGCTGATTTTACAGATAAATTTTCTGGAAAGACGTATAAAATCGATACTTTTACTGATCTTTCCGCTTCAGTTGCTAGTAACCCAATAGTTGACGGAAGAATACACGAATTTGTTGGATTTGATAAATTACCATATAGAATTAAACGAGGAGATCAAGCTAAATTTTTTCCGGGTTTAGCAGAAGGTACTAGTGATGGTAAAATTGAAACCGGGTCTATTATTAGAGACACTGAAAGGCAAATAGTATATGTTCCTATAAAGAAGAAAAATTTTCAAGATAATATTATAGGTGTAGGTTCTTATACCTCAACCTCTTTTTCTTCCACAGCATATCAAGAAATCAGTTCTTCTCTTTCTGCCAAATTTAACAATATTGATGGTGAGACTTTAATTACTTATTTAGTAGAAGAATTTTATTCATCCCCCAGTGCTAGTAAAGCAGCAGCTTTTGTAGGGCCTGTAACAGCTTCTCTCCAAATATTTGAAGATGGTTATGGTAATTCGGCTTCTTTCTCAGCTATAGATAATTTGGATTATGGAGGGACTGATAGTAAAGGGATCCCAGATTTTATCATTGACTTTTCAGGTACTAGCTATGGTACTCACTGGCAACTAAGATTTGATGAACCAAGTGGTCAACCAGATGCAGATTTATCTTCTTCGTGGTTCCTTCCTACTTCTTCTCTTAGATTCCGAGGTAGTAATACACCATCCCAAACTGCTTCTATAGTTTTACAAAATGCTTTTGGGGTAAATGTCCAATCTGGTTCTACTTCTGGTCACGGTACTACTACTACAATTAATGGAAGTACCACAGCAGATGGTAAATATGTTTTATATGGTTTCAGATCAAGAATAGCAGGTGATGCTGATTCAGGTAGTTTATATACTTTCTTAGGAAGATCTGAAATAATATCTTATACAAGAGGTACTGAAACCCACGTAAATAGCGCTAGTTTTTCATATAGCTCTACTTCTAGAAATGAAGCTACCTCATCCGTAACATACAAAACTTTATATTTTTATTCAGGAAGCGGAGCTACTTCTTCAGGATCCGAAGATTTTGGAGGGATGTATATTCCTTTATCCGGTAAAGGAACCCCAGTTCACTCTGATATTAATTTAAGATTTAATGCAGATGACGGGTACTATAGCCCTTCAGGATCCCAATATTCATCGTCAATATATGTTCAAACCTCTAGTTTAGCATATAGTGGTTTAGGACCTACATATGCTCAAGATCTTAACAATTAATCTTATATTTATATAACGAACATACAACACATACAAAATGGCAAATTGGAAAAAAGTATTAGTATCAGGCTCAGCGATAGAAGGTAGTTCTCTCCTTATAAATGGGTTTGTGACTATGTCTGCTACCCTCCCAACATCTACGGATTCTACGGATTTAGTCTTAGTACAAGCAGCAGGAGGACAAATAGAAACCCGCTTACAATCAGATATACAAGGTGTAACAACCGCAGTATTTGAAATCACAGGTAGTGATACCTCAAATGATACTTTTGATGCAACAGGTGATCAATTAGTATTTGCAGGTGATGTTTCTACAGCCGTATCAGCAACTTCAGGAAAAACCACCTTAACATTAAACACTCCTTCTGGAACTATTAGTGGTTCACAACAAATTACTGACCTTGGGTTTTCTACAACCTCAGATATAACTGACCTTGAAACCTCAGTAACTGCATTAAACGCAGCTTCTGGTAGTTATTTAATCTCTGCTTCTGTTATTGGTACAGCTAATGAAGTTGAAGTCACTGGCAACGGTGATCAAGGAATTCAAATTGGGTTACCTGACGACGTTACAATTACCAATAATTTAACAGTAACCAATGACCTTACAGCAGATTCTTTAACATTAACCGGTTTATCATTAATCGATAACAATGCTGCTGTAATCTCAGGTAGTAATATCTTTGGTAGTGATCTTACGGATACACACGATTTTACTGGTAGCATCGATATAACAGGAAGTATTACTATTTCTGACCTAACTCAAAATAATACCGTTGGAATACTGGATTTAGTAGCTGTTGATTCTAATGGTTTATTTGTAAATGCTGGTACTGCTGTTCAAGCCCAAATTTCAGGTGCTATATCTAATACTAATGCTGAGGTCGATGCTTTAGAAGCTAGTGCTTCACTTGGTATCTACATAAGTAGTAGTGGGAACGGAGCATTTAATGTTCCCCTTACACACACAGCCTCGTTTGCCGCAAGTGGAAATGGCTTAACACTAGATTTATCTAGTAATACTGTAACTTATAGTATCACTCCAGCGGATGTTTTAAGTGGTATTGGAGTTATCTCAGGTTCTGCTCAAATAGCAGAATTAGGAGCAGGTATTGTATCATCTTCAGCCCAAATTACCATTGATGCAACTAACTTACCCGATGGTGTTACATCTGGTTCATATACTTCAACCGAACAAGGTATAATCAACTTCCCAGGTCAAGGTGACCTAAGTATATTTGGTTTAACAGCTGGTGCTAATCCAACCTTTGGTTTAGTTACAGCAACTGACTTAGTAGTTACTGGTACAACAACCACAGTTAACACTACTAACTTAAACATTGAAGACCAATTTATCTTAATTAATAGCGGTGCTTTAACTCCTGGTGGACAATCTCCTGATGATAGTGATAAAGATGGTGGTTTAATAGTTGACTTTGGTGGTGGTTCAGGTTCAGCCTTCTTCTACAATGCTGACTCAAAAGCATGGGCAGTTAAAGGCACCGATCATGAATCAGTAGACCAAGCAGATTTCCTAGGATATAATACAGTAGCTTCTAACGATAGTGATCTTGCGATTCCCGATTATATAGTTTCCGTAGTTACTCAAGCAGCATCAGATCCAACCCAAGGTACTGCCCCAACTTACGGTAATTCAACTACTTTTACCGATCATGGTACAATGCACGTTAATAGATCAACTGGAGATATTTGGATTTATTCATAATAAAAATAATATATAAAATAGAATTAAGCGCTCACATTGAGCGCTTTTTTCTTTATATGTATATATAAACAATAAGTTATGTTAAATATAAAATTAGAACCCCAAGAAATTCAATTAACTATCGCAGCTATTAATAATATTCAAATAATGGGTAAAGATGCTCATATGGTTTCTGACTTGCTAAAAAAATATGAAGATAAATTAGATAGTTTTAAACCAGTTCAAAAAGATTAATATTTATAACCAGTTTATTATTGGCCTGAAAAGGAAGTAGGCAGCAACGTTGCTGTATCTAACCGTAATAAAAAATATATTATGCCCAATTGGAAAAAAGTCATTGTATCCGGCAGTAACGCCGTATTAAATAACATAACAGCTAGTGGTCACCTAACCGCGTTAGACGGAGGTTTTACTGTAAATACAGCAGCAGAAACTGAATTAGAAGTAGATGGAAATATTAGTGGTAGTGGTGAGTTAGAAGTAGGGTATCGAAAACTTAATATCTCAAATAACCAAAATGACTACAATGGAGATGTAGTGTTCTTTGGAGGAGAAGGAACTGGCTATGGCCAAGGACTGTTAGTATACTATGATGGGGATGATTGGGTCCGTACTGATAATGCTCTGGGTGCAGATCCTATGGGTACATCCCTTTTAGGAATAGCTTTAGGATCAAGTGTTAGTACTAGTGGGGTATTAATTAGAGGTTTTTATAGTATGAATGTAGGAACCTCATTATTTGATCCAGGAGATGCTTTGTATATGGGGGCATCTGGTCAAATACAAACAGTTGCTCCTTCTTCTTCTGGGCAAATTTCTAGAATCATAGGAAATGTTGTATCAACCCCTGGTGGTATCCCTTCTAAAATTTACTTTAACCCAAGTCCTGATTGGATTGAAATCTCAGCATAATGGCACCAATAGGAAAATTCAGTGGGATAGCAGATACAAGTATAGCTAAAATAGACAATATTTTAGCGGCTAGTATTAATAATGTAGATAATATTACTTTAAGTACTGGTGGTGTTTTAGTCCAAAGGTTCGTATCATATAATTTTGACGCTGAAACATTAGCAAACCAAGCAACAAACCAATGGGATCCTACTTTAGGTCCTAACCCTGATGCTTTGGGAGCAACTAATTATGCCGCTTGGCACAATTGTGGAGATAATACTACTGTAAATTCATTTCCTATCACTACGTGGGGTCATCCTGATTTCCCTACTGCTCCTGCAAGAGGGTGGAACCTAGATTTAGGACCCACACCTTCTGTAGGTTCGGGCACAGGTCCTTCAACAGGTGGGGCTACATCAAATGGGAATGATTTTTCAGGGGATCAAAATGCAACCTCAAGATATCTATACACAGAAACTTCAACCCCTAATAATGGTGGGACTAATCTTAAAGTTTTTGCTGTTAGATTAGTTGTTTTGGGTTTATCTAACGATATGCAAGACACTAATAATGATTTAGAATTAGAATTTTGGTACCATGCTTATGGGAATACAATGGGTAATTTATATGTTTATTCTAAAAGTAGCAATGGACCTTCGAGTTTAGCAACTGCCCAACATAGTAATTCGACTTTACTTCACACTATTGAAGGTCAACAAATGGTGAATGGTGCCCTTCCCTTTGAAAAAGTCACTATAAGTCTTAACCATCTTAAAACCCAAGAAGCCTCATTTAATAATTTTCATTCAATCTATTTTATTTATTCCTTAAACACAGGTTTTAGAGGTGATTTTTGTATAGATAATGTTTCAATAAATGAAGTAACACCTTAATGAGCAGAGTTAAACAAATATTAATCCCAAACCAAAAACCATCGGCTACTACTTTTAAAACCGATGAAATTATTATCAACCCTGTTGATGGGGAGGCTTATATTAAAAATAACCAAAACGATGTTTTAAAAATCCTTAGTTTAGACCCTGACGATAGTGTAACTCACGATGGCGACATAACCCTTCAAGGAGATTTATTTATACCTAATTTAACTACTGTTACTAGTGCCACTACTTATTTAAGATATAAAGCAGATACTGGCCAAATAACTTACTCTACAGGGGGTTCTCAAAAACTACTCAAACAAAATATAATAACTATCAATGATAAAAATAGCCCACTAACCACAGATATTTTTTCATCTTTAAACCCTGTAACATTTAAATATAAAATAGATTTAAATAATACAACTGGAGGTTTCATAGCAGAAGAAATAGCTAAAGTTAACCCTTTGTTAGCAAGTTGGGGCCCTGACTACAAAATCGATACAAAAGGTAATATTACTAAAGAATTAAACAGTGATAAGATAGTACCTGTAGATATAGATGATAGAGCTATACTAGCATTATGTGTTGCTAAAATTCAAGAATTAGAAGCTGAAATTAAAGAACTAAAATCTAAATTACCGTGAGTCAATTTTCTGCCAGCCTTAGCACAGTACCTATATCATTTTTTGATACGAGTGGATCTTTAGTTTATATTCATGCTGGGACATCTGAATCTCTATTTAGGTTAATTGACAATAATTTACAAGCTTTTGTAGATGCTTCATCATCTATGAAAATTGAATCTGTTGGTGAAAGTTTAGAATTTAAAGATCCTAGAGATTCCTTTAGTTTTTTACACTTAAGTTCTTCAAACAATCACCCAAGAATTGGTATAGGAACAACTAACCCAAAAGCAAACATTGATTTTAAAGATATAACAGATTCTACTATAGGAACAGAAATAATATTAAGAACTGCTCGTTCTGAAGCTACTGGTGCTTTATCAGGAGATGAAGGAGGTAGCATTAATTTTACTATTGATAGTGGCTCGTTTGCTGATCTAAAAACATCTGGATCTTTAGCAAAAATTAAAACTATAGTTAATGAAATAGGATCTGGTGGTGCCCAGGGAGTTTTAACTTTTACTTTGTCAAAAGGAGCAGGTGCCGAAGGTATTGATGCTTTTAAATATGGATATGCTATAGGAGGTGAGGGCGCAGCTTTTGCCCAAATACAAACTGGCTCATTAATAATTACAGATTTTGCTGCTCTTGCTCCTTCAAAAATTAAAATGGTAGACTATAATGGTACTACTAACTTCCAAGCTTTTGAAGGAGATATAACAGCTTCAGGTGATATAAGTGCTAGTGGAAACGTATATGGGGTTACTGGTTCGTTTTTATTAATTGAAGGGGGAACATTCTAATGGCAGTAAGAACACCTATAAAATGGAATAGTGCTAACTTTCGATGGAATGTAGGATCTACTTTTCCTAACCAAAGTAGTACACCTTTTACTTGGGACGATGTAGCTTTAATCACAGAAGTAGTAGAAGCAATACAACAAGGAGTAGGTCCTGAAGATTATTTTAAAGATAAGGAAGAAAAAAGAAAAAAATTTATCAAACTTATTTGCAAAGTTCAAGGAAAAACTATTAAAGAAGAAAAAGAAATTAAAGATTTTAAAATTAAAGTTAAAGATATCGAAATCCTCGCAGAACAAGTACTAGGTATTAACGTAAAAGTATTATAATATGTACAAATTATACACAGATAAACAAGAAATATTTGAATGTGATATTCAAATAGAAGGAGCCTCCCTGAATAACTCTAATGCCCGCTTAATAATTGAAACAGAAGATTTGGCTCTGTTATTTAAGGGCACTATAAACAGCAGTGGTAAATGCAAAATCCCCGTTAAACGACTTAAAGGCCTTTTAGATGAAAATGTTAAAGGAACTATTAAACTTGAAGTTATTGCCGAAGATACTTATTTTACCCCTTGGGAATCCGATTTTGAAGTTGACGCATCTAAAAAGGTACAAGTTGAAGTTAAATCCCAAAGTCAAGGCGAAGTAATTACCGAATCTAAACCTTCTATACAAGTTAAAAATGTTAAAGAAGAAATTACTGTTAAAGAAAAAAACCACGTTTTAAATATTCTTAAGCTTTTAATTAAAGAAGACATTAGTTTAAAGAATGTTAATTTTAGAAAAAATAAATTAAATCACATAGTTGCTACTTATTTAGATAAACACCCAATTAATGAATCCCAAAAAGATAAAATCGTTAGTGGAGTTATAAGTGGCCTTTCTAAACTAAAATAATAAGTTATGGCAGGACCATTTGATTTTACTGGTCAAAATATAGAAGATACTTATGAAAGAGTAGTACAAACAGATGGTACTAACTTTTATGATGGGACAGGTTCTGCTATTAGTATAGTTTCTTCAAAAGTTAACTTAATAAGTGAAGTTGGAACCAATACTAATTACGAATTAACTTTTGGTTCTTTACCCTTAGGAGGTGGAGGATCTTTTTTAAGGGCTGATGGAAACCCAAGTACAACAAATAGGTTAAGTTATAACCCTAGTACAAACACTTTAAATACATTTAATCTAGAAGCTAAAAACAACCTTACAACTTTAGGCAATATAACGGCATCTGGTAATATAAGTGCAAGTGGAACTATATATGCTGGGTTATCTACTGGCACTAGTAATACTGTTGTTATTTCAGATAATGGAGAATTAAAAACTGATAACGTTGACTCTAAAATATTTGGAAACAATTTAGTAGATTATACTGCTACTCTTTCCCCTGTTACTCCTGCTTCTAGGCAATTAGCTATTTGGAGTTCGGCAGGAACTATACGTGGTTATGATGGCCTTACAGCTAATTCCAATGGGGTTATAACAGCTACTGCTATATCTGCCAGTTTAAGTGCTGCTAATATATCTTATATAGGATTTTTAGATGTAACTAAGTTAAGAATTAATGGAGTAATAGTAGGACAATACATAAGCAATAACACTGTATTAGGTAATGCCGTTGATACTAAAACCATTATAGAATCTCCTAAACTCGAGGTAAATGATTTAGATGTTTTAGGAAACATATCAGGTACTGTTGACGGAGGTAAATTTTAAACATATGTATATACAACAATGGCTAGCACAATAATAACAAAAAACGGAACTGGATCAGCATCCCCTTCTTCACTACAACAAGGGGAATTGGCTATTAATGTTGATAGTGGTAAAATATTTTATGGAGCCAAGGGTGGAACTGCTGTCTCAAGTAGTTTTACTTTTGATGAATTAGTTGTAGAAGGTAACCTCACTGCTCAACAATATATAATATCATCTTCAGTTACATATGTTACACAATCATTTAGTAGTGGTTCAACAATTTTTGGAGACACATTAGACGATACCCACCAATTTACCGGTAGTGTTGATATAACAGGTCAATTATCTATAGGTGGTTTTAGTGATGTATCAGCATCACTAGCCGCAGCAGTTGCAGGTGGTGACGGTTTAGGTAACCACACAGCCACCCAAGATTTAGATATGGGGGGCAATGCAATTACCAATGTTGGTAACGTAGATGGAGTAGACGTGTCAACTTTAAAAAGCAATTTTGACACATTAGAAGGTAAAACATTAGTCTCAAGTTCAGCACAAATTGATTTAGGATCCGCTACAGGTACAGCAGCAAATGCTACGAACGCTACGAACGCTACAAATGCTGATAATATAGCATTAACTGCTGATAATACAAATACTAACAGATACGTTACTTTTACAGGAACAGCAACCGGAGATGGTACTCTATTAACAGATGCTGGGCTTTTATACAACCCAAGCTCTAATACCTTAACAACTACCACGTTTAATGGTAATGCAACAACCGCAACAACTGCTACTACAGCTACAAATGTAGCTTTTAGTGGAATTACAAGTAAACCTACACTAGTTTCTTCATCAGCACAAATTGATCACGATCAAACAACTAACTTCAGCGCAGACGAACACTTTACCCAAGCAAATATTACCACTGTTGGAACTATAACATCTGGTGACGTAAGCGCTATTTTACCAACTGGTACAGTCTCGGGTTCTTCTCAAATCGACTTAGGTTCCGCTTCTGGCACAATAGATATTTCAGATCAAACTAACTTAGCAGGAGGTACTAATCTTACCTTGTCAGATGACACTATGAATCTTGACGCTAATATTAGTTTAACTAGTATAACAGCTTCAGGAGCTATAAGCGCAAGTGGTGATATATTTGCAGATACAGCTTCATTCTTTAATATTAACTTAGATCATAGAGGTGCTTCTGAACCAACCATTACTTTTAATAGTGATGGTGGTCCTAAATTTACATTTGGCTTTAGCGGAAATGATGTATTACAATTAAGTGGTGTAACTGGTGCCACTGGTCAAACATTTGAATTATCGTCCGAAGTAGAAACCTTTAGAATGAAAGCTGGTGGTACTGTACGTATACAAGCTGGTAATGATGCTGGTACTGGAAGTAAACACGATGGGGGATTATTTATTGAAACCCAAAATGAGGTTGTTTCTAACGGTAAAGCAGCTCAATTTACAGCACTAAACACTGGAGGTGTCCTTAAAAATACTTCATTTGGAGGTACTGGTAAACATGGTACTTTTAAATTTATTAATGGAGGTAATTTAGATAATGCTACAGACTCTACAGAACACGTTGTTGCCGAGTTTGGACCCACTAGTTCAGCACACTTTACATTCTATGTCCCTATAACAGCATCAGGCGATATAAGCGCAAGTGGAGATCTTACAGCTAATAATATAAACGCTGTTACTTCATTAACAGCCTCAGGACTAACATACCCAACAACCGATGGAGATAATGGTAATATATTAATGACAGATGGGGCAGGTGGTCTAACATTACAACCAAACACATCTTTTTTTAATGTTAAAAACGTTGATAGTGGTACTTTACTTAAAGGAACCCCTGTACATGCAACTGGAACAACAGGAAACACCTCAGAAGTAATAGCTGCTTCTGCTTCTAGTGCACCAACCATGCCAGCAACTTATGTATTAGCCGAAGATA
>Ga0070749_10002988_pt1 | contig 11335 bp, 13 predicted proteins | sample VirMetDEL_Nov_18_FD_75180 | JGI IMG/M metagenome (GOLD analysis project Ga0070749, IMG submission 75180) | Aqueous microbial communities from the Delaware River and Bay under freshwater to marine salinity gradient to study organic matter... | ecosystem: Environmental > Aquatic > Marine >...
TAATTCGTCTATATATTTTTGTTCTGTATTTTCTGGTATAGATGTCTCTATATCTGCTTCTTGACTATTGCAATTAACAAATTCCATGCCTTTAAAAAAAGAAAAATCGATACCAGGATCTTCATCTAAGATAAAGCCATCTATAAAAAAGTTTTCTAACTTCATATTGTATGCTCTGTTCTTTTGTTTCTTAATTCATTTCCACGATTTACTACTTGAGCATTTACGACTAAGGTTAGTCTTTCGTCTTTGCCATGATAGTGAGTTACTTCATGCCATACATACTGAGGAGCTATTATCATTTTTCCTCTTTTAGATTTAATCTTTTCTAGTTTGGATCCACCAAACATATAGTTTCTTTGCCAACGTGGATCATATAAAACTAATTCTCCACCTTCTTCTTCAGTTACATCATTAAAATAAATACAAGCAAAGGCATCATCAGAATAATGAGTATGTGCACCTAAGCGATAACCATTTTTCATTAAGTTAATTTTACAAGAATCTAATTCTACATCTAATATTAAATTTGCATCATTTGTTTCTGTAAGGTTATCTATGTTACTGTACGCAAGTTCCAGAAAACCTTTTTTTACTTCTTCAATCAGTTCCTTCATTTCTGGACATTCACCTTCAATAATAGCATTAATGACGATATTTTCATTACCGTCGTGGTACTCCTTATGATCATTATTTAATGAACTGGTGAATGCTAAATGTTGCGCACGCAAATAATTTTCAATAATCGTAAGTTTTTCATCACTAATATCTAATTGCTTTAAATAAATATTAGTTGGATATATTTGTTTTACTGCCATTTTCAACTCTCAACATTGGGTTTGTAATAACCATATTTATACTCACATTCAAGTACATATTCGGTATCTTCAATAGCATCGACACCTTCTAATTCGCAAATTTTTCTATTTATTTCTCTAATTTCTTCTTTTACCATATCACCATATGGTTCCATATTATTGATTAAAGACATATATAAATCATATTTTTTTGGTTCATCCTGGAATTCATAAAGTTTACTAATCCATAAATTATACAACTCGGCACATAAATCTCTTTCCCTACCAAGCTCAACCTTTTTATTCATCAAAGTCTGTTGTAAAGTCAAAACTAGCTACCCTTCTTGTTATAATAGTAGATTCTGCTCTATGCCAAAACCCTCTGTGATTACTTACCATAAATAAATCACCAGACTTTGGTTGATACGATGCAGTTTCATTTTTATTCCACTTAAAGTTAATTGAACCACCTGTTTCTTCTTTTGAATCATCAAAGTAATATAAAAAGAAAATATCATAGTCCTCAAACATATCGGTGTGCCAACCTTGATTATCCTTGTCAACACCATCCCAAACTAAAAATTTATTCCATGTAGAATTTGGCCATTCTGGATCAATATATTTTGTTTTAAGATAATAGGCAAATGTTTCCATTCTTCTTTTTAGTTCTGGATCTACATCCTTTTCGCCATTATCTCTAGTACGTTCTTCTGTATTTAACAAACGGAACTCGTCTAATTTTATTAGATCAATACCACCTGGTTCATATAATTTCACATAGCCTTTTGTGTAAATGTCTTTAATATTATATGTCATGCTACTTCTTTCAGTAAACATCTAGCTACAATTTCTGATTTAATCATAAGATCATTATCGTTTAAAATATTTTCAATAACTTCAACTCTAAATGCCTGAAAATTTTCAGGGATTTTAAATGCCTGAAAAGCATCCTCACCGCGCGGTGGGCCTTTTAGTTTTCTAATAGATCTTGGAGGGGTTTCTGGATTAAAAATATCATAAACATCATCCCACAGACACTTAAATTCTTCTAATTGGGTAAATACATCCCAACAAATTTTACCAAATGTTTTTGCATCAATTTCATTTTCAATATATTGGTATATATTTTTAAGAAACCAAGGAGATGCTTGATTCATAATCCACATTTGCATCATTTCATCAGCTGTAAACGAATAACAAGATCTAATGGTTTTAAAATATGTTCTTTTATTTTTATAAAGACTATCCCAATTATCAATACCGTCTTCATCTACAATATCTGAAAATACTTCTACTGTTTCAATATTGTATTTTGCTTTATATTCTGGTGAATTCAAAACTGAATCTGGTAAAAACATATAATCGTGTCTAAAATTAGCCCACCCATCTAGATCAAAAGTAGAAAATGCTTTAAAATTCCACATCAGTTCCATTTCAGTGTAAAAATCATCTAAGGTGGAACCAGGCATAGCAAGAATAAGTTCTAGAGCAGGTGCTGGATAACCTTGTTCTGAGCATCTTTTTCTAATGTGTAATCCTAATTTAATTTTATCTTCACTCGATAAATCTACTCTATTGGCTATTTTCATAGCTTCATCTGATACACTCTGAATTGATACTGTCGGTAATATTGAAACAAACTCTGTTTCACCCCACATATCAGTACCTCTGTATGATGGCGAATGTGTTTCAAATCCTTTACCTACAACATTAAACCACTCATCAATAAGTGCTATTCTTCTGTTTAAATCTTTTGATTTCATTGTAGATATATCAGTTAAATTAAAATTGTTTTCATAACCAAATCTAAATATTTCTACATCACGTTCCTTAAATACACCAAAATTAGCATCAGTTAAATAAGCATCTCTATATCCGGCCTTTTTCATAGCCATTATATCACGTTTTACAATATTAAGATCTTTTTTATAGATCTTTGTTCCAGTACCGCCACCCCATTCACAGTACACACATTTATATGGACAGCCTCTTGTTGTTTCAATTACAATAAACGGTTCGCATTTACTTACACGAGCATATTCTAATATTTCTGTTAAATATTCCATATGTTCTTCATATACGGAATACGTTTCTTCACCAATATTGTGTACACGACCTTTATTGGATCTTAATTCCCAGGCAATTTCAGTTGCAATGGGTTTGCCATCATTTTCGATAAATGAATTAATAAAATCTTCTATAAAAATTTCACCTGGTTTTGTTGGCTGACAAATAAAATCATAATGATTTCTACTTACAAGAAACTCTGGTTCATTTGTGCCAATATGTGGACCACCTAGAATACATATTTTTTCTGGCCATGTTTCTTTAATAAATTTTGCCAACTGATCACAAATGGAATAATTCCATGCATATGAACTAAACATAAATACATCTGCATGTTCAATACCTTCAAGACAATTTTCAAATGAAGTATATAGATTCCATTTATAAGGTGCAGGTAACCATTTAACATTATCTGCATATTTACCATAATGGTTATAATAACTCTGACACATAAGATATGTCATGTTATTAGCAAGAGACCAATCAGCGTGTGGTGGATTGATGAATGCTATCGATATACTTGAAAGTTTCTTTAAAGACACAATCGTCAATATCCTCTATTATTTTAGAATAATTTGCTTTTACAAAACAAGTTAATGGGCATCTTTTATAAAATTCACATTCAAAACAATTATATTTATGCAAGAAATTAGTAACAACATCCTCTGTTTTACTAGCGTTATCACTTACAAATAAACTACTCGAACAACCAGGTGGTACAGTACCATCTTTCAATATAGTTAAATTATTTCCTCTAGTGCAAGTCATTTTATTTTGTTCTTTTTGATTTACAAAATGATCGACGTTTAAACACTTTGGGTATTTTGTAACTAAAAGTTTATAAAATTCTAATAATTCAGATTCCTTTGGCATTAATTTTTCGGAATCATTAATTGCTGGTATGAATGAATCCCAATCAATTAGAAAATTATCATACAAATAATCGAAATAATCATCACCATTTATTATTGCTTGAATATTTTGTTTTGTCATTTGCATGGAAATCATGCTTATGTTATCTTTAAAATGTTCTATATTCTTTACAAATATTTGTCTTTGATTAACATTAAATCTACCAACTGGATCATATGACACTGATAAACCATATTCGTTTACATTTAAGAAATTTAAAACAGTGTTAACATTATTGAAAACCAAGTTACTGACAAAATTGATGTGAATATTTTTATCTTTATCTGTAATGCTAGATTGAATAGTAGATGCAAATTCTTTATAATAATCTAAAAATCCAGCATCAGTCCATCTATCTTGAAATAATTCGCCACCCATTAAGTGAATTTTAAAATATTTGGATCTGTTATTATTGTTTATCCAATTTATGATTGGATCTGTTTTAGATAATATCTCTTGGCGAGATGCTCCTAAAACATCATCGTGTATCTGTGGACAAAAAATGCAATTAAGATTACAGTGATCAAATAAACAAATTACAATTTCAGCATAATCTATGACCTTTTGGTCAATCAAATCATATATGGACATAATTTATTTTAAAGCATATTTCCTAACAAATGTTGAATCAGTTTTTCTTTGTAGTAGTTCAGTAATTAACCAATTGTTTACAGTTTCAAGATCAATTGAGAAGAAACTACCAGCCGCATGAATAAAGGTAGATTCAGTTTCAATTATATTATTTAACATTTCGTCTGTAAATGTGTCTGATGTAAAACAAGGGATAAAATCTAATTTTGAAACATCTGATTTTACGAATGCATATATGCTTTCTTCCTCCCAAGCTTGACCACAAAGATTCATCCATTCCCTTAAATCAGAAATATCATTTGCATCTAAGTTTTCAAATTTTACATTATTTTTTGTAGATGAATCTGATGTCATATATGGTGTTCGCCAATATGATATTGAAGTAAATAATTGAACCCATTTATTTGTTGAACCTAAAATGTTTGGAAGATTATCAAGAGTTCTTTTTGGTACACCAGTAAGTGTAGTAAATCTATTTGTCATAATATGAGTCCAGAAAATTTCTTTTAACTCACTCATAAATTTTTCTAAGTCTTTTTTAATCAATGGTTTTAAGCTTATTTTTAATTCTTCCTTATGACTACCATCTGTTAAATAACTAGCCAATAAATATTCAGTGCTTATTTTACTCCTATGATCATTCATAAAATCTAAAATATCTGATTGATCTAATGATTCTACTGCAAGATAATAATCAGATAAATTTGATATATCAAAAATTGTATCCTCATTATCTAAACCATTATTAGATGAATATGATGATCTATAAAACGTTTTAAATCTAAATACATTTAATTTAATTAAATTTTCTATATCAGTTTGTGTTGCATTTTTCATAATCATTTTATACCATGCAACCATAATATACATAAATGATTCATCGTCTGCATAAATGATAACAGGCAGTTCAGTTGTTTCACAATGTGAAATAAGTGAATTTATCATAGATAAAAGATTATTCCATCTAGATGTGAACATTTCAGAAACACTAGTACTATATGCAATTAGTTGTCCACTTAAAATACCATCTAGTTCACTATGAGTTGGAAACCCACTAGTGGCTGATATAACAACTCGATCACTATTTAAATCGATAAGTTTATCAGATGTTATATAAACCTTACTTGCTAGATGAAACATCTATTAACTCCTGAACAGTATTGTTTCGGGCTGTTATATATTCGTTAACGTTCATAATTCCTTCACTAATAGAATAAGTTAACATGAACATAGGATTATTCTCATTAGCCCAAAATGAAAATAGGTTATTGCCTTTAAACATATATTTTTCAAAATATGATGAATAATATTTTAATTCCTTTTGCTCAATTTTTTCAAAAATTCTATATACTTGAGGATTATCAAGTAAACTTACAAAATTAATTCCTCTTGTATCAGAAGTGTCATCTTCTGGAAACTGTTTAATCCATTCCTTCGCACCATCATCATTGATTGTGTACATGTTGAAAAGGGTTAAACTTTTAAGTTTTTCAGACCAAATTTTTAAATCTTCTTCTACTTCATCAATAATATCGCCATCAACTTTTGTATCAATACCATTATATTGTAATAATAAATCTACTGTACCATGCTCAAGGCTAGGTATTTTTACAATCACACTTGCTTTTAAATATTCCTTAAACAGTTCATCAAATAATTCAATTGAATTAAATTTTATATCACAAGGTATTTCTAAATTGCTTAAATAAACTAGCAATTTTTCACCCTTCAGTGGTGATTTTTCATAATCAATTAAATAACTTGTTTCTTTATTTTCAAAATAATGTTTTAAATCATCAATGGCAATAGGTGCCGTAGTTTCAATCACGTTCATTATCTTCTTCCTCTACTCCCATGGCAACTAGAGTGGCAACTAGAATGGCATATGTTAATTTGAACCGTAGCAGTATTATTTCTTGCTGCTAGGAATGCTTGTTGTAAACCTGTATAAAAAGCATCCATATCAGATCTACTTATAATATAACCAGTTGCAATTGTGTTTGATCCAGCAATACCGCTGAGTGATTGTCTATATGATGTACTCATATATGCTAATCTGGTTTGATCATATTTAATACCAGGGCTACTATAACTACCTCTGTTTCCACCACCACCGGTAACATTTAATATGGCTCTCATATTTCTGATATTTGTATATCTATTTGTTTCAGCCAACAAGGAATTATAAACTGGTGATGCTTGAATAAGTGCACCTGTTACACCAAGTTGACCAGCATTTAAACCCTGTAAAGCTATAGTCTGAGTTGTTGTACCAGCAAAATATGATGTTGGCATTTGTGAAAAAGGTACTGCATTTGTTCCCCAAACGGGTAACTGATTATCTGCAGTCGTTGTAACAAAGTCTTCAAATCTGTCAACTATGTCTTGAGTGTTAATAGGATCATTTAGTGTAGCCATTTATTTCTCTATCCAATTCTTGCATTAATAATTTTGGCGCTGGACAAATATTGCCTTCCCATTCAAGTTGATGACAATCCCCTGTACAGTATTTATACATATTACAATCAAAACAACGAGGATCTCTCTGTAATTCTGACATAATTATTCCACATCTTTTTTGTGATTCAATAACTGTTTTAGGATCATCATCTAATGTAGCATAATATTCTTCTGGTGCAGCATTTGGGCATCCTGCAATACTTCCATCAGCATTAATAGTGAATAATTTTTGTTCACAATCTCTACAAAATGTTCCAGATTTATTAAATCCATTTTCAAATTTTGTATAAACACTTTCCATAAATTCATTATCGAACCAATGTCTTGTATCATATTCTTTTATTTGATGATGCATTTTTAAGAACCACTCTTGCATTTCCAAATTTGTGGGAAACACAAATAGATTCTTTTTTGCATAACCGTTTGATGTTACACGTTCAATTGCTACTTCTTGTACTCCTAAATTTTTTAGGTATCTCATAAGATCAATAGGTTCTATTGCAACTGTATCGCGCGTAAGTGATACAAATAATTTTATTGTATATCCTCTTTCTAATAAAAGTGCTATATTATCCTCAAATAATTTTTCTTGTTTTTTATTTTCAAATCTTATATTTGGATCCCAAGATGTTCCTATCCTTTTATTTAAAACTATATCCATAAATTCAAGTTTTTCTTCGGTGAGTTTATGAACAAGGTTTGTAGTAATTCCGTATGTTGCTCCAGGCCATTTATCTTTTGTTAAATTATAAAATTTCCACATATCTGATACAGGAGCTAAAAATGGTTCTCCACCATGGAATTCAAAATGAGCTGTTGCAGTTGGTTGATAATCCTTAACACCATTTACCCATCGTGCAACTTTTTCAGGTTGAAAATATATTTTTTTACCATTTTTACCAGATGTGAAACAGTGTGCACAATTTAAATTACACGTTTCTGTTGTTTTGATATAAAACATTAAATCATCTAGTAACATTTTCATATCCTATCGACAGCATTATAGAGTCATATTCATTTGTAGCTTTATGTGGTGTATTAGCAGGGATAAGAATATCATTACCTTCTTTTATTTCTATTCTTTTTCCTTCTACTTCCATTGTTTTTATTCCACTAATGCATTTAATTCGTACGTCATAAGGATCCTTATGTTCAGGAAAGGATGGGGCCCCTGATGGCGAAATAAAACAATGAACTGTACAAGAGGGCCAATCTTTAAAATAAGATTCCAATCCCTCAACTTTTACAGTTTTTTTCTTCTCTGCAATATGATAGTTTATAGCTGGAAAATATATTTCTTTATCCAGACCATCTTCCCCTATCACACACGCCTTATTGCCAAAATTTATAAATGATATATCCATAATTATATCTATATTATATTATACTATTTGGCTAATGTAAACACTTTTTTTTATAAATAAGAACTATAGATAATTGTCGAGTTACTTAGTATCGAGTGGGACATGGCCGAATACGAAAAATTTACCTTTGATCAAGGTTCCGATATTGCTGTTGAACTAGAGTTAGTAGATATCAACGGTAATTCCAAAAACTTAACAAATTATTCTGCAGCTGCACAAATGAAGAAAAACTTCAATAGTGATTCTGCTGACACAACTACTTTTTCTGTTGCCATTACAGATCCGACTAGAGGTTACCTCACTCTCACATTAACTAATGCTCAAACATCTGCTCTCAAAGTAGGTTCATATGTTTATGATGTTGAAATATCTTATCAGGATAGTTCAAATAATACAATTATTGAGCGGATACTTGAAGGTAAAATAAGAGTTAACCCTAATGTTACGGAAATCTAAATGGCCGCCCAACAAACTTTAGTAAGAAAAATCACAGTAGGTACTCCAGTCCGAAGGGTTACCGGTGCACAGGCTCAAAGATTAGATGATTTAACAGACGTTGAAATACGAGACGTTATTGATGCAGATGCTTTAATCTACGAAGCTTCAACCGGACTTTGGAAGAATGAATCATCCATAGGTGGTGGTACTTTCTAATGGCTATTCTAGTCCACAAACAGTCGGGTACCACCAGTCTTATTACAGCTGATAATAATATTCTTGTCAGTGGCGAACTTGGTTATTCTTATGCAACTGGTGATTCATCAGGTGGTGATCGGCTTTTTATAGGTGCCGGTGGAAATAAACCTAATGGTTATGCAAATGAAGTACACATTATTGGTGGTCAATATTACATTGATATGCTTGACCATCCTAAGGGTGTTGTTACTCCAAATAGTGCTATCATTACGGATGCACAAGGTAAGATTGATACATTAACAATAGATAATCTTACCTTAGATGGTAATACTCTTTCTGCAGATAATACAAACGGCAGTATTATTTTAAGACCAGCAGACAATGGTCACGTTGATGTTACAGATACTCTTATTAAAAATGTAGTTGATCCTGTTGATGCACAAGATGCTGCAACAAAGGCATATGTAGATACAAGAAGTTCAATAGATGTAGATGCAGATGCCGTTATATCCGGTACGGGTGTTTTAACACTTGGTGAAAGATTAGAACTTAAAGGTGGGTTTAATCTTAATACAACATTACAAGATTTAGCAACCGGCACGAGAGTATTTGTTCATCTTGACTCAGATGTTGCTGGACTTAATTCAATTGAAATTGGTAATGTAAGAATTGAGGGTAATACACTTAGTACTACTGCAGGTGGTGATCTTATTATTGATCCTACACCTGCTGGTAATGCAGGTAAGGTTATTATCAAAGGTGACTTCCAAGTAGATGGAACAACCACAACAATTAATTCCACAACAATTAATGTTGATGATAAAAATATTACACTTGCAGATGGTGCAACGGATGCATCTTCTGCAGATTCAGCTGGTATTCATGTTGATGGAGCAAATGCTGATATTTATTATGATGCATCAGATGACGGTTGGCATACAAATAAAGACTTTTATGCGCCTAATATTAATACGGGTGGAAATGTTACTTCACAAACGATTACTGGTGTTTATGTTGGATTTGATTCCGACTTTGCTCAGAAAACTACAGATGATTTAACAGAAGGTTCAAATCTTTATTATACCACAGCAAGAGCTGATAGTGATGCACGACACGCATTATCTGCTACTTATGAAGGTCATGGTGCATTTACATATGATCCAGTTACTGGCAACTTTCATATGGTTGGTGCAAGTGCTACAGAAATACGTAGTGAATTTTCTGCATCTGGTGATTTAACATATGATTCTGCTACTGGTACATTTAGTATTGATGTAGAACAAGTTTATTCAAAAGCAAATTTTGATTCTGATCTTGCTGATGCAAATACCGATGGATTACCAGAAGGTACAACTAATTTATATTATACAACCACTCGTGCAGATTCGGATTTTGATGACAGACTTGCTACAAAAACATCTGATGATTTAACAGAAGGTTCAACAAATCTTTATTTTACTGATGAAAGAGCACAAGATGCCATTTATCAACTTTTACATGCCGGTGAAGGTATTGATTTAAATTATACTGATGCGGCAAATGAATTAGATATTTCTGTGGAAATAGCTACAGTAAATAATTTAGGTATTGCAAAATTTGACTCACAAGATTTTATAGTAACAGCAGGTAATGTTGAAATTAATACAATTGATTGTGGTATATATTAAGTATAAATAGCATTAAGATTTTTATCTTGAATAATCCTTATTAGGAAAAAATATGGCTACTACACCAAAAGTACTCCTTAAACGGTCTTCCGTTATAGGTAGAGTCCCATCAGCAGGTGATTTGGAATATGGCGAACTTGCCATTAACTTTGCTGATGGTAAAATCTATTATAAAGATGCTAGTAATACCATTAATGCTTTTGTGGATTCTGCAAGAGTCCAAGCAATTGCAAACGCAGTTGAAGCTACTGCACAAGCTCAATTAGATTCAAGTGAAGTTACAGCACTCGTTGATTCTGCTTACGTACAAGCAAGACAAGACTACGATTGGGGTTCACTAGAAAATATCCCATCATATGTTATAAGTTTAGATTCTGCAGAAATTGCTAGATTAACTTTAGACTCAGCAGAAATTACTTCACTTATAGATTCAGCACATATTAGAGCAAGACAGGATTATGCCTATTCGTCTTTGACTGGCACACCTTATATCCCATCATTAGGTAATGATTATGTAGATTCTGCTTATGTTACAGGTCTACCCGTATCAACATTTACAAATGATGCCAATTATCTAGATTCAAATACAGTTACCGGTGTTATTGACACAGCATATATTACTGGGCTTATTGATACAACTTATTTGGATTCTGCAGAAACTATTGCTCTTATTGATTCAAGTTATATTAGAGCAAAAATTGATAAAACATTCATTGATACATTAAATATTAATGCTGATACATTGGATGGTCAACACGGTTCTTGGTATTTAGATTGGACAAACACAACTAATAAACCTGTCATTTTAGATATTGTTGACGTTCAAAATATTATTGATTCA
>Ga0070749_10002989_pt1 | contig 11334 bp, 33 predicted proteins | sample VirMetDEL_Nov_18_FD_75180 | JGI IMG/M metagenome (GOLD analysis project Ga0070749, IMG submission 75180) | Aqueous microbial communities from the Delaware River and Bay under freshwater to marine salinity gradient to study organic matter... | ecosystem: Environmental > Aquatic > Marine >...
GGGAGTCTAGCCGTTATGCGGCTACTGATGAGACTACCTAACCAGGATTTACTATGATTAAATATTACATGCACAAAACAACCGGAGATTGTGTTGGGAGCGTAACGATTGACAAGCGCGGGTTGGACTTGTCTGACTACGTTGAGCTAGTTCGCTGTTCTGATGGAGTACTAAGAACTATCGATAGCGTTGATGCTACAGATCGTTTTGTCTGGCCCGACCCTGCAACCACCGATTTCGATATAGAGTAACTAACTAACTAACTACGGAGAATATATGAACACGACTAACGTACAATGGGCAGTAGAACAAATTGAAGGATGGTTCAATGAGAATCCAAGCCTATCATGGAGCGAAATATGGGAGTATTTGTCTGAATGTTTTGACGGTAAAACTATAACAAAACAAGATAGGGTTAGGATTAAACGAGTGTTAAGTATGCGTGATGTTTATTAGAGGGTTATGGATAAGAAAAATTTAGCTTGGGATTGGTATTGGAAAAACTTGTCTAGTAGAGCACCTGTAGTAATGCTTACAGATCCACCAAGATACCCGCCTGACCCGATTGATGCTTTTATAGCAGGGTATGAGGCGGGACATAGTGCTGGATTTGAGAGTTGCTTAAAGGCTCAAGAGGCGTTGCGTGACCATGTGGAAGAAAAGCTAGTTGAGCAAATGTTTGTAAACGTAGAACCATTATTAAAAGGAAAATAAATGACAGACAAAATTGTGGTAAATATAATAACTGGCGAGATTATATCAGGTGAAATAACAGATCATCCTTTTGCTAAAAAAGCAGAGTTATACAAAGAGGTAGTCAGGTGTCGTGATGGTTGTTTAAGGTTAAAAACCGAGGTTGCTGAAACTGACCGCTGGGACAATGACCAAAAAGTAGAGCTTGACATAATGGCGAAGAAATATGCCGAGAAAGAAAAGGTGCCTTCTGATGAGTTTCCAGGTTATCAGATTATAGCCATCGAACGAGCTTATCGGGATGGTTATAGGGCTAGGCAGTTACATGAAAAACAGGAGTTTGCAACTGCTTACAGTCACGGTTCTGAAGTTCAGAAAATAGCTGCTGAGTACGTTAAAAAGCGTGGAACAGCGGAGAATCTGGCACCATACGAAGAAAACAGGTTTATCGACGGGTATCTCTTCGCCTTAAAGCAATTAGAGCTTAAACAGCCTTAACCTTCCTACAATCCCCTAGCTTGCATTTTACCATGTAGGCTAGGGGTACTTAACTAACTAACTAGGAGATATACATGAATAGCAGTTTTGAAACAGTAACAATTAGTGTTGGAGATAACGAGGCGTACGCTGAATTGCGCCGTGAAGGCTATAACTGCATAGCATCGGGCGACGGTGTTATCTGGATGCGTAGACTTGTAAACTGGCAAGAGTATGACGGTGATTATTTAGACTCTGCCGAATATCACCAGAAGCTGATCAGTTATTAAACAGGAGTAAAGTATGACAGAGTGGGACGACATCACTAAAAAGTTAAGTCCAGTGACTTGGGAACAAATTAAAGAGTTTTACCAACGTAATTTTAATGAAAACTTGCCGGAAGATTGGAAAGAGGCGTTCTGTTTTGCTTGGTCGAAGTCTCGAAAGATGGCTGTCATTGATCTGTTAGCGACAGGCTATAGAGCTGCTCAAGCTAAGTATCAACCTAAATAACCCTTTACAATGCCCTAGGTTGCGTTTAGTAGCGTAGCCTAGGGGTACCCCTACCCCAAGCAATTAGGCGACATATTTCACTAATCAACCAACCAATTAACCAACTAACTAGGAGATACTTATGGCTAAATTTAACGGTAAATATGTAATCGTGTGCGATTGTTGTGATGCTGTGTGCGGTACTTACAATCGAGACACCGATGAATTGAAGTGTAAATCAACATGTGAATGTGGGTCGGATGACTTGAGCTATCATAGCGAGTCAGAATATCGAGAATCGCTGAGTGGAGGGCTGGACAATGAATAACTTTATGTACATGAGCTTACAAACTGGCCGTGTTGGCAAGTATGATGATTGGGACTATGAAACCGATTACGGTTTGCCAGTAAACGCAGTGGATAGAGGCGAAGTTGTAAGGGTCGAATGGGATTTTAAGACACAAACTTGGATTATAGTAGAAAGGAATAACAATGCAAAAAACACCTCATCAAAATGAGCAAGAAATCATAGAAAAAGCTAAAAACCATGTGCGCCATACACAAACCATCCATGAGTTTACAGACGGCATATTGTACAAAATGCACCAGTGCTATCTCGCAGGTTATATGCAAGCGCAAGCCGATATGCCAAGTGAGTGGCAAAATGGGTATGATGCTGGATTTCAGGTTTACTATGAAAAATATGAGTCATTAAAAAAAACGTTAGCCGACTTAGTAGAAAGAGAATACCGGATAAAGTAATAACCCCTTACAATCCCCTAGGTTGCGTTTTCTATCGTAGCCTAGGGCTACCCCTACCCTAAGCTATTATCTTTCAACCTTGGCCATCCTAGAGGCTTTAATAGGCTATTCAGGTATTTCATCCAAACTGATACCCGTTCTTTCTCTTAACCAATCATATTGCCCATCCTTAGTGACAAAAGATTCTTTCTCAACAGCTACTGGTATTTTCTTTTGGTAATCTTTTAATGGTAATACTTTTAATGGTAGCGGTTCATTTTGACCCCGATCATTGGGGTCATTTTGCCCCCTATATGGGTTCAATTTGCCCCCATTCAAGGTCAGATTGCCCCCATTCATTCGGTTCATTTTGACCCCGTTCGTATTGAGGTAGCGGCCGCGTCCTTTGCTAGTTTCCCGAAGATAGCCACTAGCTATCAAACGGCGGATCATTCGTTTAGTGGCTGACTCAGAAAACCGAAGCTCTTTAGCGATATGAGGTATAGAGGCGAAACACGGGCGCTTGTTTCTCTCGAATCGTTGAACGTAGCTAAAGATTAGTGCTTCGTGGTGAGATAAACCGGCGTCGACAAGAGAAAAGTCTACTATACCAATGCGGTGTTTTTTGTTATACTTAACCATATTGTTCCTTTTTGAGAGCCGGTTTTACTTTCGCGAGTGACCGGCTCTTTTTTTGTTATCAGCTAGTTATACTCCCCTAAAACTATTCCCTCAAGTTATTTTCAAATAATCCGAAAAGAATACTGTACACAATAGCATCATATCTGATATGAAAGAGATGTACACAATAGTTGTGTGACTAACTAGGGAGATAAATATGGAGACCACAAACATTCGGGAAGTGAATATAAACTACGGAAAAGCAGTGCAGGGGCCAATAATTAAAGAAGCAACAAACGTAGTAGATTTTCTACGCTCAATCGCGCCAAACAATAGCCAAGAACATGTTTTTGCGGTCTATATTGACGGCAAAAACGCGCCAATCGGATATAGCATTGTTAGCACTGGCACAGCTAATAGTTGCCCTATACATCCCAGAGAAATATACCAACGGGCGGTTTGTCTTGGTGCTCGTGCTGTAATAATGGCACATAACCACCCTAGCGGTTCATGCAAACGCTCGTCAGAAGATGATAAAGCTACGCGCGATATTGCAGCAGCCGGACGCATTCTTGGCATTACCCTTCTTGATCACGTTATTTTTACCGACGATGATTTTTTTAGCTATCAAGGCACTGGTAAATTAGAAGAGGTGTGTAAAGCATGAACACGAAACAGCTAATCCAGGCTATAGCCGCTAACATGGAAGCAGGTGCAACTCTGACTGATGCTATGGAAGCGGCTCTAGGCTGTGAGCAATATGATAAGATGGTAACGGTTTTGCTGGAAGCAATTCAAGCTGGCCGCGATAAGGTAATTTTGGATAAGGTAATAGGAGATATATGCGATTAGTACTCGGTTTAATTTTAGCGATGCCGATAATGGCAACTGCACAAGAATGTGACTCAACCTGCCAGATATTCCGTAAATATTACGGATTACCTGAAACCAATTCACAACCTGCACCATCCTACGGGCTGCCGGTGCAGCCGGTGTTACCTGTACCGCAAGATCGTGGGCCGTGGGGTACTGGTTACAGTATTGTAACCAACTCTAGGCCGACTAAAAACTTATGGGACAGAGATGTAACTGGGAGTGAGACTGTACAAAGGATTGTGCCTAACGATGCACTAGGTCAACCGATGAAAGGTATTGACCTAAATAATTGGTAATTTTAACGGGGAATTTTCCCAACTAACTAGGAGACAAACATGAGATATATACTTGCAATTATTGTTTTAAGTTGCAGTGCTTGCACTGGTATAGAAGCCGGTGGAAAGCTGTGGATAACTAGGGTAGATGAGCGCCAAGAGTCACAGCGTACCCACAACGTGCCACTAAAATGCTACCTATGGGAAGATTGTAATCAACCGATGGAGGCTAAGTAATATGAAAGCAATAAAAGAATTATTATTTACCCCGACCGGCATCGCTGTGACTGTGTTACACGTTGCTTTCTTCGTTGGAGTCATTACTTGCGTCATAGGCGTTAGAGTCTATGTGCTAGGTGATGACCCAGCTCAGGCAGTACGAGCAACCACGGGTAGAAAGTGAGTACTGAAACTAAACAAGACGGTAGCGGCTGGTTATGCGCTGCCGTTGTTGTACTTGCTTGCTACTGCTCTTTACCTGAAGCCCTTGTCTATCATCAGAGCAGGTTACTTCGTGCTCCTATAGAGCCTTCCAGAGCTGTTATAGAAGCAGAGGTTGACCGCGCAGCTAAAGCATACAAATTACCGCCAAAGCTGTTACATGCTTTGGTTAAAGTAGAATCAGGGTACAAGGCTAAAGCAGTTAGCAAGGTAGGTGCTAGAGGATTGTCCCAGGTCATGCCGTTTAACGCCAAACGATGTGGCCTACCGGACGCTGGAGAGTTGTTTGACCCAGTATCTAACCTACGCTGTGGAGCACTAATACTTAGACAGGAAATTGACCGATTTGGCAACCTTCGAGATGCGCTATCGGTTTATAACTGCGGTAAAGTTAAATGTGCTCCAGGCCAACAATATGCACAAACTGTAATAAATTTGTTTACAGGGAAAGGATAGTGCTGTATACAATAAAAGCACTCTGTAACTAGGAGGAAAAAATAATGATTAAAATACTAGCAATAGATTTACCTGAGTTTCGGCTTCAGCACCGAAACGGGCATGAGTTTTTGGTGGTAGGTAGCTACACATCAGAAGGAGATTACGTTCTTGAACCCGAACATGGTTGGGGAGATTTGTGCGTAGATTGTGCGCAAGATATTGAATCGCTCTACGACGATATTGAGGATGTAATTTACAATGCTATGCCTGAATTATTCGAGAGGTAAAATCATGAAACCTATACTTATCCGCTGCTCCGATTGTGATTTTATTCGAGATGCTAGCACAGGGGATCGGTGTCCCGAATGTGATCATTACGAACCAGACGAACCAAACGATTGCAGCTATCAGGAACCTTCTTGGTACGATTTTTGGCGTCAATGTGAAGAGTTAAAAGGTAAATTTTAAAGGAAGATATGAGCAAAGAATTAACAACAACAAACGACATGGAGATGCTTCAAACGCTCCGAAACACGATAGCGCCAGGGTTAACAGACGCAGAGTTTTTGCTGTTTGCAGAGGTGTGCAAAGCAACGGGACTAAATCCGATAACGAAAGAAATTTGGCCGATCAAAGTTAATGGGCGGTTACAGCCGATGACTGGGATCAATGGATTCTTGCGCATAGCTAACAGTCACACTCAATTTGACGGTATGGAAGTGAGCTTTGAATGGGATGGTAAGGCGCTTGTATCGTGTACTGTAAAGGTACACCGCAAGGATAGAAAGTTTCCTTCAGTAGCTACGGCTTACTGGAGCGAGTACAGCAAGCCAAGTCCGGTGTGGAAGCAGATGCCCAGTATAATGTTGGCAAAATGTGCGAAAAGTCTCGCCATAAGAGAAGCATTTATCCAGGAACTGGGCGGTTTGTATACCGCTGAAGAGATGCCGTCATCCTTTGCAGCACCCATTCCTCAAGCCCCAGAGGGTCACGAGGTTGTAGTCTCTGCCAAGACTGGTGAAGTGCTTGGGTACAAGGCTGAAAGTGCCACTATCGAAGGTTTAGAGCCTATACAGGTGCCTGAGAAGCCAGCAACTAGACGTGTGCCAACCTTTTACGACATCAGCCGTATGGATGAAGCTAAAAAGGCAAAAGCAGCGGCCTACCTGCGGGACTGTGAGGCTAAGCACATATATGGCGATGTGTACCGTTCACCAATTAAGCTAGATAGGTTAAGCGACTATGTAACAGAGGATGTAGGCGATGAAAGCAAAACAACAATGGCTCAAAACGAGAGCTAAAACATTAGTGCGGAAGAAGCGACCAACATGGGAACGCGACCCAGAAACATCAGTACTGGTAGGCTGGCAGCGTTGGACGACGTACTACCGGAAAGAAACAATCAATTATTTAAAAAAACAAGCAACTAAAGAGCATGTTTTTGTAATGGATTTGTTGGAGGACATTATAAATGACTACAAAAAACGATGTGGAGCTACTAAGGACACTGATTGACCAAGCAGTGGCTAGCTTCGGTAATGAGCATCATTTATCTGAATGGGAACGTGGTCAGATAGATGGTTTATATTGGGCCAAGCAGCTAATTGATATAATGCAGGAAGAAAAAAACCCGCCTAGCGATTAACTAGACGGGCCTAACTAGGAGGCACCATGAAACAGGTGCTTACTTAGTAGGATAACAGAGGAGAATTAGCAGTGTCTAGGAGCATTGTTAAGATTGACGAAGTAATAGCAAAAGTAACAACTAAACTAAGGAAAAGTATGAACAAGCCAGTGCAAGACTTTAAACACAAAGGATTATCAGTAGCCGTGTGGCCAACTAAAAACGGAGGCTATAGCTACAGCATCAGCAAGCGATACAAAGACAAGCAGACTGGAGAGTGGAAGGAAACCAAAAGCCTGTTTAAGGAAGAAGCAGAGGCTCTCATAGACCTGTTAAAGCAAGCACTGGCCTACGGTGGCACCCGTGAAGAACACGAGCACGAGGGTATTCCGTCAGGCCAGGGTAAGCCAGGGCCGAAAGTGGCATACGAGCTAACAGAAGAAGAGATAGATGATTTACCCTGGTAAGAAGGAGGAGAAATGAAAACACCTGAAGAAATTGACAGATTAGAGCTTTTAGCAGCTTCATACGCTTGTGATTATCGTGATAGTCCTAATAAAACCAACGGAATTCCAGATAGCTACTTAGTTTATTCTATTGCTTATGACGCCTTTCTGGATGGCTACAAGGCCGCAATGGATCAGGTTGCTGACGCCGACAAGGTGATGCCCCAATGGATCAGCGTTAAGGAGCGGCTGCCACCAGATGGTGCAAAAGTATTGTTAATAGTTTTTGGTGATATTCATTACGGATGGATAGATCAATCGCCATCAGATCCAACAGAGTATTGTTTGTATTTTAGCAATAAGTACATAGACAAAGGACATTATGCATTAACTCATTGGATGCCAATTCCTAGAAAGCCAAAATATATGAGCGATTATGTGGAATATGAACGGCCGAAGGAGGAGAAATGAGCGACACAGACGCAAAGATACGAGCCCTAATGGAGCGAGTAGATAAACTAGAACATGCGCTCTTAGTGCTGGCTACATGGCACCACGGGCAAGATGAGTATGTGAAGAACATATTAGGGCCGGAGGCAGTGCAAGCTGCTGAGGTAGAGCATGGGTACTGTAGTGATACGCCTATGTTTGAAGCTAAACAGTGGGTTGATTGGATAGGTAAAAAACCGGAGGGGGAATGAACGCAGATATACTACCGAAGGAGGAGAAGTGATGTTTGACTTTGATTTGTGGCAAAAAGAACATGACAGAGAACTTACAGAACTAATGATTAAATATTATCGTCAAGTCATGTTTCACTACAGCATTTCTGACGATGTTCTTGATCATGTAAAAGATGCTTTTATTGTCGGCTACAAGTGCGGTTCACGTCTAAAGTTAGAAAGAGAGCTAGATGATTTAGCTCAAGCAAAAGTGGAAACACTTCAACAAGAAAACAAATTAAACAGATGGGCAGATAGACTTGCTAAAAAAGAACGGCGATTAGAGGAAGCCAAAAAAGAGATTTTAGAGTTAAAGCGTGGGCTGCTTGCATCATTCGCAATTAAAGACGTTACTCACCAAGGATCAATAGAATAATGAACGCAGATATACCGCCGCTGAAGGTTTGGATAGAAGGGAAACATTTAGGTTTAAAAAAAGGTTATGAACACGGTTATGCGTTTGCTATACAAAGCTATAAAGGTCGCGCCTTACAATTTCATGTACTGCTTGAAAGCGGTGCTCACTTTCGTCATGTGCCTCTGCATTGGCTTTTGCATAATGTTGGCGCTAGAAGCACTAACGAGTTGTCTTTACCATTATTACAATTATGGGATTGTTTCAGTTACCGCCCCATAGTTACAGTTTTTGACTTGCTAAAAAGCTATCAGTGCGATTGCATCCTAAAAGATGAAAATATGGTGCAAGGTACATACTGGTTTACTGTGGACTGGCTACCTGACAGCGAGTCTGAGTCTGGTTTCCTGCTCCAGCCCGACCAAAATAAATGTGCGCACGTCATTTTGCTTGATAACGGACAAATCGCAGCTCTGCCTACCAACAGAGTTGTTTTCAAAGATGCCTTCTTTATCGGTAACAAACCTGATGCAATCGCTAAGCAATACAGGACAAGTGACACAATCCACACAGCAGAGGATTGTCATCGCTGGTCAGTAGCTAATACAGATGAGGTATTTTACTAATGGTAAACTCAAGGGCAAAAGGCGCAAGAGCAGAGCGAGAGCTAGCAGCAAGGTTAAAAGAGTATGGCTACCAGGCACACCGCACACAACAGTTTTGCGGTAAAGCTGGTAATTCAGATGTGGAATGTAAAGAGCTGTCAAACTATCATTTAGAGTGTAAGATGGTGGAAGCGCTGAACGTCGATAAGGCAATCGACCAAGCCACAAGAGATTGTGGGAATCGAACGCCTGTAGTTGTGCATCGAAAGAAACAGCGCCCCTGGCTAGTGACGATGTATCTTGAAGATTGGCTAAAACTGACGAAATTATAAAGTTGGCTATGAATGCACCTTGTGAAAGCGAATTTGTCGCTATGCCCGAACGCACCCTGTGGTTAGCCGTTATTGAACGAGCTATGCAAGACTATTTGGGTATGGGTAAAAATTTAGGAACTAAACCGAACAAAGCAGAGCTACATGGTTTTTTCTATGATGCTAAACCAGCTAAGTATAACCTAGCTTATATAGCTGAGTTTTTGTTTGAAGATACTTCTATAATGAAGCTCATTCAACAGCGGTTGGAGCGATTGGTAGAAGCTAGAGCATTAGGTAATGGCGCTGAAATTATGCGTAACGTTCACATAACTTCAGCTCAAAAGATGCGCCGATCTAAGTATTAGCGCTTCTTTTTCTTGTCAACCAGCGACCATACCTGAGCACCACCGTATAGCAAAGCACCAGCTACAACAGGCTCAGCAGCTTGTACTAAACCAGCAGCCTGGTCTTCAGTAACGCCAACAGTAAGCAAGCTACCAGCAGCTAAGGTAAGCAAATGGCGGATGATGGATAAAAGTATCGGCATAAAATATCCTTAGTTATATTAAAGGTTGAAGCAGTATATTTACAATTACGCAACCTCGGATCTATAAAACTGCCTCTTATACAATTCATCCAAGGTTCCCAGTAATAGGATAAGTCACAGTGCTTATACCTAGCAACCCACTTTACAATATCGACCGTGGCACCATCTATACCGTCCAAATCAACTATACACGGTGCAGATAACTTAGGATTAACTCCATGTTTTTCGCAGGTGTATCCAGATAAACAACGTCGCCCGTATGGATTATCCACAAGGTTACAGCTAGGCACAGCAGCAGATACAACATTGGCAAGCACTCTTCTAGCAGGTTCATACAAGTCACACTCTAAACAAGGCGACACATAACAAGTAAGTTCTTTACCTTCTATGCGCCGCCTAAATCCCTCAAGTATCCTAGCAAACCTTTTTCTTAACCGACTTCTTGGATTTTGTGCTGCCCTGCTAGCTGAGGCCACTGTATAGCCCCATAAAGCCTCATAGCGGCCACAACGCTTGTTTCTCATGCATGGGCTTTGTATTAGGTGAACCCGTATAACCTTTGGCCTAGCGTCGTTTAACAGGCTGTCAAGGCATTGACACTTGGTGCCAAAAGTATTTTCTAGCCAGCCCAATTCGACCCGTTCCAGCCCATGATACAGGTCGTTGACATATTTGCAGGGAAAGTCTTTGTGACACACACCTAACAAGCTTGGAGCTGCATAAGCTGGCGTAATGCTAAACAGCACTACCAACAGCCACCTCATCTGGCTAATGCCCTATCAAGCTTGGAATCAATAGCATCCAATCGATGCTTAATGTTGCTTAATTCCGAATTAATAACCTGCACCTCAGCAGTTACATGATATTTAGATTCTTCTAGTTCTTTGAGACTATTTTTAACCGAGCGATAGTCTAGTCCTACAATAGACACAACTACGCCAATAATTGCTTTAACAACTAAATCTAGCCAGTATTGAATTTTGGTAAAATCGTTATCTGTCAATGTACCCTCCCGCCACCATAAGCATCAATTATTACTAATTCTGCTTCGGGAGTACCCGCCATCAAAGTCATAAAGCGTTGAAACGCTGACCTGCTAGCTAAGATAGCCGCTTCACTTTCTAAAACACCAAACTGCATACCAACCAAAATACAACCTTGAGTATCTTTATGGGTATTGCCAGCATGTATCAAAATGTGGTCTCGCTCAGGTACGTTCATTACCTGCCAAACACGGCCACGAGACGGACTTACTTTCGGTCGTAATTTATATCTGCCGACGGGTATGCAACTGATGTTACGCTCATTATCTCGCCAAGCTTCCTCCAGCGTAACAAACTCAGGCGCATCATTAATGCACAATACGCCCATAGTTGCGCCGTTAAATTCTGTTACCCTGACGAGTCTTAGTCTCATTTTGGTGGCTCAGGAAAAATTATCAATTTAAAATTTGTTACGCCTTTAAGCATATCACGAAGCTGTTGCCGATATGCCGCCCAAGCAGCTTTATTTGAAATATCGACATCAGATAATTGTGTCCAATCTGATGCTTCTAATTGAGCATTACGCCATTGACGAATTAAAGACTTAATTTCATCATCAGAGATTGTTTCTTTATTGTGCCAAGGTTGTAATAAGTTTTCCCAGTTCATTATACACACTCATAA
>Ga0070749_10002990_pt1 | contig 11334 bp, 9 predicted proteins | sample VirMetDEL_Nov_18_FD_75180 | JGI IMG/M metagenome (GOLD analysis project Ga0070749, IMG submission 75180) | Aqueous microbial communities from the Delaware River and Bay under freshwater to marine salinity gradient to study organic matter... | ecosystem: Environmental > Aquatic > Marine > Coastal...
AACTGCCAAGTTATTTAACTGGTTATCAGTCGTTAGCAGAAAAACAGAGGTCTTTAGCCGAACAAGCTAAACAAAGACAGTCTGAATATTACTCAAAGCAAGCAGCTGAAAAGAATAGATTGTTATCTGAATCGATCCCCAAACTCCAACAACAATTTACTACTACTCAAGGAAATGTCCAAAAAGGCATTGAGGCTCAAAGACAAAGAGCTGGTTTACAAGAACAGCAAGCAGAGCAGGGATGGGGAGAATCACAAAGATTGGCTGCTAAAACTAGACAAGAATCCGAAGCTCGTAATCGCAATAAGTTTGCAGCCCTTGGAACTCTTGGAAGTTGGGGTGCTGGATCTTATGGTCAAGCTCAAGAGAATGTTGAGAGTGACTTTAATAGATTTACACAAGAGGGCCTAAGACAAAAAGAACAAAACTTGTTTGATATTAGACAAAATCTACAAGACTATGAAATTGATGCTCAAACCAACCTAGATAACCTACAGATACAATTAGATAATACTATTAGTCAAATCTATTCAGATATGACACTAAATGATATTGAAAAAGAAGAACTAATTGGTCAGGTACAAGATCAGTTTAATCAATCTGCCATAGCAATCGAAATGGGATTACAAGATAAATATAGTGCTTACTACGATCAAATGGCCCAATCTGGAGCAAATCAATTAAGCGAAACATTTATGACTACTGGCAAGCCACAAACAATGGCTGACTGGGATTACTACCAAAAACTAAATAAAGATCAATATAGTGCTATGTTTGGCCAACAACAAGCTGGTGAAAGCTCTAGCAAAGTATCTGGCTTGGTAAATCAACTTCTTGGAATGAATACTGAGGGTATTACTGGAAGAGTTAGACTTGGATGGTCAGACGAATCTAGAAACGCCGAAGGAGTGCTTAAACAACTATTAAGTGAGCTTCAAATTGAAGAAGCTAAACGCTTAAAGGGTCAAGGAAGTATGTCTGATGCAGAACGTGCTATTTTAGCTAACGCTGTAGCTTCGTTTAATCTTGATGAAAACGGAAAACCAAGAGTTACTGATACTAGATTTAGAGAAATTTTAAATGATATGGCTTCTCAATATGGTGGATTATCTAGTGGTCAACAAAACAATTATTCAGCAATGAATAGTCAATTGCTGGGACAGTTTGGAGGATAAAATGGCATTTAATGCAGAAGGATATAGACAAGCAGCAATGAAAGCTGGCATTCCAAAAGATGTAATAGAACAATCTATTGCTGAAAGATCTGGTGTAAAAGGCTGGCTTACTGGTGGCAAAAAGGGTTTGGGTGGTTTTTTAACTGGTGTTGGTAATGTTCTTAATCTACCTTCCTATGCTATTGGTGGTTTACTTAATAGAACTCAACAAGCTGGACAATCTAAATACGCTCAAGGACAAAAACAAGGTCTTGGAATCTTACAGGGCATAAAAGAGAAACGAGGTGTTATGACCGAGTTGCCAGAAACTCTTGGCATTGATCCAACATCAACAACTGGCAGAGTAATTGGTTTTGGAGGAGAGCTTTTAACTCCAGATATTTTGGGTGCTGGATTTGACCTGTTTAGAGCTGGAAAAACAGCATCTTCTGCTGGAGATGTTGGATTGTTTAATAAAGCTGGACAAAGGGCTGGAACTAAGCTCTCAGAGGCTTCTGAAGATATTATTACTAAGGGGATTGGTAATCCAGCAACTCTAAGAAAAGTAGAACAAATTACTAAAGAAAAACCAGGCGCTTTAATAAAAAGACTTGGTCTTGAATCAAGAGATGTTGAGCAAGCCAGAGATCTTAAAAAAACTTTGCTCAAACAGTTCAATGAACTTGGTCTTAGTAGTAAAGCCAAAACTTCAATTAAACCAACTATAAAAGCCTTTGATGACGAGATTTTAAAAATGAACGAACTAAAGGCTCTTGGTAGTGAAAATGCTGGAGTTGTTGCTAAAGAACTATTTAAAAGAAAAGAGTTGTTTTTAAAGCAAGCTAAACAAGCTGATGAGTTGGGTGTGGATGTGTTTACTCAACTTAAAAGAGCTGCCGCTCAAGATGTACCGTCCACTCAGATTGGACTTGGGCCAATAGGATCTGGAAAAGCTAGTGCTGCTGAGTTTGCTCGTAAGCAATTCCAAGAGGGGGCTATTCGTGGAGAACCAGGACTAAGACAGTTAGGAACAGACTTGAGGGCTTTAGGTGGATCTCCAAAATCAAAGGGTTTAATTGATGTGTTTGAAAGTTCTGCAGCAAGAGGTTCTGCTAGAAGTCCTATTGGGTTGAGAGGAATTGCAACAACTGGTATTGGTGGTGCTATAAAAGGCATTCCTGGTGCTGTTGCTGGCATGGCATTTGATATGGCTTTAAGTTCTCCTAGGGTATTAAAAGCAACTTCAAATGTATTAGAGACTGGATCAAGAGTAGCTCCAAAAGTAGGATCTACAATACAAAAAGCTAGTCCATTAATGAGAAGAGCTGGGACAACCTTGTTTAGAACAATGGCTGCTCCTAATCAGGCCACGCCCAAGCAATCACAATCCATAAAGCAATCAAGAATAACCACTCCATCATATAAATCAAATATACAACCAAGATTAAATACTGTCAAACAAGCTCCATTGCCAACTGCAGAGAGTTTTTATGATGAAATTAGAAAAAAGAGAGGCTACTAATGGCTAATCCAGATCTTAACCAACTACAATACGATTCACTAAAAGCATCTGATATTAGATTTGATGCAGACGATTCTGCACCAAACTATATCGGATTACACCAAGATACTGATGCCAATACTTCAACTAATAAAGATTGGGTAATCTATAAGTTTACCTATTCTGGTTCAAATGTAACAAGAATACAAAAAACAAAGGGAGCTTGGGATGATCGAGCCACCCTCTTTTAAAGGAAACAATGGCTTATAAGTTCAATCCCTTACTGCCTGCTAACATTCAAAAAGTAAATGATTCTGGTTCTGGTGATGTAGTCGGCCCAGCAAGTGCAACAGATAGTGATTTAGCTCAATTTGATGGTACTACTGGAAAACTACTAAAAGATGGATTAGCAGTTGTGACCACTCTTGGAAGTCCTGGTGCTGATACCAATATCCCAACTGAGGCGGCTGTTAGATCTGCTATTACTGGAGCTGGTGGTGGAGATGTGTCTGGTCCAGCATCTTCAACAGATGAGGCCGTTGCTCGTTTTGATGGTACTACTGGTAAGGCCATTCAAGATAGTGGCGTAACAATCAGCGATAACGATGAGATTAAAAATGTAGCGTCTATTGAAATGGACACATCATATACTCCAAGTGGCTCAGAACCAACTGGAACTATTTTTTGGGACGATAATAACAAAACATATTCTGGAGTATTAGAAAATGGGGTTGTTGGTCAGTTTTTTGAAGAGGCTTTTATTGATGGTCAAAACGATACTGGATCAACAATAACAGATGGCACTCCAGTAGAATATTTAGGATCTATTGGAAACTCTGGAAACTTTAGAATAACTCCCGCTATTGCTGAGGCAGACAAACAGACTTTTTATTTTGTTGGCATTCTTACAGAAGATGTTACTAATGGCTCTGTTGGGAAAATAACTGTTAGAGGTAAAGTTAGAGGTATTCAAACAGATGGTGCTAATTATGGAGAAACATGGTCTGCTGGAGATATTGTTTATGTTTCTGGAACTACTGCTGGATACTTAACAAAAACCCCACCAAATACTCCAATCCCAGCCATTCCAGTAGCTTTAGTCATATCAGCACACGCTAGCAATGGAACTCTAGAAGTTAGGCCAGTATTCCCAATGAGAATTACTGAATCTATAGATGTAAATGGAACACCCCTTACAACCAATGGTCAAATAATGGTTTGGGATAATGACAATGGTTATTTTGATTTTACAGAAAATATTGCAGATTATTTTGATACTACAGCAGATACTCTTGATGATATTACTGCAGGGACTACAAACAAACACTTTACTGCTACAGATGAAACTAAACTTGATGGTATTGAAACTGGTGCTGAAGTAAATAATATCTCAGATGCAAATGCTACAGATTTGACTGATGCTGGAGATTCTACGCTTCATTACCACGCAACAGACAGAGCTAGAGCAAACCATACTGGAACTCAAACAGCAGCAACTATTTCAGACTTCGATACAGAAGTTAGCAATAATACTGATGTCGCTGCTAATACTTCTGCTAGACACGCTGCTGTTACAGTTACAGATAGTTCAGAAATAGATTTTACCCTTACTGGTCAAGATATTACTGCTTCTATTATTGCTGGATCTATTGACGAAACAAAACTAGATACTAGTGTAAATGCTAGTTTAGATTTAGCAGATAGTGCTACTCAACCAGGAGATTTGGCAACAGTTGCTACTACTGGTTCTTATGACGATCTTACCGATAAACCAACCATAGGAACTGGAGATGTGGTAGGCCCTTCTTCTGCTACAGATAATGCAGTAGCCTTATTTGATAGTACGACTGGAAAACTGATTAAAGAGGCTGGTTTAACATACAGCACAGGAACTGGTGTTTTACAGGCAATTGGTGGAGACATTGCTGTTACTGCTGATTCTGGAAGTGTTGCATCACTGGTTGGCCCAGGAGTAGCCTTAACTGGAACTAATGAAACCGTAGTAACTAATGACAACCTAAAAACCAACGCTATCTTAGAAAGAACTGCTGCTAGTGGAGTAACAATAGATTCTGTTTTGCTTAAAGATGGCAATGTTGATGGCAGAGACGTTTCAACCGATGGTTCTAATTTAGATTCTCATATTGCAAATACTTCAAATCCACACTCTGTTACTGCAGCCCAAGTTGGTCTTGGAAATGTAACTAATAATGCCCAATATTATCCAGGTGGAACTGATGTAGCTCTTGCAGATGGTGGAACTGGTGCTTCTTTAACAGATCCAAATGCAGACAGAATAATGTTCTGGGATGACAGTGCTGGTGCTGTAACTTGGCTAACTCCATCTACTGGATTGACTATTTCTACAACCAATATGACTGTTAGAACCTCTAGTGCTACTCAGACTGGTATTGTAGAGCTTGCTACAGACGCAGAAACGGTCACTGGTACTGATACTGCTAGAGCAACAACTCCAGCAAACATAACGGCTAAAATGGCAGCTCCTGGTGCAATTGGTGGTACAACACCATCAACAGGTAAGTTTACAACACTTGAAACTACTGGAAATATTGAGTTAGGTGCTGCTACAGATACAACTCTTTCAAGAGTAAGTGCTGGTGTGGCAGCTATTGAGGGTCAAACTATTGCTACAGCTTCCAATACTTTAACTTTAACCAATAAAACTCTTACAAGTCCAGTTATTTCTACTATTTCAAATACTGGAACGCTAACTTTACCAACCTCAACTGGTACTATAGCTTTAACCTCAGATATTCCAACTTTAACGGAAACTAGTAAATCTTTAACCGTAGAGCTACCAACTGCTAGTGAAGATATTTCAATGTTCTTTACCTCTGAGGCTGTAACTATTACTAAAATGGCAGCAGTTTTAACAGCAGGAGATGGTAGTGAGAGTGTTACTTGGACAGTTAGACATTCAACAGATAGAAGTGCTACTGGAAACGAGGTTGTAACAGGTGGAACAGCCACGACAAGTTTGACAACTGGCTCAATAGTAACTTCTTTTAATGATGCTACTATCCCAGCAAATAGCTTTGTCTGGTTTGAAACTACAGCTATGGCTAACAACCCTGCAAGTATTAACATAACGGTCATTTATGATAAGGACTAATGGCTTATAACTCTGCATCACTAGATCTAGAAGCATCAAGCAGTCAATACGCCTATGTAGCTGATAATGCTGCTTTAAGTATTACAGGAGATATTAGTATAGAGGCGTGGATAAAATATACTACTCCAACAACTGAGAGTGAAATTGTAAACAAAGTAACTTATACAAATAATTTTTCTTATCGTTTTTATCTTGATAATAGTCCATATAACTTAAAGTTTCAGTATTCGCAAGGTGGGACTACCTCTACAATTACTCAAAGAACTTGTAATACAACAATGTCTGCTTATGAGGGAAAATGGATTCATGTTGCTGTAACAGTTGATGTTAGTGCTAAAGATATTAAGTTTTACATAAATGGAGAATTGCAGTCCTCTACTGCCAACGATCAAAATGCTATATCTATTTATGATGGTACATCTGATTTTAGAATTGGATCTAGTGGAGCCTCAAACTATCTCAATGGTCTTATCTCCAATGTCCGTGTCTGGTCCGACATCCGTACCCAACAAGAAATCCAAGATAATATGTACTCTATCCTCACAGGAACAGACAACAACCTAGTAGGCTCTTGGTTTAACGATGCTAACGACTACAACGATGATGCAGGTACTAACAACTTAACAGCAGTGAACTCTCCAGTATTCTCAACCAATGTCCCCTGGACAGGTGCTAACTCTACTGACTGGTCTGCTCCTTATCAAATCCAATCAGATCCAACTAAGGTATCAGGAAGCTCTGACCATACTAACTTCCCTGCTCTTATCTCTAGTGATAATTTAAGTAGTGCAGTATATGCAGGATTAAGTGATGGAGAATTAAATGGAACTGGCTATTTAAGTGATCCTGCTCTCAAGGCTTATTATAGATTTGAATCTGGTGCTTTAACTACTGATTCAAGTGGAGAATCAAACACTCTAACAGATATAGGTACTCCAAGTTTAGGAACTGGTGTTTTTGGTGGAAGTGCTTATTTTGATGGTAGTGAGGGCTATTCAATATCAGATGATACAGATTTTGAAACAACAAATCCATTTACTATTTCTTTATGGGTTAAGACTTCTCAAGCAACTGAAGCATATTTATTCCAGAGATGGTCAAGACTTGATGCAGATGTTAAGGCTGGATGGCTATTAAGACTTAATGGATCTGGTTTTCCTGAGTTTAACTCTGGTGATAATACTGGATCTACTGAAAATACTGACTGGAAAAGAGTTACTGGTACTACTGATTGTGCAGATGGGTCATGGCATCATATTGTTGCAGGTTGGAGCGGATCTAATCTATTTGTTTATGTTGATGGTAAAAAAGATGCAACAGATGTTGCTTGGGCTAATGCTCCTGGATACAATGCAACTGGTTATTTCAGAATAGGGTGTGGAAATACTAGTGGTTCAAATCAGTCATTCTTAACTGGTGATTTAGATGATGTTGCTTTCTTTGATAATAAGGTTTTATCATCTAAAGATGTTCAAGCTCTTTATCAAGGTGGATCAGATTTAAGAATAACAACTGATGCAGAAGGTACAACAGAAATACCTTTTGAAATAGTTTCTTTAGATACAGCAGGGGAAACTTGTGAAATCTGGGCTAAAGTACCAGCTCTAAGCTATAACTCAAATACAAGTCTCTATATCTGGTATGGAAACTCAAGTGCTGTAGCCTATGATGCTAATGCTCCTTTTGGAAGTCAAAGTGTGTGGACAGATTATAAGTTAGTTCAACATAATGGATTAATTGATAGTTCTGGAAATAATACTTTAACAAATAGTGGATCAACTACAACCACTGGTCAAATAGGCTCTGGAGATAACTTTGTCGCTGGTAGTTCTCAATATATAAATACTGGCTACGCTCCAACTCTTACAGATCAGAACTTTACTTTTCAAGCATGGTTTAGCACAAGCCAATCTAATGCTGTTATTTTAAGATCTGTTGCTGAAAAAGGAGCGAATGATCCAATTGGAGCTTTATATGTTGGTACTATTGATGGTTCTGGAACTGCTGGAGAATTGAGTTGGCAATTAAGAGATGATGCTAACAGTAATATTATTTTAGCTACGACATCAACCACATATAATGATGGATCTTTTCACATGGTTCATGGTGTTAGAAACACAACAGCTAATGAAATGAGGATTTATGCTGATGGTAGTTCCGTAAATAGTGCTTCTGATACTAGAGCAAATGGCTTTAATTTTTCCAGTTACCCATTTTATCTTGGTGCCGCCAATACTATGGGAACTGCTAATAATTTCTCAACAATAGTAACTGATGAAGTTAGAGTAAGACTAGAGGTTTTAACTGCCGACTGGATCGCTACCGAATACAACAATCAAAATAGTCCTAGTACATTTTGGATTCCAGTATCAGGTAGAAGAATATTTATGATTAGTTAGAAGATATATAATAGAAATATAAAGACCATGCAAAAAACAGAACGTGATTTATTAATCCAATTAGATACAAAAGTAGAACTACTTATTAAGTCAGTAGATGATGTGGTCCGTAAAATGGAAGCTAAAGATATTATCATGGACAAACTAAGCGAGAGAGTAGTTAAAGTAGAGGAAAAAGTAGACGAAAATACTAAGTTTAGAGTATGGGTGTATACTTCTTTAGCTGGCTCTTTAATCTCTGTTGTTCAAATGTTATTAAGTAAGTTGGGGGTTATATGAGACTAGGTAAAGTTCTAAGAAAAACAGTTCCAAAGTTAAAAAGTAAAGCTGTCCGAAAAGCAACTGGTAGAGTTTCCAGGAAAAGGATTGCCAGAAAGTCTAAATGAAAGAAGTTGTAGAACTGGCAAAGAAAATAGACCTTCTACAAACCAAAATGAAAGTATTAGAAACTGGTTTTATTCCACTCGAGCCAAAGAAGTTTAAACAGATTTTAGAAATTAGTTTAAAAGATCTGTTTCGAGATGAAGAGAAAATCAGCCTTCTAAGAGAAATTAAATTACTTGGTATTTCATTCGCTATTATTATCATTCTCCTACTCTTATTTGTGATTTTTTTATGTCTTTTTACTATACCAGTAGAAGCTGTGATATAACTAAATTATGACACCACTTTCTCAAAGAGATCCTAAATGGGGAAACCTTAAACTAGGCTTTGGTACAGGCACAATTTACTCTTTCGGTTGTACAATTACTTCTCTTGCTTGTTTACTTGAAACTACCCCAGACATTGTTAATGAAAAACTAAAATCAGTTAATGGTTTTGCTGGTACTACTAAAAACTTAGTAGTTTGGTCAGCACTCTCTAAAGCATTCCCAAGGATTAAGTCAGCAACTCGTTATACGAGCTATGACAATCAAGTAGTTAAAGAAGCCATTGAAAGGAATGGTGGTTGTCTAGTAGAAGTCGATGGAAGCAGGATTGGTGCTTCAAGACACTGGGTTCTATACTTAGGCAATCAAGAAATGATTGATCCTTGGTTTGGCAATATTAAATCTACCTCTTACTACGCTCCAGTAGGTTGTGCAGTAATTGATATAGATAAAACTATTGCTCAAAATGAAAATATGCAAGACACAATTTTAAAGAAATATAACGTCAAAGACGAACAAGAACTAGATCGTAAGATCGAAGAACACGTGGGTACTACCTGGGGTGGAGAGGATAATGGTGGCTTTTTGGGTAGTGAAAGAAAAAAGAACCGAGAACTAGAAGCTAAAAACGATAGTATCTCTGCCTCACTCTCAGACTGCCGAGATAAACACGCTTTGTTTGTTTCAAGAATAATCGACAAATTAAACCCATTCTTAGGTCTACCAAATGCCTCTGATGAAGAAAAAGCTATGGAAGCAATTGAAAAAATGATCTCAGAAAACTCAAGTCTAGTTGCCGAGCTTAAATCTGCTCAAAAGAAATGGTCTGAACGAGAAACTGCTCTACTGGACGAAAATCGTCAACTTCACTCAGAACTAGACTCTTTACAGGAAGAAATAGATCTAATGAAAAAGAAACATAGTGACGACATTTTAAAACTTGAAAACAAGCTAAAGAATGCTCAACAATCAATTGACGCACATAACGAGGATAAAGCCGATTTTGAACTGTTTAAAGGGCTTTGGAGTAAGATAAAAGAAGTATTAGGTATTAAATAGAAAGGTGTTATGGATAAACTAAAATCCTTATTTGAAAAGCTAAGTGGTTATAAAACCTATGCTGTTGGTATTTCTGCCATTATTTATGGTCTTTATGTCGGAGATAATGAGATTATTCTCGTTGGTTTGGGTCTTATGGGTCTAAGAAACGGAATAACATCAGAGATTGCAAAGTTTGCAACTCGCAAAAAATAAGTACAAGTTAATTGATACCCCGCCTTAAACAAGCGGGGTTTTTTACGGCATGATTGAAAAAGAACATAACTACGAACAATATTTAGTACCACTAGCAACACTTGGACTTTTAGCCATTGCCACAATGGGAGCTTTTACTCGCAAACAACGAGAAGCTCTTTTGGAAAGAGATGACCACCAATGCCAAGCTCCAGTTAAACATGAGTGTAACGAAACAGAACATCCACTAGAAATTGACCATTTGCTTCCGCAACGCTATTTGGGTTTATTTGGGGTAGATCCAGACCAACCAGAAAATGCTTTAACTAAATGCAGAAACGCCCATGATATTAAGCATCCAGATCGTATTAAAGCTAGGAAAGAATATCATCAAGAGAAAAAGAAGGGCAAAAACTCATTTTTAAGTTTATTTGCTGAGAGAAAAAAGAAATTAGAGAATAGACAGATTTATTGGAATGACGAGAACGATAGAGCTGACCAAGTAGTAGCAATGAAAAGAACTCAAGAAGCAGAAAGTAAGGGCTGGGTTTTCCCTCCTAAAAAGAAGAAACCTTGACACTTATACCCTTATAGGGTATCTTGCTTGAATCCTAGTTTGTTTTTCTCAACGGGAACTCAAATTAGAACTATTTAAATTAGCTCTCGTCAAGATCGGGAGCTTTTTTATTGACAATTAGCCTATAAAAGTGGTATTGTTAATACGCCTCTGGGCTTCTTTCTAACATAGGTGTTTCAATTCATACTTTTCATACCCCAGAGGCTTTTAAAACTGATATATTTAGACCTATTGACTTCAATCCTTTAATGTGTGTATATTTAATTTGTTAAGTGTGAGGCAGCTAGGCTGGAACAACCATACTTAACCAGTTTGGGCAACTGTAATAAGAACATCGTAACTAGCACTTTTGCTGGGTAGGTACTGCCTATAACGATGTTCTGGTACTTACCCAACAGAGGTGCTTTTTTAGTACCAAAATCCTAATAATTAAAGTCGGCTTGCTATGGTTAATTAAAGGATTAAAGGATCTGACCAACTGACTTAAGATCTCCCGTAATGAGTAATCGGGCAGGGAAATACGCTAATAGCTTGGAAACCCTGGGGGCGTAGTAAAACGCTATAAACCATGCTTATAGTACCTCTGAAAAGAGGGAGGGTACGGATAAAGCGTAACTTGGACACCTGAACCTTTGATATATTGGAGGGAGTGTCCCCTAACGAGAGTTAGCTGAAGCAATATATCTG
>Ga0070749_10002991_pt1 | contig 11329 bp, 5 predicted proteins | sample VirMetDEL_Nov_18_FD_75180 | JGI IMG/M metagenome (GOLD analysis project Ga0070749, IMG submission 75180) | Aqueous microbial communities from the Delaware River and Bay under freshwater to marine salinity gradient to study organic matter... | ecosystem: Environmental > Aquatic > Marine > Coastal...
CACATTGGCCTCCCCATGGGGTCGGCGCAGATCAAGACGCTACCCTGGTCAGGCAACTCTTCGACGCTCTCGACCGCCGCGACTGTCGGCTGGCCGGGGCGGATTTCGAGCTTCCTGATTCTGGTGGAGACGATGGGCGAAGCGATCGAATACGGCCCCGAGTTCACGTACCTCGACACGTGGTCTCGCCGCCCCGAGGGGTACTCGGCCACCCAGGCGGTCCCCCTCTACACGGGCTACTCCCCCATTCTCGAACTCGCCACCGGGGTAACTGGTGACCGGCAGATTTGCCTTCGTCACAACGTCCCCCTCCCTTGCACCGTGCTGGCAATCGTCGGCCGGAGCGAAGTCGAGGTGCGGTGATGGGTGCTGTAGTCGGGCAGTTGGTAGGCCAGGGCGCTGGATCGACGCTCAGCGTCATCGGGCAGGGGGGCCAGCTAGAGGCGAAGCAGAAGTCGGCCAAGCATAACATCCGCGAGGCTCAGAGGATTCGAGCCGCGCGCGACGCGGCGATTCTGCGCGAGGGGACGCGTGCGATGGCCGCGAACCGCGTCGCGGTCGCGAAGTCGGGCGTGAAGTTCGCGGGCTCCCCGGTCGAGGTGGCCGCGACGAATGCGGCCCTCATCACCGAGCAGCGGAGGGAGAACTTCCTGTCCATCCAGTCTTCGATCGAGCTGATCCGCGCGAAGCGGCAGTACGGGAACCTCGCGGCCGGGCTCGGGATGGCGGGCTCGTTGGTCGGGGGCGCGGGTAACGCGGCAGAAACCCTGGGGTCCACCTGATGGCAGAGCAGCGATTCCTCCCGGTCGTGCAGCCGCTCTCGCGGCAGGGAAGCACTCCCGAGGACTTCGGAGAAGAAGCGTTCAAGGAGCTTCAGCGGCTCGGGGACCAAGTCTCCGCGACCACGCGCCAGCTCGTCGAGAACGTGGCGAAGCCGCGCGCTCGGCAGAACGCAATGGAGTACCAGAAGAAGCTCGCGTTGGAAGTCGAGCGGATCACGGCGGACGTTAGTTCTGTCGACACCTGGGAGGAGCAGTTCCAGAAGGCGAAGGGCCAGCTCGCTGGGCGGATGAAGACCAACTTCACCAGCGGCATGAAGACCTACACGGACGCCGTGAAGCTCTCGAATCTCGACGCCGAGCTGAACCTCAAGAATCAGAAGAACGCGATCCTGGCGCAGGAGATCAAGGCCGCCTACGAGACGGAGAAGGAGAACCTCGCAACCGACGTGATGCTCGCGACGAGCGTCGAGGAGCAGGATCGGCTGGTCCGCGAAGGCGCGGCGATCGCCGTGCAGCGCGGCGTGGACTCCGGCGCCATCTTTGAAGCCGAGCAGGAGATGGAGGAGAAGAACCTCCGCGCGCAGACCGTGAGCAACGTGGCGCTTCAGTACCTCGCGGCCGACCATCCCGAGGCGGCGCTGGAGATGCTCAACGACTACGGGGACACGTTGAATCAGGCGGCGGCCGCGCAGATTCGCGCGCAGGCGGTCCGGGCCATCGCGGAGAAGAACAAGGGCGCGTCGACCGGGGCGAGCAACGAGCGGGCCGCTCATAACGACCTCGTTCAGAAGAAGCGCGCGAAGGCGTACAACGACATCGCCGAAGCCATCTTCCACCAGAACGTGGCGGCGGGAGAGACTGGACCGCAGCAGGCTCCCGAGGTCACGGAGGCGGCCATCCGCGCCCTCGGGGGCCGGGACCACTACATCCCCGGACCGAACGGCGGCTCTCCGCTTCTCACGCAGCAGGAGATCGGCGACCTGATCGGGATGCTGCGACGAGGGGGCGAGCCCCCGGTGCGGAACGTCGCGGTCGAGCGCGAGCTGACTCGGATGCTCAGCGACCCAGACACGACCAAGCAGCAGATGGAGTTGACGTTGGAGATGGCCGCCCTGAACGACAACCTACCCCCCGGCGACCGCTTCAAGTGGATGGAGCGGTACAACACGCGGGAGGGGCGGTACACCAAGGGCCTTCAGAACCTGTTCGACACCTTCATGCGATTCAACCCTCTGTCGGCCGAGATCGCGATCGACAAGCAGATCGAGTTCATGCGGTGGCTCGACGACCACCCGGAAGCGACGCCGGAGCAGAAGCAGAGTCAGCTCCGTGCGGTCGCGCGGAGCCTCGACACCTACTCCATCCGGCAGTACGCAGCCACCCCCGACCCGACGTGGTTCGTCTACGACGGCGACAAATTCGACGCGGACGCGACGCGCAAAGCGATGGGGGCGCGTTTTGCCATCCCTGAAGGGCAGCGCGGCCACCTCACCGAGCAAGAGCAACAGCAGATCGCGATTCAGTTCCAGGCGCGGCTGGCACTCCAGAAGTCGCTGGAGGATGCCACCAAGTGAAGGAGAACCCCGAAGACACGATGAACGGACTGCTCGAAGCGCAGGCGGATCTCTACGACACCGAAGCGATTCAGGCGGTCATCCGTGAAGCGAAGGCGGCGCACTACGCGAGTGAGGCGGAGAAGGAGAGCGGCATAGCGCCCGCCGACCCCAACGAACCGCAGCAGGGCGGAGAACCGCCCATGACCCCGGAGCAGGCACACGAAGCCTTCGGGATGTCGCTCGACGAGTTCGACGCGCAATGGCAGGCAGAGCAGCAGGCCGAAGCGGAGGCCGAAGCGGAGGCGAAGGCGGCGTTCGACGCCGAGAACCCGATCCCCGACTCGTCGACCGTGAGTCCCGAGGAGTTCGCCGCGGCTGTCCAGAAGAAGGGCAGCAGCATGAGCGGGTATCAGGCGCTCGCCCCCGGGATCAAGGAAGGGTTCTCTTCGGCGCGGAACGCCCTCGGAGGGATGTTCGCGCTCGTCCCCGCCCTGAAGAAAGCCACCGACGACGCCATCGAAGACCTCCGGTCGATCGGCGTCAACATGGAAGACTACGAGGTGAGCCAGCTTTCATCCGTGGAGGGGGTGAAAGCCGCTGCGACCTCACCCCTCTTCGCGCCGGTCCGCGACGCCCAGCTCGTGCTGGATCTGGCGTCGCGACTCACGCCAGAGGTGGGCGACCCTGACTCGGTCGTCTTCCAGATGTCGAAGTTCCTCTCCGGCTTCCTTCTGACGCGAGGCGCGACCGCGCGCGCCGGGCTCGGCGGCGTGACCGCGAAGATGGGCGAGGCGGTCGGGAAGGTCGGCGCGGGAGCGGCCTCGGTCGCTGGATCGACCGCTGGCGTGAACGCGGCTGTCCGCATGGGGCAGTTCACCGAAGCGTTGATGACCTCGAACGTCAACGGCGCCGCGACCGCCTTCTGGGCGGCCGCCGCGGACGAGAACATGCTCGACGCGTTCACGGCGATGGGGATCTCGCCCGAGGAGTATTTCTCCTATCTCCGCTACGACCCGGAAGCCTCGAACTTCGAGAACCGGCTGAAGAACGCGATGAACGACTTCGCCCTCGGGGCTGTCGCAGACACGACGATCAACGTCCTTCGCTTCTTCGCGACCGGCCGCGCCACCTTCGAGTCCATCGAGAAGGCGTTCGCGAAGGCCGAGGTGAAGAAGCTCCGTGCCTCCGGGGCCGCAGGCAAGACGGCCCCCGAGGCGATGATCGGCTTCGATCCGAGCGACTTCACCGCGATGGAGCGCGAAGCGCAGGCGCGTTATGCGCGCCTGACGGCGCTCTTCGGCGAGGCGGACGGCCCGGTCGTCTACAAGGGGGCAGAGGCGGGGAAGCGGGCGGCTGCGCGCGCTCGCGTCACCTCCCCGATCAATCTCGACCCCGAAGACGCGGCACGGGCATCCGAAGCGATCGCAGGGTCCCCCGGGACGGCATCCGTCTACCGTGAGACGATGATCGACTACAACTACTCCAAGATCCACACCCGAGAGGACATCCACCGCGTCATCAACGAGGTGGCCGCGAACTTCCGCGACAACGCGGACGCGGTCGGCCCGCCGCGCACTCTCGGTGCCGTCCGGGGCGAAGCCAATCAGGTCGACCCGGTCGACATCTTTCTGGAGATCCGGAATAACGGACGAGCGGTCACCCCCCTTCAGGATGCAGAGATCGTCGCGATGCGGGACTTCCACGTCGCAACGGCCGAGCTGCTCCGGGACACCGCGCGCCTCTACCAAGCCTCCCCGAAGGACCCGGCCGCCTACGCCGCGTTCAACCGCACGCTCACCATCTTCCGGGAGATCGGCGCGGTCATCAAGGGCGAGTCGGCCGCGGCCTCGCGCCGCCTGGGTTCCTTCCGTGTCCCTGCATCCTCGCGGGGGCACGCGCTCGTGTCGCAGCTCGACCAGCTCTTCGAGTCGACGGGTGACGACGGCGCGGTCCGCTTCGTCGCGGACGCGATCGACCACGCGTTCAATGCGGGGAAGCTCCAGTCGGTCGCGGACCTCGTCGCGAACGTGGAATCGACCGGGGCGCTTCGCAAGTACGTGCAGGGCAACACCAGCAAGGCGGTCGCCTCCCTCTGGTACTTCTCGCTGCTCGGACGGGCAGGCACGCAGTTCCGAAACAGCGTCGGCACCGGGCTCCATCTCGGTCTGAAGCTGGCGGAGACGGAGTTCGCGTGGCTCGTGGGGAAGGCGCTCGGGACGAACGAAACCAAGGCAGGCGAAGCCCTCGCGGGGCTGCACGGTGTGATGGAGGGTTTCCGAGATGCGCTCCGGCTCCCGCACATCCTCGAAGCCTTGAACACGCCATCGACTGCGGCCGACCTCGGCACGATCAACAAGAAGGCGATGAAGGAAGCTCTCGACGGAGGCGTCTACAAGGCGTTCCGCGAGATGCAGTCCGGCCAGTATTCCGCGGGCAAGCTCAACGCCGAACACACGGTCGGCGGCTTTTCGTCCGAGCTGTGGGGGTACGATCCAGGGTCCAACTTCGGCCGACTCATGCGGACGGTGGACGCGGTCATGTCGCTCCCGATGCGGGGCATCGTCGCCACGGACGAGTTCTACAAGAACGCCTTCCACCGAATGGAGGCGCGGCAGATCGCCTACCGTAAGGCGAACGCGCTGGAGGCCGCAGGGAAGATCGACCGGGCTGGCTGGCACACCGCCTACGAAGAGGCGCTCGCGAACCCGACCGAGGCGGCGAAGGCCGTCGCGGAGCGAGCGGCGCGGGAGGGGACGTTCACGCAGCCTCTCCCGACCCGGGGGGTCGGGAAGTCGATCGCAGGCGCCATGTCAAAACTGCGCGGCCTCCCGGTCGTCGGTAAGGCGATCATGCCGTTCCAGAACACGCCCTACAACATCGGGTGGGAGACGCTGCGCCGCAGCCCCTTCGCGATCGCGGGCGCGGGCGATATGTGGAAGGAGATCGGCTCGGGTGATCCGAAGCGGATCGAGATGGCTTGGTCCCGCTTCCTCTTGGCGAACATGACTCTCCTCACGCTCGTCGACTCGCTCGTCGAGTTCGAGGATCAGATTCGCGTAGTTGGCGATCCCGCCGACCCCGAAGGGCAGCGACAGGCGTTCCGCCGTCTCGAAACCCGCGGCCGGTTGGGGATGGACCCGCGGACCCTCCAGATCAGCCTCGACCCTCGGCGTGGCTTCGAGGGTGACTTCATCTCCATCCCCTACTCGGGCATGGAGCCTTTCATCATCCCCCTCGCTTTTGCGGCCCAGTTCACCGAGCTGATCCAGTCGGATTCCTTCGACGAAGACGACCCGGACATGGCTCTGCTGTGGGCAGGCGTCGCGATGGGGCTCGCCGATCAGGCGATGTCGACGCAGATGATGACCGGCGCGGCCGGGTTCTTCGCTGCCCTCGACGATGTGAACGATCCACGAAAGGGGATGGTCCGGTGGATGCAGGACACCGCCACCACGCTCGCTGCCCCCGGGGCGATATCCCAGTTCACGGCCGTCCAAGACGAATACTACCGGACCGCGTTCACGACGATGGACCGGTACAAGGCCCGAATGCCGGGGCTCTCAGAGACGCTCCCCATCCGCCATGACGTGTGGGGACGGCCGATGAAGCGGCGGGTTCACGGGTGGGGCGCGATGCTTGGGTCGAGCGCGTGGACGATCGTGACCGGCGAGTCCATGGAGCCGGTCGACCATTGGCTCTACGCCCGGAAGGAGCTTATCAACGCGCCTAGCAAGACTCGGGCGACGGTCCGCCCCAACGTCGAGGTGATGTGGAAAGACCACCCGGCCGCCTTCGAGGAGTGGAAGAAGATCACCGGGCAGGGGATCACGTTGCCCGCGGAAGCCTACCCGGCCGTCGCGGAAGCGATTCAGGCGAGAGTGGGCGGGCTGCGCCCCCCGGCGGGATGGCAGCCGGTCCCCGGTCTGTCCTTCCTCGAAAACGTGAACCTGCTCGTGGAGGACAAGCATCCGATCATGAACGGGACGTGGCAGCAACTCTCCGATGGGACGAACGGGGAACGGGTCGAGCTGATCCGGCAGGCGCACACCTACTACAAAAATGTCGCGATGGAGATCCTTCTGTCGAAGCCCGAGTTCGCGGATCTCCGAGAAGAGGTGCAGGTCAAGGCCGATCAAGAGCGGATGGCCGTTCTCCCCGATCTCCAAGCGGCGCAGCGGCTTCACATCCCCCGCGCGTACCTCAACACCGAAGCCCCCGAACAACGAGCGACGAGGGAACAGACTCTTCAGCGACTGAACGCTGGGGGATAGAGAGAGGTTTCTCATGCGACGATATCTTCTACTGCTGGCGGCGCTTGCGTTGCCTTTCCTCGTGGGGGCGAGCGGACTACCGAACGCGCCCACCTTCACTTCCCCGGGCGCCAACGTCATCGGGCCGTACTACTTCACGGCGTCGTCCCCTGCTGCGGGGATCTACGTCGTCGGGTACGCCTTCCCGGCCGCGACGCTCGACTTCGAGTTCGGGTCGAGCTTCGACGGCACGCTGTACGCGTGCGACTCGCGCGACCCCGACTCGAACGACGACGGGACGATCTCGGACGAGGCCGCCTGCGACTCCCTGGCCGCTCTCGACACGGCCGACGTGCAGGTCAACCCCATGAAGACGGGGAAGCTCTGGTACGTGCTGGAGATCGACACGGCCGGGGTCGCGACGCTTACGATCAAGGGCACGTGGCAGTCTCTCAGCGGCGGGGGTGGGGGCAGCAGCGTCTTCACCGACGGAGGGTCCGTCGCTTACCCTACCGGTGGCGAGACGCTTCAGGACGACGCGTCCGCCTCTGACTGGTCGATCTCCCCGGACGGCGTCGGCTTCTTCGGCGGAGGCGTGAACCTCGGCGGCTCTCTGCCGACCTTCCGCTTCTATGATGCAGAGGCCGATCCGACTGACGTGATGGCCTACGTGCTCACGGAGTGCTCGGACGTGAACCTGAACCAAGAGGACTGCGATGTCTTCTTCCTCCAGAAGCGGGCGGGGTCGATGATCAACCGCGTGAGGATGGACGCCGACGACGGGCTCGACCTGTTCGCGCAGACGGGGACCTATGTGACGCTGGGCGACGGAGGCACGACGAGCTACGCCCGTGTCGACGAGCTGGGCGTCCTCTCGTTCCAGGGCTCGGGCGGCTTGACCGCGCAGACGCGGACGGACTGCTCGACCATCACGGGTGAGGGGCGGATCTGCTGGGACTCGGACGACGACGCGCTGTACCTCGGTGATGGGTCGATCGCACAGGTACAGGCAGGCGGCGGGTCGGGGGATGTCACGGCTGTGGGCAGCGGGACGAACGGGATCGCCTGCGAGTCGGGGGCGTGCTTCGACGGAGCGAACACGGGGAACAACCTCTCGGTCATCGACGACCTGATGATCTGGCTCGACGACGACCAGGGCACGACGCCTAACAGTAGCCGCTTCGAGATTTACAACGGCGCAGGGACGCTGGTCTTTTACGTCGACGAGGACGGCGTGACCTACTCAGCGCCGACGGCCGCGCCGTCGATCGGCTTCTCCGACTCCGACAAGCTGGGCACCCCGGATACGAACGTCCAGATCGTGGCCGACTGCCCTACAGGGACTACGGCAGGGGGTGACGAGGACTGCGACCTGAGCTTCCAGACTCAGGTGGACGGCCTCATGACGGAAGCCTTCAAGATCGACACGACCGACGGTGGCGTGCAGTCGGTCATCTTCACGGCCGACGTGGACTTGGCCGCAGACTCGATCACGGTCGACGAGCTGTCCGTGACCGGCACCCCGGACGGGACGAAGTTCCTACGAGACGACGGCGCGTGGGTCAACCCTCCGGGGTCGGGCGTGAGTGAGATCGCGGCCGGGACCGCCACCGTGAACCCAGGGTCGATCGCCAGCGAGGCTTGCGACACGTCCCAGACCACCACGGCGACGGGCGCGGCGACGACCGATGTCGTCTCGTGGTCGTTCGCGCAAGCGATGGGCGGGACCGGGACGACCGTGGGGTACAGCCCAGAGACGACGGGCGGCGTCTCGGTCAACGGGTACGTCTCCGCCTCGAACACGATCACGTGGGAGGTCTGCAACTGGTCGACGGGCTCGATCGACCCGGCCTCCGTCTCCATCAACTGGAGGATCGACCAATGATCCGCGCGCTCTTCGCCTGTGCGATCGGCCTCGCGCTGCTTGGCGCGGGGTGGCCCTCTCCCGGTCCGGGTAGCGTAGCCGACCACTCTGGGGGCGGTGGGGGTGGTGGTGTCACCTTCGAGACGGACATCTCGGACGACTTCGAGGTTGACAGCTCGGCCGACTGGACCCCGCGTCGTGACACCTACACCGCCGGGGGCATGATGACGATCGACGACGCAAACGACGGCCAGCTAAAACTCGATACCACGGTCCCCCCTACCGTGCAGAACGGGATCGCTTTGTTCGACGGATCTGGCGCGCCGACGACTCGCGACCTTTGGGCGATCGTCGAGTACACGCAATCGACCTCCTACTTCGGTATCGGGCTGAGGCACGCCGCAACGTATAGCGGCACGCTCTACAACTACGCCGTTCGGATCGAGAACACGGACAGCATCGTCATTCGGAACTGCGAAGCTGATGCCACGTGCTCGACGATCGGCTCCGCTCACAGCCTATCAGACGGCGGCGGGCAGGCGGCGGACGGGGACTACATAGCCGCGATGATCGCGGGCGAGGACACCGGGAACACGTTGGAAATCTGTGCGTGGTACTTCCGCGCTGCTTCCCCTCCGTCCACGCCTAGCGACCCCACGACTTGGGGAGACGCCGACTTCTGCGTGACCGACAACTCGTCCATCTCCATACTGGCAGCCTACACCGACTGCGGGACAGGTACGGTCTGCACGACGAGCGCGAACGTGGCTCCGAGGGGAGAAGCTGCTGCAGGTCAGGTTGGCCTCTCGATCTACGGCGGATCGGCAGCCTCTTACAAGTTCGAGTCCTTCTACGGCGGAGACATCACCGGGCTATGAACCGACGAAACTTCATCCAGGCCGGACTCGCTCTCGCGGGCTCGCTCATCTTCCCGAAGTACGGCGCGCCCGCGACCATCGCAGGCGGGGTGGCGTCAGGCAGCGGCCGGGCGAACAGCACCGTGGTCGTCGATCCTCCTGAGGTCGGCACACTCGATCTCTCGATCGTGCCCGAGGACCGGCGGACGGTCTGGAACCCCGGCATCTACGGCGGCATCCCGGCCGACGGACTCGGCGACGGCGCGGGTGCGAACGGGGTCGGCGGTGCGACGCTCTCGGGGACTCCGATCAGCCCTCTGGGGGGCACGACGGACGACCGGCCCGACATCCAGGCCGCGCTGACCGCGGCCGGGAACGCGGCGACGAAGGACAAGCGGAAGTACGTTCAGCTCGCGGCGGGGACGTTCAACATCGGCTCGCCCGGACTGTACATTCCCAGCTACGTCACCCTACGGGGAACGCTCTCGGGCACGACGCGCCAGACGATCCTTCGTCCGAACGGCGTCGGGTGGGCGTCCGTCTACATCACCGGCTCTGGCGGCACGACCTGGGGCACGATCTACAAGGTGCAGGGCACGCTCAAGAGGGGCGACTCCACCATCCAGCTCGACACGGTCGCGGGCCTCACGATCGGCGACCTGATCCGACTCGACCACCTGAACGACGGCGACCGGAGCGGGAAGACCGTTCTCACGTGGGGCGGTGGCGCAGGCTCGAACGTCTACGGCGACCTGTGCACGACGACCGGGATGTCGCGCGACTGGGACGACGCCCCGACCGTGACCGACGGGAACGTCTTCTCGAACTCGGCGCTCTCCCAGGGTCGAGCCGACTACAGCATGACGGTCGATGGAGGGTTCAAGGGGCAGGACTACCCCGACAGTCCGAGCGACTACCCCGGCTACTCCTCCGCGAGCGGCGATCGCGGGTGGCGGAACGTCGATCAGACGTTGGAGATCCTCGACATCGACACCAACACGAACACGATCACCGTGTACACGCCGGTCACGAACTACGCCCAGGACGCGGGCGCGAGCGCCGACCTCTGCGGCGCCCCGGTGTCGATGTGGTACTACCGCGACCCGGAGGTTTATCGGGTCGCAGGGAATGACGGCTCGATCGTCGAGTACGCGGGCGTCGAGGATCTCGTCTGCCAGATGCGCGGCACGCCGGGGAATCCAACCTTCGGAGACGACGCGCAGCCCTCGGTGCTGGTCAGTCGGGCGCGGTTCTGCTGGATCAAGAACGTCGAGTCCCAGGGGGCCTTAGCCGACACCGGGCTCGAGTCTCGCGGGAAGCACCTTCGCCTCGAACAGCACACCTACCGTTGCGAGATCACGGGGTGTTATGTGCACGGGCAGTACGGCTACGCGTCGGGCGGTGCGTATGGGATCAACATCAAGGGCAGCCAGCACCTGATCTCCGACAACATCTCCCGGAACCACAACAAGCCGATCAACCTGGAGATGGCCGACGGCTGCGTGTTCGCGCACAACTACTGCGACAACGCCATCATCTCGTCGCCGCTGTCGTGGACGGAGTCGGGCATCGGCACGCACGCCTCGTTCTGTCACAACAACCTGTTCGAGGGCAACGACACGACCAACGTCACGATCGACTCGACGCACGGGAACAATGGCTTCAACGTCATCTACCGGAACCATCTGCGCGGCTACAACACGCTCGCTGGCGCGCCGTCGGAGTACGTGGGCAACCCGTCCGGCGGTCTGCGTCGGGCGCTTATGGTCGACTTCCTGAACTGGGAGACGACCTCGATCGGGAACGTGTGCTTCGACAACGTGGTCGAGGCGAGCAACGTCGAAACGTCCGGGCACAGCACGAACTGGGACGACTACGCGATCCCCCGCCGGTCGATCTACCTCTGCGGCCACAACGGGTGGTCTGCATCCGGTGTGACGAGGTCGTGCGTCGACGACGACTTCGCACTCGGGAACCTCCACTACCACATGGACCGGCATTGGATCAGCGGCGGGTCGAC
>Ga0070749_10002994_pt1 | contig 11326 bp, 14 predicted proteins | sample VirMetDEL_Nov_18_FD_75180 | JGI IMG/M metagenome (GOLD analysis project Ga0070749, IMG submission 75180) | Aqueous microbial communities from the Delaware River and Bay under freshwater to marine salinity gradient to study organic matter... | ecosystem: Environmental > Aquatic > Marine >...
CTTATGACTCGGGCGTTCCAGGAGGGGAAGGACCTGCATACGATTACGGCGATGCAGATCTACGGGGTCACAGAGGATGAAGTTACAAAGGACCAGCGCCAAGTCAGCAAGTCAGCCAACTTCGGGTTGTTATACGGAAGTGGAGCAAAAGGACTCAGAAATTACGCAGCGGGTATGGGTATCCAAATGGATCTTGATGAGGCGGCGGAAGTGCGGGAAAAGTTCCACGCTGCATATAAAGGCATCAGCCAATGGCAGCGCAAAAATGCTGCACTTGCTAATGCGCCTGCGCAAAATCCATCTGTCAGCATCCGCGTTTCGGGGCTCCGGCGGTTTCTTCCGGGAGAGAACAACAAACTCACCACGCGTTGTAACACTCCCATTCAGGGAGCTGGTGCAGCAGTCCTCAAACTTACGCTCAGCAAATTGTGGCCGGCCCTTAGGGCAGACGGGGAAGACATCGTGCGCTTGGCCGGCGTGGTGCATGACGAAATCATCTTGCTCGTCGTAGAGGAGCACGCTGAGACTTGGGCGCTCCAGCTGCAGGGAGCTATGCAGGACGCGGAAGCTAAGTGGTTGGGAGATATTCCTCCCCTTGCCGAGGCTAAGGTCGGGGTGAGCTGGGATCAGGCAAAGTGACGCGCCAAGACTTCGAGTATCGGGTCAGGATGTATCGCCTTCATGGCCCGATGCTCGACGTTTTTGTTACCGCCCCGGATGCGTTCCACGCCCATAAACAGGCGCGGGAACAGTATCCGGGCTGCTCGGTTCAGTCCATCCTGCGGGTCTCAGATTTAGTCTCATGAGTCGCAGCCGCACGGGAAGGGAGCTGGTGATGGAGTGGTTGATGCGGGAGGTGCGCCAGGCAAAGACGGCGGATCTGCATAGGATGGCGGCGTTCCTAGAGTGGGCGCGGCAGATTCGCGGCGGTTCCAGGCAGAAGCGGACTGGGGCGAGGCTGGCGCAGTCCAATGCGTGGCGGAAGGGTGTGGATCAGGACCTGAGGTGGTAGGTCTAGTGTGTCGCAGTATGCTATTGTGTAAGAGATTAGACAGTGGGCCATGCCGCTTCGTCACGGGCAAAAAGTGTATTGTCAGCTTCTACTTGACATGCACAGATACAAACTGGCTGAAGAACTGGCCAGTCGAGAAGGGAAGAAGGTGACGGGGATGCTCCGAGATATGGTGTACGCGGCACTGGAAAAAGCGTTGCCTGCCTCGGACTACAGGGCTGCGGAAGCTGCGGATAAGGCGGCTTGGGCTGAGTCTGTGCAGCGAAGGGTGCAGGGACGAATGCGCTCCAAGCAACAGCCAGGTGTGTCAGAAACTGACGCATGAGACTTAGTCAGATTTCTACAAAGTCTGACCCAGTGCAGCCGAAGTTACTAGGCTTGCACAGTAGTTTGGTTTTTGGTTGTGACGCGGTACGTGGTTGTGGCAGACGGACGCTGGGTGACGGCGCTCCATGCAACAAACGGGACGATCACGTTTACGGACAAACAGGAGGATGCCTCCAGCTGGGTTACTTACGAGTGCGCGGTTAAGGCGGCCAAAGTTGTGATGGAGCGCGTGGGGCAGCCGGCTTTTATTCACAGTGTGGAAGAGCCCGTTTATCCGAGGTCGTGGCGCTGATGGAGTTCCACGAGCTGCAGGTATGGTTGCCGGGTAGGGGAGCGCTGCGCCAGTTGTTTAGGGCGGATTCGCTGGCTCGGGCACTGGAGATCGCGCGTTACAAATACCCTGGAGCGCTGGTGGAGGTGCCGGCTCCGGCGGCGAAAAAGCCTAGGCTGGTGCGGTCCCACACCTGCCCAAAGGCGGCAGCAAGGGCGCGGTTGAAACTCGTTCAGGAAAAAGAGACGATGGCTGCACAGGCACAGTGGGCGAAGGAAGCGTGGGAGCGGGTCCAGGCGGACCAGGCACGCGCAGATTTTCTGGAGAAGTTGTACGTCGAGGCCGATCGCGCCAACGCGGAGTTGCCGTACAGGGGGACTTACACCGGTTTGTACCAGCAGTATCTGGAGAAGCTGGATACGGGAGAGTGAGTTAGGCCGAATCGCGGTCCATTCCAAAATGGTCGGCTAGGTTGTCCGCGGCTTCGCGGATTGCCCAAGCCGACTTTGTTTTTTCTAGCTGGTGCAGCGTATTGAGAATCAGTGCTGCTTCCAGCAAACCGCGGTAGTCGCCGGAGTTGAACCGGTCCACCAGCCACTTGTCGGTGGCGGCCTTGTGGAAGCTGGACTCGGTGCTGTGCTCGATGGGGCGCATGGTCACTTGGGGCGGACTTTCATGAACCAGCCTGTGTCGTTGCCGTCAATGAGCCAGCGCGGTAGCCAGTTCTTTCGGGAGTATGCGATGCCAGCGCCGCCTTTGTTGCTGACGTACCCACCATTTACCAAATTGGCCTCGCCAAACGGATCGTTGTGGACAAAGTGACTGGGGGTAAAGCCGATCGCAACGCTCCAGTGGCCCGTTCCAGTTGGGTTGGACACGGGACCTTTGTGCAGCCAACCGACCGGCACCGGATAGCCGTTACTGATTTCCTCCTCCAAAATCTCAACAGTGCCGTCCATTTCAAAGGAGGCGTTTAGTCCCAGTGCCTTGAGGGCGGCCAGCTGGGCTTTGGGGTCGGTCGTGTCGCCGAAGCGGGCACGGAGTTTGTTGTACTCGTAGTCTCCTGAGATCTTGCCGTAATACCTAGCGACCATTGCGCAGCTGGAGCTGAAGCACTGGCGGTAGCCGGTTGCTCCATCGTCAGGGCCGAGCTGGTATTCGTACGCCACCTTCAGGATTTTTTCCGTGGGTTTTGTGGCGGGGTTGGTGCCAGCGTGCTGCTCCATCAGGGCAATAAGTTTGCCCGCATAGTTGGGGTCGGTCGCATAACCTTCCTTGACCAGCCACTTGGCAGCATCCTCGCGGGTGCTGGCGTTGTTGCATCCCTTGTATTGCTTGTAGTCCTTGTACCAGTGATCGACGAGGTATATAACGCAGGACAGCAGATCGGGAAAGTCGATGAAGCTGTCAGTGATCGAGATCCACTGGTTGTCGATAAATTCTTGGGTTTTGGTGTCGGTGCCGCTGCCTTTGAGGCCGAAAAAGTTGTTGCGGCCCGAGACCAGTTTTCCGTAGCTGGATTCCAAGGCCCATTGGGCGGCGACCAGCTCGGGGAATTTGGCGCCCGCTACGCGGGCAGCTTCGAGGACGCCTTCCCATGTGTTGGGGAAGCTGGTCTGTTTGCCGGCGACGCTCCAGGTTTTGAACCAGCCCTGGTCGCGACCCATGATGTGGGGGTTCGCCTTGTTGATGGCTAGCTCCAGTTCGGTGATTGCCGCCAGCTGGTGCGGGAGGGCCCGGTAGTACCGGAACAGGTCGCTAAGGCGGATGGCGTTCTTGGTCATTGCGGGCCCTCAAGATCAGCGGCGCTTTTTGGTCGGGAATGCCAAGCGCAAAGCCTGCAGTCCCAGTTGGATCCAGCTGTTTGAGCGCAGCTTGCTCATGCCGATAATTTCGGAACCAGCAGCGACGACAACAGCGGTAATAGCGATTTGTTGGTCGGTCATAAAAGGATGTGCTCCAGTAACAGCTTAGCTGTAGTAGATAAGACGTCTAGCGCGGGCAAGTGTTTCCGCCGCTACCGTTTGGGTAGCGACTTGTCGGTATGGACCATCTCATTGAGGATGGCGAATACTTAAATAAAAAACAAGCAAAACTACGATTTAGACAAGGAATACTTAAGGATTGGGATAACAGGTGTGCATACTGTGATGTCGAGTTAGGTAGGTCGGCGACGCTTGATCATGTACACCCAAAAATGAAGGGAGGCTTAACGCACCCCCAGAATTTGGTTGCCTGCTGTTTTGGGTGTAATACAGCTAAGTCGGCTGAAGATTGGCTGGAGTGGTATCGGCGCCAGCAGTTTTGGACGCAAGAAAGGGAAGATCAGATTGTGTATTGGATTACGGGAGGGCTGGTTGCGTAGGGTCCCAGCCCATGCCTTCGAGGTACATGCGGGCGATGTAGTCGTCTTCGGCGTAGCGGCAGATGCTGCCTTTGCAGGCGCGGTAGTAGATTTCGCCGCGTTCGTTTTCCAGTTGCTCCAGTCGGAAGCCGTCGCCGTAGTTGGTGGAGTGGACTACGGACATTACGGGCGCATTTCGAGTTTGATTAGGCGCACGGTGTGGTCCTTGACCGAGCTTTCCAGTGCGTTGATACGGGTTTTGAAGGCTTCTTGGTTTTGGATGACGTGGTCCAGTTTGGCTGGCACGGTGTAGACCAAGAAGCCGATGCCGGTGATGCCGCCACCGGCGAGCAGAACCACGAGACCGGCGATGGCTTCCTGCTTGACGCCCCGCCAAAAACTAGATGTTGACGGGGTTTCGGTCACCGCTACAGCTGGTTCTTCGTTTATTTTATCGGCCTTGGCCGCGTAGTTTTTTGCGGCCGTGGTTGGGCAGGCTGTGCTGGCCTTGGCCCTGACGGGTACGCTTTGGCTTGCCGGGCTTGTGTTCGACGCGTCCCAGTGCAGTTTTAGATTTGGCGGCCATCAGTCATCACGAGGGTTAATAGCGACAAAACAGTAGGCGAGCAAAATGCCGCCTACCCATGCGCCAATACATAGGGCAAGCATTAGCTAGCCCAAGGTAGACCGCTTGCTTTGCTCGGCGAGCGTTGCTCATCCAGTTGGGACTGGAGCGCGGCTTCGACGTTGGCGACGGCCTCGTCGCCGAGCTTTTCCTTAACCCAGCCGATGACGGTAGCTTCGGTCAGGTCGGCGAAAGGGATCAGGTTGTCGGGACGCTCGAAACCGACACTGCCGTAGGCTCCAGCGCGGTAGGTGCCATACTCGGCGTCGACGGTGTAGTGGGCAGTGAACACGTAGCCGTCAGTGGTTTCGCGCTCAAGGTTGGCGATGTGCCAGGTAATCGTGGTAGCCATGGGACGTGTGGTGTTGGGGAAAGTTTAGTGCCAATATGGCACAGTAGTAGGCGAGTAATTAGTACCGGATCATCAGTTGCCCGGTGGCGGTCCTGTAAACATCACCGACAGCAAGACCAGCAGTAGTAGCTGCAGCGTTATCAGCGTAGGTGGGAGCGTTGGAGATGTTGACAATCCCGCTGGCTTTTACGGTAACGCGAACCTGCGGTACAGCATCGCTTGTTTGTTTTGTCTCCAGGTAAAGCTCGCCGGCTTCAGTGCCAACCGAGCCGCTTGTGAGCATTCCACTAACTCTGGCAATCGTAATTTGCGCCGGGGTATTATTTGCGGCAGAGAACGCGAGGCTGCTTCTGCCCGTTCCGGCAACGCCCGAGTAAGACAATGTGGCGCCGTCGCCGTTAATAGAGCTTTCAACAGTTAGCTTGTTTTGCGCCGTACTCGTCCCCACCAGCAGGCGGCCGGAGGAGTCGATGCGGGCTTTCTCGCCAGCGCCTATGCCAAAGACAAGGTTGCTTGTAGCGCGTACACCAAAGTCAGAACTGGACCCACCAAAGAGCCAGTTTGCATCACCAACGTAGCCAACATTACTGGCGTTGATGTTGTATGTAGTGTAGCTGTTGCTTGTGCCAGATAAAAGAATATTGGCAGATGTCCCTGCAATCGAAAGCAATTGTGTTGGCGAACTCGTCCCAATCCCCACCTTCCCGTCGCTGGTGATGCGAAGGCGTTCGGTGTTGTTGGTGGCAAACCTTAAATAACCGTTGGCGTTATTCCAAATTTCACAGTTAGCTGCATCTGCTGCCGTAACAGTTCCTATGGTTAAAACTTCTGTGCCATTGTTCCGCAGGCTAAGCCCACCCACAATAGAAGAACCGTCGCCGTTGATTGTGGTTCTGTATACAGTGCTTGGGCTACTTGTCCCAATCCCCACCTTCCCGTCGCTGGTGATGCGGAGTCGTTCGGTGCCAGATGATCCAGTGCCAAAAATAATTTCGCTAGTTTTTACGTCAAACGGTGTGGCGTAGCTGTTTGTCGTAATGGCTAGCCCGCCGGAGCTGCAGATAATGTTGGCCTCTTGCGCTCCTCCTGCAGAACGCAGTGTTAAAAGTCCACCAGTTACACCCGCTACGCCAATGTCTACACGATTGTAACCAGCAATATTAATTGTGCCTGTACCAACTCCTATGTTTCCATTCGCATCAACAAACAGCCTCCCCGTACCAGCCGTGCTGATCGCCAGCTGGTCCGCGCCGGGGCGGTAGATGCCGGTATTGGTGTCGCTCTGAAAGCGAATGCCCGGTAATGCTGCAGTACCGTCTTGCGCAACCGCTACATCACCGGTTGCGCCAGTCGGACCCTGAATACCGGGAACCGCCACGTTTACCGCGGTTTCCGCAGGTGCTGCCAGTGCAATTTGGGTATTTTCCTGGTCAACGATTGTAAGTTGAACGTCGGCCATGATTTAGTTCCGCGAATAGGTGCGTTGAACAGTTGCAACACCCGTAAGCCAATAGTACCGAGCGCCCGCACCACTAGTCAGGCTTACGTCGTAGCCATAACGTCCCACATTAAGCCCTGCGGTAGTCGCAGGTGACATTGCCAGCAAAAACTCCCCATTAGTCGGATCGGTAAGTGTTGGCGTAAAGGTCGCAATTTGTACGCCATCAATTAAACCTTTAACGTCCGAGTCCACAGTGTAACCAGTTAAATCAAGCGGCTCGGCAACATAAAATACACCTGTAGCTTCACCGCTAACAGAAATTGTTGCGCCGCCATTTGTTGCGGATACTTGAAACGCGCCGGTTGTAAGTCCCGCAGAGATGACGTAGTAAATTGCGTTAATTGTTAGGCCGCATGGCACCGAGGTGCCACCTGTAAACACCACCTTGTCGCCTGCCGACAGTCCGTGACAAGCCAAGTTAAAGGTGGGTGTACCAGCAGCAATGGTGATGCTGGTAAGCTGCTGCCGATTTTGCGTAGCGCGGAACGTGCCGCTCCACGTGGCGTTCTGCAGAATTGTAATGTCGTATTCGGCAGGGTAAATCATCGACCGCTTACTGTTGTATCCACTCTAGTGTCCGAGGATCTGGCTTTCAGTTAGGGGTGCCAGGGGTAGGTGGCACGAATACATCAGCTTTTTTGTCGTACAGAAAACTGATGCCGGCGTAACGTCCCCTGAAACTACCGCTGTAGCTGGTTTGTACCCACACCGTATTGGCACCATACAACTGCTTGCACAGTGCGATGCCCCAGTCCTCGTGTTCGACGCCGTGCTCGTCGTATGTAACATCATTGCTGATTGCGATTACCCGTAACACCACGTTGGTGGCTGGGTCCAGCTGCGCAAAGTGTGCCATCAGAAGGTAATGCTCCCGCTACCGGTCCACCTGTAAATGCGGTAGCCGCCGGTTGTCGTAATCGTAGGGCTGCCGGTCGTGCCGGCTGCTGCAGGAAGACTGTCGGCATACCGGATGATTACAACGCCGGAACCACCGTTACCGCCAAAGTTGCTGAGGTCGGGGTTGCCTTTGCCGCTGTGACCGCCAGCGCCACCGCCGCCGGTATTGGCAGATCCATCGCCGCCCCAGCCGGATGTACCATTGCCGCCACCGCCGAGGCCGCCGGATGCAGGACTGGTTGAGTTGGTATTGCCGCCGCCCGCTCCACCGCCTGCGTAATAGACACTGGTTCCTGTAATGGAGTTAGCGGTGCCGTTGCCACCGTTACCGCCGTTTACAGAACCTCCGGCAGATCCAGCGGCAGCACTACCACCGCCGCCACCACCGCCAGCGTCACCACTGCCAGGTGATGCACCATCATTGCCTTGGGATGGACTTGTCGATGGTGTATTACCTGCGCCGTAGCCACCAGCCCATGGCGATCCGCCGCCGCCACTGCCACCAGTCTGGTTACGACCGCCGCCACCTGCAGCTTCAATACTGCCCCAGCTGGATGCCGATCCACGTCGACCGGATTCCAAGTCACCGCCAAATGCAGCACCACCACCAACTGTGACTGTTACCGTCGTGCCGCTGGTGTAGTTAATTGCGGTGCCGCCAACATTAGTGCGATAGCCTCCGGCACCTGCACCGCCACCGCCGCCGCCGTTGGTATAAGTAATACCGCCGTTACCGCCAGCACCACCGCCGCCAACAACAAGATATTCAACGGCAAACGTTGCGCTAATACCACCAGCGCCCAGCAATAGGTGTTGGATGCTCATCAGCTCACACCTGCACCAGAGATCACAAACGTGTTACTGGCAACGCATAACACTGTCGCCAGTCCGTACTGCGCCAGTGTGCGGTTGCCGGTATTTGCGGTGCCGCCTTGGCGGACGGTAGTGCTGGCGCCTTGTGTAATGGTTTGGTTGCTGCCGCTGTTGTTGTAGATGGTAATCGCATCGCCGGTGTTAAATACACCACTCGGAATTGTTACGCCACCAGTTGTGATGCTGATGTGCTTGCCTGCGTCAGCTGCAACAAGCGTGTACGCTCCGGTCTGTGCATTTTGAGGGATGCTGCGCAGATCGCCCTTGCCATCGCTTGATGTACCAGTCGTTGTAACGTTCTGACTGCCAAAGTTAGGCGCGATTTTGGTGCCGGCGATCGCAGCTGCTGCGTTGACATCTGCATCAACGATGACGCCAGTGGAGATTGCGGCGACACCGGTGTTGGTAATAGTTACGTCGCCACTCATTGTGACGGCAGTCGCGACGTTGCTGGCATTGCCAACCAGCAGGGAGCCGCTGTTTAGTGCGGCAAGTTTGCTAAAAGCAATGGCAGCGCTGGAGTTAATGTCAGCGTTAACAATGGTATCTGCGGCGATTGCAGTAACACCGGCATTAGTGATGGTAACGTCGCCAGTTACCGCAACAGCTGTAGCGACGTTGCCGGAACTGCCGATAATGATATTGCCGCTGGTGAGCGATACAAGCTTGCTGAGTGCAATGCTGCCAGCGAGCATTGTATTAGTAACAGTGCCAGTATCACCGTCTGTAATAACAGTGCCGCTGCGGTCTGGCAGCGTAATTGTGCGGTCAGCAGTAGGATCCGCTGCTGCGATATACGTTTCGTATGCGTTGTCGGTGCTGCCTTCAAATGCCAATGCACCAGTTGTGCCGATCAGCAGCTCGCCGGTAATGGTTGCACCAGCGGCTCCGATCTTTTCGTTGTCTAGTTCTTGCAGTGCGGTCTGGACATTAACAGCTGCGATATTGCCGGTAGGCGTAAACGTGATGTTGACTGCCTGCGTGGCACCAGTTACAGCTGTAGATACATCAATTTCTACCCATGTGGTGCCATTGGACAGGATCATGTCCGGCGGGGCCAATGGTACATGCGGCGCATGACCGGTATTGGGCGTGCCGCTTTTACTTACAACTAAGTAGTACCTACTGTTGGTGGCTGATGCCGCAGGTAGAGCTGCGCCAACCGTGAGGCCTATTGCTGCACCAGCGGTGGTTACCGATGCAACTGAACCAGCGTTTGCAGGTGTTGAGGCGTCAAACGTACCGGCATAAATAATTTCGCCCGCCGTAATTGTGATCGGCTGCCACGCGTTTCCATCCCACAGGTACAAGTCACCGTTGATTGAATCGAAGAAATACTGACCGGTAAAGTCGGCGGTCGGAAAAGTGATGATGCCTTCGGTGCTAGCAGCACCACCAAATTTGGTGACAGAGGAGTTTGCTAGCTTGGCTCCAGTTACTGCATCATTGGCAAACCGCTCAGTAGCAAACTCACCGGTGGTTATCTTGCTGGCAGGCAGTTCTGGTACATCGGCGGCACCGAGTGTTGCGCCTGTGGTGACGTGGCCCTGTGCGTCAATCGTTACCTTGGTATAGGTACCAGTCGTAGCGTTATTGCTATGGTTCAGGCGGCCTTCGTTCGTTACCTGCAGGCCATTGCCAGGGTACATTGCACCAAGCGTGCTAGCTGTGGCAGCAGGCAGATCAGCGCCTGTGATCTGACGGCCGGCAGTAACAAGTCCGTTGGCGTCATATTGCGCCAAGTGGTACTGCGTGGTATTTGCAGTAACGGTGTTATTGATGCGGATCTGGTCACCGCTCATCGTCAGGCCGTTGCCATTTACCTGCACTGCACCCTTGGCGCTAGTGGTGGCAGTGGGCAGGTCGGATGTGGCAATCGTGCGATAGCTGACTGCACCAGCTGCACCGCTGGGGCCAGCCAAAAATTGGCCAGCAGCGTTGGTGTTATCGAGCGAAGTGCTGATTGTTACTTCAGATCCGACTGTCGAAACCGAGATGTTGACGAGGCCGGCGCCGCTGCCTACAACAGTGTTAATGCTGCCCGAAGCCTTGAACGTAGCCCATACGCTGCCGTTCCAGATGTAACCGGTGTTGGTGCCGGTTTCGATAGCTAGCTGACCGACAAAATCGCCGGATGCAGGCAGTGCCGCAACAATCTGAGCGCTGCTGTTATTGGCGAGTTTGTTGCCGGTAACGCCGTTGGTAAACAGCTTGGCGGCTGTGATCGTGTTGTCTTCGATTGCACTGCCAGGTACGCTGCCCGTCGTAAACAGGATCTTGCCGCTTGGGATGGTGTCGTCGGCAATTAGCGTGACGGCATTGGCAACAAAGTCGCTGGCGGTAATTTTGCGGGAGTCGCTGGCGCTAACGTCTGCTACAGGCAAGTAGTCGCCGGCTGCAAGGTTTGCCCCAGCCAACGTCTGCAGTTCGCTAATACGCAGGTCGGCCACGGCGTTACGTCTAGGTCAGTACAAACAGTTTAAGCGGCGTCCTCGCCTTCCAGCAAAAGATACCCGCCCTGCTCCAGCAGGATGGGACTGCCGGACTCTTGTAGCAGGCGATTACCGGCAGTTGTCTTGGCTCGCAGCTTAATTGGGCCAGTGGCCACAAAATCGATTGTCGAGATGATCGCGTCGCTTGGCGCAAAACTGGTGGCGCTTGCCGTTACTAAGGCATCAAATTCCCACCACAGCGCGTCGTTAAGTTGAGTGGTAGCAAAAGGTCCGCCGGCTGCGTTGGTATCTGCGCTTTTAATGTACAACTTAGCGCGAAAGCCCGATCCAATTTCTGTGCGCAGTACCAGCTGCATTAAGTAGTTGATTGGTTCTTGCTCGGCTTCGTTGACGTAGTCCCAGTGCGCCGTAATGCGGCCAGAACCTGTGATAAGTGAGCTGTACTGTTGACGGTAATCGTCGCTAAGCGATGTGATGTCAACGGTTTCGCGATTTGTGTTTAGTTCGTAGTCGGTGACGGATGCCAGTAGGCGGCCGCCGCGATCACGCACTACGACACGAATGGGGATATCGCGGTTAATTGCAAGAAGTTCAATTAGCCCAGCGTTGCTGCCTTCAAGGCTGTCGTCAAAGTTATCGTATAAACGCACGCCGCCTAGTTCATCAATAAA
>Ga0070749_10002995_pt1 | contig 11325 bp, 26 predicted proteins | sample VirMetDEL_Nov_18_FD_75180 | JGI IMG/M metagenome (GOLD analysis project Ga0070749, IMG submission 75180) | Aqueous microbial communities from the Delaware River and Bay under freshwater to marine salinity gradient to study organic matter... | ecosystem: Environmental > Aquatic > Marine >...
CACGAATCGATGATTGAAGTACCAAGCAAGAGCAGCAGAACAGTATCCCAGAAAGAAGAACGCAATAGACATAGTGACCCCCTGGAATAAATAGACTGCGATGAAGAAAGTGCCCCGAGAGGGGATCGAACCCTCACTCCCTACGGGAAGGGAGTCTTAAGCTCCCTGTGTCTGCCAGTTCCACCATCAGGGCAAGTTGCGTTACTCTCGATCTTTCTCCCACCACAACTCAAACACATAATGCATGCCAGTGAGCACAGACATGAGAAGAACGGTAAGCAGGAACGACCGTTGCCACCCCCCAAGAAAGATGAGGTTGTAAGTCATTGCGACTGCAAAACTAATTGCTCTCCATGCGATGACTTTCTTAAGAGTATCAGACATTCTGAATCCACCACTCCGTGTGATCGTTGATCATCCCAATCTGATAGCCGATGACGCGACCCTTCTTCCCAAGAACGTAGACATAATTTTTGCTTCTTTCGACGTAGACTCCAACATCGATCTCTTTGACCGACTGGCCACAATCAAAGAGCCTACGCGAAAGAACCCTCACAAGATCACCTGACTCTAGCTTCTTCGGCCACCGTGGACCATATGCTTCAGCTTCGGTCATCATCAATTGCTGTAATCCACCCATGCCGAGCATGAGTGATGCAGCCCAATTCCTTACCTGCGGTGATGCGTACGAGGTAGACTGGCTCGCCCAGACCCCACGGCTCTTCCTTCAAGATCTCCGCATTGAATGACTCGAACCGCTCATTCTCGACAATGACCTGAGTGTTCTTCTTAAAGACTTCCATCACTTACCTCCATTTTCTCGGCGCCGCATTGACGCAATTGCTTGTGCCCTGGTTTCCCGGTGCACATCTGTGAACTCTGTGTGCTTGTTGAAAAGCGTCTTGAAACCTGTAATGATGAGACCCATAATAATCGATCCCACAAGAATGAACAAGATTGATGTGCTCACCTGAACTCCTGACTCGAAAAACTGGGGTGGTAGGACTCGAACCCACGGTGTCTGGTGCCAAAAACCAGCGCCTTACCAACTTGGCCACACCCCAATAATATAGGTTGGCACACTTTAACCGGTGTGCCAGCGGTGTGATTGTCGGTCAGCATCGGATTGACTTTTCCAAGTATCTCGATCAAGCACCTTGTCCGGGGCGAATACCCCCGTAGACAATCACTTTTCCAACATCATTAGCGCGACCCGCTCACGGGTGAGTGTTGTTTCCGTTACTGGAGCATCTTAGTCAGCATTGGCGCTGAAGCCAGTTCCCTGTGCCTACTCGGACCCTATGTTGGTGGTGAGCATGTTGGCACACTTTAACCGGTGTGCCAGCGGGTTGTAGGCGACATAGCCTACCTACAGCTTATTCGTCATTCCAAACTCCTTGAGGATTTCAAGGATCTCAGTCTCAGACCCTCCTGTCTGGATGATCTTCGCGAAGGTCGCCGCGAGAGCCTCTTCATCTGTGTCGTACTTTTCAAGCATGTTTGCCTGTCGCTCTCCGGCTGCGATGGTCTTTTCAAGCTCAGAGATCTTCAGCTTCATGCTCTGAATTTCGCTCTTATGAGCTTCGATCTGTGTGCGGACAAGCTCGGCCTTTTCCTTTCGCGTCTGCCCAACGACTTCAGAAGCAGGTTCAATCGGGGCGCAATTCTGGATGCGGAAACGAAACGCTACTCCGCCGTTGACGTCTGGAGAGAATGCCTCGAATGCGGGCTCATTCCAGGATTCGCCGGTCACCTCATACGCCGTCCCGATATACTTCAGGTTGCATGCGCGCATATCTTTCTCAGAAACGGTGAGGATGCCGTAACGGTCGATGCGCCGAATAGTGCCGGGAGCCCAATGGCCTGTGTACCGGTAGATTTCACCACGAACTAGTTCTGTCTTTCGCATCTTCTATCCTTGTGCTGCTTTGTCATTAGAAAGTGGGACGCCAGGGGCTCGAACCCTGGACCCTCGGTTTAAAAGACCGGCGCTCTACCAACTAAGCTAGCGTCCCGATATCGGTAGTCTATTATAGACTCGAATGAACGACGTTTTCAAGCCTGTACTGAACATTTCCCTCATCGCTAATGGGGAAGCATTCGAGCGTGGCGGTGTGGCGTGCGTAGCAAACAACGTTGTATCGACTGTCCACCCAACGCTGGAGCCCTCGGAAGTCGGTGCGCATCACGTCAGGATCCGCGATGACCACAATCTCTCCGTCATTGCTCACTGGCGTCGTGGTGGAGCATGCGGCGACGAGCATCAGTGCTAGAAACTTCATCATCTCTCCTGTCTTAAGTGGTACTCCCAAGGGGAATCGAACCCCTATCGCGAGAGTGAAAATCTCGCATCCTAACCGTTAGACGATGGGAGCAAAGTGGTAGGGCTGGTGGGAATTGAACCCACGACATCTGCTTTATAAGAACAGCGCTCTAACCCCTGAGCTACAGCCCCAAAGGTGCAGGGGTTAGTTTTGAGCGCCAGAGACAGTGACCGGAGTGTGTCTCACTTAGGTTCTATGGATGCCTCACATGCTATCTTACTATACAAGCCGTCGATGTTCAATCGATCTTTCGAAGGTTGCCCAGACGAACATCCCACACGTTGCCGCTTGAGTCTTCAACAAGAGCCTTGACTCGCTTGATGCGAGTAATCTTGCCCGTGACAACCCCTCCGGTGATCCTAAACTCGACTCGGTCGCCGGGCCTGAGCAGAGCCTTGTTCTCGCCCTGGCGCAGCTTTCGCCGGCGCTTGTGCTCTGTGGCAGCTGCGCGCCATATCTCCATTAGCTCGCTATCGGTCATTGTTGCAACCATCGTTTCGTACATGTTCATTGGTCAAACCCCAGGAACTCATCGTTGCGCATGCAGCTGTCGGCATCGGCTCGGTCATAAAACCAAAGCTTCGGAGTCCGGAAGGGCGACCGACCTGGGCAGCGCACCTCGACGCAGACCATCCAGCCGCGCTCACCTCCGTCAGAGAAAGCCTCAACGAGGCAGAGCTCGTCGCCGAGGTCGTTCTTACGACCGGAGTAGATGACGTTGTTGTTTTCCATTCAGTCCCTCCTTACAATAGAATACTACCACAAGATCGATGAGACTTACACTCAAGCTTTCTCGCAATGTTTCCAGTCTTGGGGCCAGAATGGTACGAGCTGGCCGTCAAGCAGAACGAATCTCTGCGTTCCCTTTGAGTGACCCAGGTCCTTTCTCCTTCCTGCGTAGACTGCTACATCTGATACTGCACGTCTGTAATTGTTCCTGAGCCAAACGTTATCGTCTGGGGCACAACCAGCTGCAGGCACCGGGGTGTAGTAGCCACCGGTATACATCACTAGACTGTAACCCTTCTTTGCCTTGATTGCCATTCCCGGCGTTAGCTCGCTTACTCTCATGTTGACCTCAACTCTTACGGAACTCGGGTGAAATGAAACCAACAAGTCTGAACCTTTCCCTCGTGAAGGACATCCACAATCCTACGTGGCCATGCGGCAGGAATTTTCTCGCCACGAGATTTCCAGCGCCTGACTTGGTCAATGTCTGCAGGGTTGGATCGAATCTCCAAAACGAGACCCTGAGCCCATCCTGGACCGGTTGCCGCAGACCTGAACTGCACGATGTCACCGGGCTTAATTCCCACCTTCTTCCTCCACGACTTCCAGACTGTCGATGTCGATGAACCCTCGCCACCCTTTTCGGCCACGCTTTTTCTGGTTTTCAGTTGGGTCCATCTGCACTTCGTAGATCCAGTAACCACGAGCCTCGCTTCGGCAATCGCCGAACACGTCATCTTCGTCAACGTGTTCCCACTCGCTAGGATTGTAGTAGTCGTCGTCACCCATGAACAACATCACGCTGGTTGACACAACGGTTCCGAGGCGTTCACGGTTGGCTCTTGACTTGACCCTGGCACCGACCGGAATGGCGGGCTGTGTTTCTCGCTCGATTCGCTCCACTTCAGCCTTTCGAAGATCCTCGAGCATCGTGTCCCAGACTTGATGAACCTTCTCTAATGCTCGAGCCCTCTCCGCGAAGAAGTGATTGTGGTTCATGATGTAGCCCTTGCTAACAAGGGACTTCGGCTTATGACCTTCCATATATCACCTCAGATGTACATCATCGTCTCGTGGTTTCGGCGTTGCGTCTCTTCGAGGCTGAAACCAATGTTTCGCATGTGGAACGAACTGAATGGAAGACGCTTTGTCTTCTTTCCTCCGTGGTCACGGGAGAGGTCGAAGATGACGTTCTTGCCAGTGATCGCCTTGATTGGCGCTGTGTAGCTCAGGTTGAAGCTGTCGTACTCAGCAAAGTCGCCGATGGCAAACTTTGTCTCGATGAACATCTCGACGCCGTCATAACGGTCCTTGCGAACTTCGTAGAGCGTGATGCTCTTCCCGGGGATGACCTCAGCCCAACGGTTCTTTCCAACTTCAATGCGTTCCATGCTAGTCTCTCCTTACAATAGAATACTACCATAAAGGGGAGGGGTTTTGCACTCAAACTCAACTGTTCAGGAAGAAGACCAGCAAAGCGTCACATGTGCTACGTTGTCATGATCACGATAACAGTCGACTTCGAATCCAGCATCATCAAGTGCACCGACAAATTCACGCATCTTCCATGTGGACCTGCCGAAAGGGATACCCTGGATGACTGCCCTGTTTTCTCCAACAGATGCAGCACTCTTCACTGCTTCAGCAGCCATGGCGATAAATTTCGAACCCTCGTCAGATTCCCAAAAGTCATCACGAGTCTTTCGTGTCATCTTCGTTGCTTCATTCGCACTAATCATTGGCCACCCTCCAGAAACTCTTTTACAAGTCTTTCATGATTTGTATCAAAGCACTTGTCACAAAGTGCAAGGTCTCCTAGTGAGCCTTCGTAACGAAACCGAAAGGTTTTAGGCGGATAAACATTGGGATGCTTGATCCACTTAGCGGGCGTGCCACAACATGCGTTATCACCACATGTTCTGCAGACATCACACGCCCAATTCTTTTTGTCTCTTACTTTTACCCACTTCATTCCTTGCTCTCCTCGATAACTTTGCCCTTCCAGTTATCGTAAATTTTCCAGTCATTAGATGAGTTGTTGAATGTATCCAAGAATGTATCCAAGTTTTTGACTATGCCGGCACGCCGACCTGTTATCCAATAAACTGCTCCGTCAATTAGCTCAAACTGCACAGAATACTCAGACCAGTCACCCATTGAAGCCCACTGACCTTCCTTTAGCTTTTCAATAGCTTCCTTGAGTTTCATCACTTCACCCAGCAGATTTCTGCGCAGCAGAGGTTACCCTTCTTCGTCACGAACTTCGGCGCACCGCAGCCGCAGCGCTCTGGACGAGCAGCCTTGCGCCAGACATCTCGCATTCGACCGTGCATGCGATCGACGATGTCATCGATGTTTCCAACCCGGTGAACTCTGCGGTTCTTCACAAGGCCGCGAGTCTTGCCGTCGGTCGCTTCGTAGATTGCAGCGACTCGAATCGAGTCCTTTCCGTTGCCTCGAGCATCACCGTTGACCACGGTGGTGTAGACGCGAACCTCGATGCCAGGTGACACATCACGTGAGTAGACATCCTCTCCGCGGTGGTCGATCTTTGTGAAGCCACACTCACGAAGGCGAAGGGTGATCGCTGCGCCAAGCGCAGTGGGCATGCCAGGAATAGTGGGATCGTAGTCCATACGGCAACCTCCTTACAATACGATAATACCATAAGGTGTGCTGCACTTACACTCACGCGTCGAAGGTTTCTACCCCTGGAAAATTGAGGACATTGTCCGGCAATGCTTGCGGTTCTGGCTCAGGCTCGACGTCTTCAGGGTCAGCAATAGACTCTTCGAGAGCATCAATCTTTTCGATGAGCATGTCAAATGCATTGTTCATCGCAATTGCTTCTTCATCATCAGGATGCTGTTCAAGCACTTCCTTCCAATAGCGATCGGAGAACCTGACTGACTGTGCGACCAAAAAGATGTCCTGTGCAGTCATCGCCACGCCCTCGATGCCATCGTCTTCAAAGTCATCCATGCTCATTCTCCACCTTCATCCACTCTATAACAACTTCCTTCAAGGCCTGCCAAGGATATCTGACCTCATTGCCCTCTGTGTCAGTGAAGAGGACGTGCTTTACGACACTTGTTGTCCCGTCATCCCCTACCTTGACGCAGGAGCCGACCATTTCCATTGATGCTTTATAGGTCATTCTTCGCTCTCCTTTTCTCGGCACTTGCCGCAGATAGCATAATCGTCATCAAACTGATCGTTGCTGAAAACAGAACTACAATAAAAGCATTTTGTGTGGGTGGCGTTCAAGTGCTTACCGTATTCCTCTTCGTCTTCCCAGACAAAATCGCAATAGTTACATTTCATTCTTCGCTTTCCAGAAACTTGTCAATCAGCCCAAGAAGTTCCTTGTATGATAGAACTTCTCCCGTCTCCTTTAGAGTGATAACAACTTCGTCAGTCTTCATGAGGGCGCGAAGACCTTCAAGTCGAAGCCTAAGCTTCTTGGCTCGACGGTAAGAAGAAACCGCAACAGGCCATAACCCCTCTGCAATCTCCAAGCAAGCCTCGGCGACCTTCTGTATCTCCCATTGCGCCCCTTCGTGTGTGCGAAGGTCAATGAACTTTAGAAGGTTATTGGCATTTGTCGTGCCATAATACTCGGTGTAGAGGTTCTGTGGTAGAACTCCACGGGCCTGTTCTCGGCAAACGCCTGCTTGCATTAGTGCTTCATACAAAGCGAGACTTTGTTTATGGTGTGCTTTCAAAGCTTGTGAAGCATTTTTCTCACCAGCATATGCTTGATAGCCATTTGGCTGAACTTGGAAAATCGCCTCAACTGGTGGATCAATCAACTCGTCAGCGTTGCTTGCCTGTCGGTTGGACTTGTGTTGGGTTCTGAAAGCGTGGGGCTCGTAGAACTGAATGTTCAGATCAGTGTACCGACGAGAAATCTCATTGTAGGACCAGGTCCTATGACGGTGATGCTGGCTACGAACAAAGAGAGGAACAGCAAAACGGAATGTAACAACGTTATGTTCAAAAGTAGAGGTATGTCGATGCCGGACGAGGTAATTGATAAGTCGTCTGTCTTCATCTTCTAGTGTCTCCTTATGCTTGCCAAAACTGACACGAGCACTGTTAACGATAGTAAGATCGTTGCCCATCCACTCCACCAGATCAACTCTGCCAATTCCGTCTCCATAGATCTCAATGCTCTTTTTCACAGCGTGCTCTCCATTCAGCATGGCAAATTGTAAGCTGGGCTTCCTGGCTTTACAACCGTTGCTGCTCACCTACATGCAAGATAGTCATACTCAATTTGGACAACGTCCTTGCCTGTTGGAGCTGCTCCTCGATCAAAAACTATCTTGTTCCCCGCCGTCCCATCATATTCCCAGTCGCTCGGTGGTGATATCCTTCCGTCAATTGTCACAGCAATCTGGTCAGGCTCGATCGGCGATCTGCTCATCTCAAATTCTGTGATAGGAACGTAGCTAGACTCTGCGATCATTGTCAGTCCCTCGCCCCAAGACCCGCAGATGTTTAGTGGTCCGCCTGGGTTCAGCATCGATAGCTCGACATAGCGAGGCGCATACAGCGCAGCACACAAGTCTTTCCTTCCAGTATCCGGTGCCTCCGGATCATCGGCGTTAATTACCGAATAGATAGCCAAGGAATCACTTCCATAGATGCTCTGGAACCAATCTGAGTACTCTATGACTGTTCTCGAGTCGTCGCCGGGCTCATCTGTGACAAACACAATCGTCAAATAGCTATCTTCTCTCAATACGCCCGAATCCCATGAAAAAGCCCCAAAAGGCCCGGGACCTCCGCCGGTCGCCTGGAATGCCATTTCCATCCCTATCTCGTAGGGATTTCCGGATGTGCCGGCCAAAAATTGCGCCTGCAATTCGCCGACGATATCTGGCGTAGAGGGGGTGATGATAGGCCCTCGCAAAGACGCTGAGTCAGTTGTGATCACACCCACCTGAAAATCTATGTCAGATGAAATCAACGGTGAGGCAAACTTCACTGCATTTGATGAAAGCGCTGCCTGCTCCTCGCCCATTGAGCATGAGTTGTCTATGACAAAGAGAACATCTGCCTTGTATTTCTCAACCCCAACGTGCGTGTCCATCTGCGTTGGGTAGTCGTTTGCCCTAAAGTTCTGATCGACGACGACATAGGGATCGTTTATCGCATTCGAACGTATGAACAACCTCGCAAAGTCATCGATGCCGTCATTCTCGATCTGCCTGTATTCGAAAACCAGTTCGTCACCAGGAGCGAGAATAGCATCAGGTGGATGAGATGCAATGACATCAGGTGCGCCGACTGAACTCCACTCTATTGATTCAACGATGAGTGGCTTTTGACCAACAGAGCGAATCCTTACCTTCGTAGTTGCTTCACACTCGCGATCGGTTGGCCCTATTTCAATAGCACCTGGAAAGACCTCAATCCTAGGATGGCCTCCCAGCGGTGGGTCTTCGTAGGGAGGTGTTATCGTCGTTGAAGCAGTATCGGATGTCTCAGGGCAAAATGAGTCGAATGTATCAGAAACAATGGTTTGCTCCGGCACGAGAGCTTTCTTTCTATCTCCTATACCATTTTCTGAAACGCATGAGGTTGAGCACAGAATTGTAACAACAGCCAGGACTTTTCTCATCATAACCTCTCATGAATAAGTATCGAAGAGATTTGTGAACGATGAAAAGGCCTAGCTGCTCCGCATGCTACGTTAGAGAATATCTTTCTGGTCTCAACCCAGGAGACTCCATTCTCACAGTGAAGTAAGCAACAGTCTTGCCCCTAAACGCACCCTGCTTGCCAAGAGTCATGCCACCAAAAAAGTCTTCGGTGTCGAAGATCACACGATTGTCGCTCACCATGTCAGCCGAGGCTTCAATACCGTTTTTCCTGAAAACGTCTTCAAGAACCTGCGCCATTTCTTCAAGTTGCGTCGGGCCCATGGGTGATGTAGGGCGAATGTACGCAGTCACATCAAAACTAGGCTGGGTGCCCGTTGGTGTAATTCTTCCTTCAACAGGAATCCCCATGTCTCCGAGATCAGATTTCAGGTCCTCAAAGAGCTTTGTGATGATCTGCTTGCGCGTCATTGTCGGTACACCGACCGCTTCTCTAACAATCTGCCTAAGTTGTCTCTTTGTAATCTTCATTGCTTATTCCTCCACAACGATCTCGTAGGTGTAGACGGAGCCGCCTGCCTGGACAAGCATCTTTGAACCTGAAGCGTCGACTGAGAAGTCGACCAGGCCATCCCAGGCAACACCTTCGCCCCAGATCTCGCCACGATCGGCATCATAAGCCACAAAAGAACCAGGGAGGGAAATGTCGTCATAGACGAGGGCAAACACTGCACCCTGATCGCCAACAGGTGCCAGGTCGTAAATGCCACCGTCAGCCTCGGCGCGCCACCTGAGTGCTCCGCTATGATCAAGCGCCGCAAGCATGGGCTCTGCTTCCCAAGCGACGAGAAGTGCACTGTGGGCCGTGTCATATGCAACGAGGTTACCCACGCCGAAAGCGAGCATGCGGTAGTCGGTGTCGGTCACAGCATAGAGATCACCGTTTGCGAAATAAACGATGTCATCGATCTCGTTGATCTCAATGTGCGGGCTCGTTTCGCAAAGCTCGTCTGGAAGGACCACGGAGGAAACTGAACCATCATGCCCCCGGCGAGAAACCATGCAAGAACCGTTGTTCTCAAGGGTCACAAACCCGTCATCACTGACCTGCGCATCGACGAGACCAGGGACGACATAGTTCTCACTGCCCCAAGTTTCGCTCCAAAAGCCAACAACGTCTCCGCAGAGGAACATCACACGGCCAAAGTTATCATACTCCTCTGGGATGTCTGGGCAAACCTGCATTGAGAAGTCGGCACCGGAAATTGCTGCAATGTCTGGATCGTATTCGCAAGAGTTCCCGCCGCTCATTCCAAGCATTCCTGTGGTTCCATCGCGAGAAATAGCGAGGCCGTTGATAGAGTAGTAAGAAACCCCTGTCTGCTCCATGGAAAGACCGGGAAGCGCCTCTAGTTCTGGCTCCTCAACGGGAGGAGAAACATCAATCTTGCCTGGGAAAAAGACGCCTGGGGTCGGTGGCTCTTCTTCGGCCGCTTCCTCTGGGCTGGCTTCAGGTGTCTTTACAGAAAGGGAAGGTGCAGACTCGACAGCCTCTGCGGAGTCTTCTGGGTCTCCGATAATCTCAAGCCTGTCTCCCTCAATGACTGGTAGGTAAACCTGTGCGCAACCAGCCAGCAGAATAGTCACAAACAATCTCATCATATTTCTCCAGCTATGCCTTGAGGCATGCTTCACTAAGTATGTTAAAATGCGAGAGGTGGGACTCGAACCCACACGGGATACCCCGCTAGTTCCTAATAGCCTTCTGTTCTAACGTTGTGATGGTCGTGACCAACAAGTTTAGCATAGTTCCTATTCCACTCTCTTTCCATCTTTGCTAGACCTCCGGAGTTGTTCACAAAGTTTTCTGAAAACTTCTCCCAAGTCTCAACTTCAGAAAATCTATCCAGTTCTTGTTGCAAGCCTTTGTGATCTCCCACTCTGGTCTTCAACTTCATTCTATACTTGAAATCAGTTCCTGTCAAGCCAACTTCCAGATAATATCTAGGAGCACTCATTCTTCGTTCTCCGTTCTTGTAAAGTAGTATCTAAGGTCAGCATTCCAAAAGCGAGATTTTAGAATATCATCAGTTGAGTGCTCATTCGAAATCAGATCGCATAAGGAAAGTAGAAGTTCATGAGGTTTGCTGTCTTCCTTGTTCCGAATCCCAGACAATCTGAGCAATGTATCGGAGAGCGTTTCACCATTTCGATACTGCTCCATCTGAAGAGTTAGCCATTCATCATCGGTAAGTTCTATTTCAAGTTTTTTCATTCTTCGTTCTCTTGGAAAAATTTAATTGCTTTGATTTCTGCATCTTTAAGGACATGATTCTCAGGCGACATAGCTTCGAGCGTGCAAAAATAGCAATCTGCTGTTTTGAGCACACCGTGAATGCACAGGTGACAAATGCACTCTTGCTCAAGTGGGCCGCTATCATAACCGGCGTCACATCTAGGACAATGATACCAGCGTGTCGTGCTCACTAGTGTGTAACCTCAGTGATCTGCTCACCTAGTGCAAAGAACCTCTCTCGTGTTGCTTCTCTAACGTACAAAACATCAACATACTCCCAAGTGCCGCGCGGAACTCCCGCATCGAGAGCTGACTCCACATCACAGTAAAACTTGTCTTTGGTCCCTAAGAAAGGCTCACCCCTTAC
>Ga0070749_10002998_pt1 | contig 11322 bp, 28 predicted proteins | sample VirMetDEL_Nov_18_FD_75180 | JGI IMG/M metagenome (GOLD analysis project Ga0070749, IMG submission 75180) | Aqueous microbial communities from the Delaware River and Bay under freshwater to marine salinity gradient to study organic matter... | ecosystem: Environmental > Aquatic > Marine >...
CCGTGATGTGTACCCTCATTCAGGGCGGGCCGGAAGCGGGACTGCGCAGCGATGACTTCATTGACGCGCTGATCCCGGTTGACCAGGCATTAAGTGACGCCTTCGCCGCGCTCGACTACGCCAGCGATCCGAACGCGAGGTGGTACGCATGACCCAGGAACGGGAAGCTCTCGAAAAGATCAAGGAAATAGCCAGACCGGGACAGGAGATGTATTTATCCGATGCTATCGACGCTCTGTGTGACTGCTGGAACATAGCCCGTGAAGCCCTTATAAAAGCGGGCGAGAAGGGGGAAGAATGACCCGCCTGTCTCAACTCGCCCGCATCATGCAGGCGGCGATCCTCGACATCGAGGAAGATGGCGATCCGTTCGGCGATCAGCGCTGGCGGACGGCGCGGGAAATACCGGCGCACATCAAGGCCCGCGCCGATGAGGAATGGAACGCAATGGACGCACGCGGCAATCTGCCGGAAGGTTGGAAGCCATGACCGAACACACCCTCCGCACCTTCGCGCAAGCCTACGTCGACTGGCTCGACAGAGGCGCGCCGGAAGGTGATCCTTTCGCCTACAGGGCCGGGCTGTGCGACGCGCTCTGGGCATACAGGAAGCAACATAATCTGTCGGTGGAGTGGGAAGATGATCAGTTCTCCAATCTCGTCAATAAGTTCGAGGCGCGAGGTTTGGACGAGTTCTACCCGTTTGGCAAAAGTGATTACGTCTCCAGACGCAGGGCAGCCACCATGCACAAGTGCCCTCGCCGGACAGCATTCATACGGGAGTTGGCACAATGACCGAGCGCTACATCATCGCGGCAATCGTTACGGCCTCATGGCTGAACGCCGGGCGCATATGGGCGGGCCTGCTCGGTCTGTTCGGCGGCGCGCTGTTCTGCACGATGGTGCTGTCGGTACTGACGACACTCACGATGGAGAATTTCTGTTGACCGTTCATACATGGCCTCCGCCTGAGAGTATCGACAGCGTTATAGCTCTAATCGACTATGGCTGGATACAGGTACGCAAATATAGAGGCGAATATTCAACTACGCTGCGTAAAGAGGTGCCGGGGAACTGGGATAACCGTTGGGGGGCAATCACGTTGCCTTCTCATGGGTGCGGCTGCTGTAGTGCCTCTGCCCCTGCGCCGACACACTGGATCACTCTGCCGATGGTCGAATGACCCGACGCTACTAAACAAAAGGATAAATTGTGATGTTTGAACTCTGCAAGGAAAACTTCCCGCCGCCCGCCAAGCGCCCCCGGGGGACGGCTCCGATCTACCCGTTTCACCTTATGGAAGTGGGGGGGCGTCCATTCGACGCGCCGCGAGATATGGGGCTTACAAAAGGCGGCCAAGATAAGCGCCGTGAATCCATACGGTCAAGCGGCAAGGCTTGGGCTAAACGCCACGACCCCAACGCGGAGTTCATGACGGCACTGGTGGACGAACACACCGTTCGCTGCTGGAGGATCAAATGACCCGGTTGTTCAACAGCAGCCGACCGGCGCATTGCGTAAGCCCACGCCCCTCGCGCGGCACCGATGCCGACAGACAACGGCACTACGGCCCGCTTCAGCCCATGCACGACGACGCTCACCCTGCAACGCTGGGTCTGCTGTTCGTGTTCTTCCTTCTGTTCGGCGCTGCGACGGCGCTGGCAATTTGGGGTTTCCTGGCATGAACAACCTGACCGAAATAATGATCCGCGACGGCATCATCAACATTCACATGGACCCGCACGGTTCGTTCCAGCTTCGCATGAAGGGGGACATTCTCGGCACAGGCCGCACGGTCGAAGAGGCATATCAAAACGCCATGCGGGACAAACTGGCGCGAACGGTCAGCGAGGCATACCAAAGCGCCATGCGTGACAAGCTGGCATAACCGGAGAAACGACATGAATAAAATACCATCGCAGGAAATAGCGTACTGTAGGCGAATTCTTGAAAGCGCCGGGTTCCTCATCAGGGAGCCGAAGGAAATTGATATCCCTGTCATTGTGGAGGTGGGGAATGCATGGGACATTCCGGGGAATATCGCCATACGACTTGAAATAGAGTATGACGGAAACGTCTTCTATCATCGAAATGTATTTCCTTTCGAGCTTTTATGCGACCCGGATGATCCTGAGTTTCGGGATAACGAGGCCCCACGAATCTTGTGCCACGAGTTGGGGAACTATCTCGCCGGCAGGCTTGAGCCTGCTGTGAAGGATGCACTTTCAACGAAGATCAAACCCTTCATCCCAGAGAAACGGCTGTCTCCGTTCGAGATACAGGCATTCGTGGAAGCGGCAGTTTCGGGTCGGTATTCCGACGCTGAATTGAGGCCGCTGTTCCCCAAGATATACCGAGAGGACTGACATGAACCACATCTACCTCGACATCGAGACAATCCCCTGTCAGTCGCCGGAATACCTGGCGGAAGTGCGGGCGAACATCACCCCACCGGCACAATACAAGAAGCCGGAAAGGATCGCGCAGTGGATCGCGGAAAACGGCGACGCGGCGGCTGCGGAAATCGTCGCCAAGACCAGCTTCGATCCGGCACGCGGTCATATCTGCTGCATTGGCTGGGCTATCGAGGACGAAGCCCCAGCTTACTTCGATATGAGCGCCATTGAGGACGAAGCGAGCGTGATCGAATGTTTCTTCCACAACCTGCCGAAGCTAGGTCAGAACCGCTTTATCGGCCACTATATCAGCGGCTTCGATATGCGGTTTATCCTGTGCCGTGCGGTCGTGCTGGGCGTCAGGCTTCCCGATCCGGTTGCCTTCCCTCGCGACGTAAAGCCGTGGGGCGATAACATATTCGACACCATGACCGCGTGGGCTGGCGCACGGGGAACAATCAGTCAGCGTGATCTGGCCGCAGCGCTCGGCATCGAGGTGCATGACGATTATGACGGTTCGATGGTGGCGAAGCTTTGGGCCAATGGCGAACACGACAAGATCGCCAGCCATTGCCTCAGCGACGTTGAAACCGTGCGGGCGATCCACAGGAAATTCGAAGCGGTTGGATATTGAAAAGACAGACTGGCACGCACTTTAGCGCCCTTCACAGGAGATAGAAGCATGACCGACAAACCTGAAAACCCGCCAGCGTTTCCGCGACCCGGTTTTGAACTTAAGAACACTTTCTCCCAAAGGCTCCCGGCTGGGATGCAAGACGGCATGAGCCTGCTCGACTATTTCGCGGGACAGGCTTTGGCAGGAGTTATCGCACGGGACGGGCTTTATGTGATGCGGCCCGACGTGAGTACGGAGAAAGCCTACAAGATAGCCAAAGCCATGATGCAAGCTCGCAAGGACACACAGCCATGACTGATATTGTGGAACGGTTGCGCCAGCGGACAAACGAAGTCTTGCCCCCTAATTGGCAAAAGGGTTTGGAATGTCCCGGCTGCGGATACGGTGCCGAACGCCCAAAGTGTTTTTTTGATATGGGTGGAGGATGCCCGCGACACGACCCCGAAAACTACGACACAAGCCCGTATGTCGAAGTCCCCGACAAGCTTTCCCAAGAAGCCGCCGTCGAGATCGAACGCCTGCGGGATGAAATTGACACATGGAAGTCAGTTTTCCCCGACATAGCTCCAGAGCAAGTTCTTCCTGATAGATCGTTGTTGAAAGCCGAGATCGAACGCCTGCGCGCCGTGGCGGACGGGCAGGCTGAGGCGTGGGATAAGTTGTTTAAAGCCAATGATACGCTGTTAGACCTAGAACGAAATTGCGACACAACGAAGCGTTTTGATCGCGCTCTAATGGACCAGCAGCTCGCAGAAGAAGCCGCCAAGGAAGCCCTCGCTGCATACAAGGAGACACAGCCATGACATTTACCGCAGAACAGAAGAAAGCACTGGATGCGCCGCTTGACCCGAAGCATGTCAGGCCACCGCCGCAGGGCAAGTATGGCGAATACGTCGAAGGCCACCACGTCATCAGCGAGGCCAACCGGATATTCGGCCATGACGGCTGGACCTACACGATAGACGAACTGCGCCTGACCAATTCTACCATGAACGGCGACAAGCACCATGTCGGCTATCTGGCTATGGTCACGGTATCGGCGGGCGGTGCTTCGCGCTGCGGGGCAGGTCACGGGAGCGGCGACAGCAAGCGCGAGGGTGATGCCCACGAAAGCGCTATCAAGGAGGCTGAGACGGATGCGCTCAAGCGTGCCCTGCGCAGCTTCGGCAACACGTTCGGGCTTGCCCTCTACGACAAGACCAAGGCCAACGTGCAGGCTCCGCCGAAGGAAATGCCCACCGGCCCGATCACCGACAAGACCCGCACATGGCTGCAAGCGCAGATTGAGGCGCAGCCCAGCCTGACCGTAAAGGCGTTCTGCGACGAATACAAGGTCAACAGTCTCAAGGAAATTACCTACGCCGACATGCCCGAGGCGAAGGTCTGGATCAAGCAATGGAAGGAAACGAAGTAATGTCTGGATCACTAAACCGCGTCATGCTCATCGGCAACCTGGGGGCCGATCCCGAAGTCCGTTCGTTCCAGAACGGCGGCAAGGTCTGCAACCTGCGGATCGCCACGAGCGAAAGCTGGAAGGACAAGTCCAGCGGCGAACGCAAGGAGCGCACCGAATGGCACACCGTCGCCGTATTCCAGGATGGCGCTATTTCCTACGCCGAGAACTATCTGCGCAAGGGCAGCAAGGTCTATGTCGAGGGCCAGTTGGAAACCCGCAAATGGCAGGACCAGTCCGGCAATGACCGCTTTTCGACCGAGGTTGTCGTGCGCCCGTTTGCCGGAAACCTGACGGGACTCGACGGCAAGGACGAGCGCGGCGAACGCAAGCAGCCCTATGGTGGCGGCGGCAATGCTTATGCTGCCATGCCGTCCGATCTTGACGACGAAATTCCATTCATCACCGCCATGGGGATGTTCTGATGAAAACCTGCTTCAAGTGCGGAGAGGATAAGCCGCTCGGCGAGTTCTATGGCCATCCGAAAATGGCCGATGGACACCTGAACAAGTGCAAGGACTGCACTCGCAATGATGCGCGGCAATATCGTAATGCCAACTTGGACAAGATACGGGAATATGACCGCGCTAGGGCTCAACTGCCACACAGAATAGCCAAGAGGGAACGGATAAACGCAAAATTTTTAGAGGATCATCCAGACCGCCACGCGGCCCATCTTTCTGTGCGCGATGCGCTCCGTGCTGGTCGCTTGCAGAAGCAGCCTTGTGTTTTCTGCGGTTCTGAAGATGCGCTTGAAGGTCACCACCATGACTATTCCCGACCGCTTGATGTAACGTGGCTTTGCAAACCTTGCCATCGCCGGTTTCATGGCCTTGAACGCATGGCGACTTACAGGGGTGAGCGGTGACCCGCATGAAGCCGAAATACAACGCCACGGAGTAAGCCAACATGACATACTACAAACCATGCCTGAATTGCGCCGCTGACAAGAAACTGTGCGAGCGGAGGAACGCTATAAGGAGGGGCATGAAGGGGCTTGGTGTATCTTCGGTCAATTTCCGTTGCGATGACCGGGAGCCGCGCTTCCACAGAGGGCAACGCGTTTCATTCGTTTGGAACCATTACGAAAATAACGAAATATATTCAGAGAGGTTTCTGGAAACATTTTATGGCACTATCATGCACGAGAAGTCAGGCCACAGACGGTTCGTCATCAAGGTGGATCAGTCGTCGGAATATTATGATATTGAACCGAAGTATGTCTTGAAAAGCCCTGAATTCATCAGCGTTAGGCCGGATGATATCACACCATTAGACGAACCAGACCGCAGGCTGTGTCCTAATTGTTCTGCTGAACCCGAAGATGTGCCGAGGCTGTGTTGGAATGACGCCATCTTACCAGACGGGTGTTTCTCCCGATGACCGGCAGGATCAAACTCAAATACAACGCCACGCCGACAGCGCGGGAGAAAGCCTATCACCTATGGCTGATAGACACCCACCCCTGCGCTTGCGGCTGTGGTGCGGTTTCGGGAGTGGTCCACCACCCGCTGACACGCCACCCCGAACAGCGCTGGCGGCGCGACCACGAGTTCGTTGTGCCCATGCACGGGCTTTGTCACATGCGCCTGCACCAGGAAGGCAGCGAACGGGGATCAGGTGTCGACTACGCCGGGCTGGCATTCCGGCTTCGGGCACGGGGATACGAGGAAGGTATATTGTGATGTCTGACAAGCCGCCCCTTGTTTTCACCTCCCGGCTTGGCGGGCTTTTCCCGGCGAACAAAGCCGCCGAAGCGGCGATGCACGACATCAAGGGCCGCGTGCAGGTAGAGATACGGGGCGGAACGGCAAACCAGCGCCGCAGGGGGCTCTATTGGGCCTGCGCCACACTTGTCGTCATGCTGCTGAACGACGCGCACGGGCTTACGATTGACGAACAGGACTTGCATGACATCACGCGCGACAAGCTGCGGCTTTATGACGAAGTGAGGCTTCCGAGCGGGGAAACACACCGCCGCCGTCGAAGCACATCGAACAAGGCGATGAACGAACACGACCGGGCAGCATTTACCGACAGGGCGCTGGCGCTCTGGTCAACATGGACCGGCGTGGATGTCACCGCACTACGGAATGAAGCGGAAAATGAAATATATTGATTGATGAAGAAGGAAGGAGATAAGTTATGACTATCGATACCACATTAAGGTTCCCCCAGTTGAACTTGGCAGAGATTAATGCGGGAATGAACTACCGCAGCGGTTTCCGCACCATAACGCCCAGGGTGGCGAAGATAATCCTGGAGGAAAAAAACCCGCAGAACCGCAAGATATCGGAAGTGAAGGTAACGCAGGCGGAAGACGATCTGGCGAATGGCCGGTTCATTGCGAACGGCGAAAGCATCATCTTCGGAAGCGATGGCATGTTGCTGGATGGGCAGCACAGGCTTCAGGCTTGTGTGAATACGGGATCAGTACTGGAAACTCTGTGCGCCTTCGGGATACCGCCAGAGGCACGGCTCTCCGTGGACCGTGGAAAGGTCAGGACTACGGGCGATGTCCTGCAACTGCTGGGAATCCCCAGCGGGAACAACATTGCCTCGATTGCACGGATGGTCATTGCATACGAGACAGGCGACGGCGTGTCGTTCAAGCGTATTAGTGAGATCAGCGGGGCTCGTGTCGAGGAATGGGTGAGCAACAATATGTTCGTCCTGGATGTCTTCAGGTGGGCAGAACATTACAGGCGGTCATTGATCGGCATCTGCCCCACGACCGTTATTTCGGCGGCGCGGATCATTCTTGAGCCTCGGATGGGGCCGGGCATCGTGGATTATCTGGAGCAGGTTGCTGGCGGTGAGTCCATATCTTCGGCGGATGCGGCCTACATCGTCCGCAGGCGGCTCTTTAGCCCGAAGCGCATGACCAACGCGAAGACTATGGAAGCGATACTGAGGGGCGCTGTGAACTACATATCCGGCAAGTCCGTCAGCCGCGTCGATATTCTTGGCCGCTTTCCCGACCTCCCGGTCCGAGATGCGATGCGGTGCGCTGAATGCGGCAAGCATGTGGACATGCTGTTCCACGGCTACTGCCGAGCGTGCGAGATCGACAGCCATGATTACGACCCGGACGTGGACGACCGCCACGAGGCTGACGAATACGAAGACTGCGGCTTGATGCCGAACGGCCAATGCACTCGGGCCGGTAGCGAAGAGTGCGACTGGGAATGTGGGAGGTTGCATTGATCATCGACGTTGAATGCCCGCGATGCTGCGGCACTGGCGAAGTCTGCGGCGTCACCCCTTCGCGCCGGTCAAGGTTCGTCGGTTACGATGACCTGTCGCCAGATGACTACACGGTAGATTGTCCGCGCTGCCTCGGCACCGGAACAGTCGAACACGACTTAAACGCGGATTGCGACGATGACTGACCGTGATGTCTGAGCAGCATTATGGACCGGCGTGGATGTCACCGCACTACGGAATGAAGCGGAAAGGGAGATGCCATGACATACCAACCATTATGCAGCCACAGGCGGACAAACCCGGTGCGCGCGGCAAATGGCACGCGATACACCAGATGCGTCTCGTGCGGCCTTGAGTTCGCTCTGGTGGATCATCCGCCGGGGCAGGCACCGCGAACACTCCGCAGGGAGAGGCAGAACGAGCGCGAACAGGCGGTCAGGATGGCAATGCGAAGGGATGCGCTGTTTTTCGGAAGGATGAACCAATGACGACATATGTAGTTGCACGCGAGGTGCTCGATTGTTGTTCTGACCTCACCGTCGGGAAGCGGTATGAGGTGATCAAAGAGGCCGGTGGCGGCTTTCAAATTGTCGATGATGACGGCGACACAATTACTTGCCGTTGGAAAGGCTGCGATAACATTAATGGCGGCGACTGGACGCGCGTCGAAACCGACGAGGAAGGTGTTGCTACCTGGACACCTCCAGAGGACGGCGTGCCGCCTCCTGACTGGCAGGATGGGTGGGAGTGTAGTCGGCTGGAGGATATGTCCGACCCGATAATCTCAAACCCGAAGTGGCTCAAAGCTGCTGAATACTTCTATCGCCCGCCAGCGGAAGAAGGCGATTACAACACATGTATTCCCGCCATTCAATTACAGCCACCGCCCACGCCAGACCTCTCCGCCATGTCCGACGAGGAGCTTGCAGTGCTGGAATATGCGACCAAGGCGGAGCGGGAACGCCGGGCTGATCCTGACCGAATTTACCACGAGGCTTTCAAGGTCATCTTAGATGCAGCCGTGTGGATCGTGCGGGTTGTATAAAGCCTTCGACCAGAGGGAGCGCTAGGCCATGGTCGAAAGTCCATTCGCCGTCCCTGCCTATATCCTGATCGGCATCGCAGCCGTGTGGATCGTGCGGGTTGTATTCGGATTGATTGCAAGGAGGATGAAAGATGACTGACGGCGACAAGGAGGTTGTAGCTGGGCTGCTGGCGCTTCACAGGCGGATATTGCTGGAAATCGAAAGGGGGTGGAAGCATCACCAGCCGATAATGGCTGTCTCAATGAACGATGCTTCAATTATTTTGTCAGCGGCCATCACCATCGACACCCGTTCCAACAAGGGGAAGAACCATGACTGACGACGACAAGGTGCTGGTAGAGACATTGACTACACGAATGGTTATGGCCGAAGTGGGCGCGTGCTCATGCGGCACCAAAACGCACGAGTGGCAATATCATGACCCTGCCTGTCTTTATCGCATCCTTGAAGAGGCGATTGCCGCCATCTCAGCCGATCAATCACCGCAGTCGTAACTCGCCCCGCGTTCCTTGAGCCACTTGCAGACACGAACGCCTGCCGACTGCACGCGCATTCCCCAGGTCTCGACAGCCGCATTGTACTCCGCAGCAGCCCGCGCGCTGGTGACGATATCGAGCGGCGGGACTGGCTTGGCCTCGGTCGCCGCTTCAACGTCCTGCGCAGGCGGGAAGATCGGGACGGACTGCACCGTGGGAGCGCAGGCGGTGATGAGGGTGGCCGAAGCCACCCCCAAGAACAGACGCGCGCAGGTCATGTGAAGTTCGCCTTCACGACCCACATTGCGCCTTGCTCGAAATTGGTAATGCCGAGCGACCTTTCGCGGTTGTTCGGGACATTATCCCGAACATAGTCGAGCAATTCCTCCGTTCGCCGTTTGACTTCAGCAACAACCTCGCTGCCGCTAGGGTTGAAACTCGGGATGGTGCTTGCTTTTTCATCAGACATTAGGTTCTCCATCTTGTCTGTTTGCCACTGGACCCCGTGGCCGGGATTATTTGCAGGCAGTCCTACACTTCTCTGCATAGTTTTGAGCAAAGTTCGCGCCTTGCCGCAGGCATATGTTGAGCAATTTCGGGACGCGCCACGAAGGATTCCAGGAACGAATCCAGAAGCTCGGCTCCCTGAGGCACCGGACGCTCTTGTGACCAGCACGAAGGCGAACAGGCGTGTTCCCTGAAATCACCAACAGGCATAACGTGCAGATTGTCGTCTCTTACTGACATGCTGTAATTCTCGATATATCCGTGCCTGCCTGCCTCAATCTCTCACAACCAAGAGCAACACTGGCAGGGTCAGGCTTGCCATCAGGCGCGGACATGATCGCATCGGTGAGGGCATCGTCAAGTTCTCCTATCGTCTTGGCGTCACGCAGCCGCTGGCCGGCAGCGAGGCTGTCGGCTCGACGCGCTTCCTGTTCGGCCTTGAGGTTGGCGGCTGCCAGTCTGGCCTGCACCATGTCCTTGCCGGTCGAGCAGCCGTGCAGCCACGCTACGGCAGCAACGGCGGCGCAGATTGCCAGCCAGCGGCAGTTGCCGGTGAGGAATGTGCGGGCGGTTGCGAGAAAGGGGATCATGGCTTGCCGCGCTGCGAAACCACCGTCGCGCCCTTGATCGTGGCGAATACGGCAAGCCCGAGCAGAAACCCGGCAACGCGCTGCAAGCCTTCCGGCAGCATTGCCAGAAGTTCCTGCTGCTGATCGGGATACTGCACAAGGTATCCGATGAAGATAGCCCACGCGCCTGCCACCCAACTCGACCACGCACCGTAGAGGTGCCAGGCCCAATTCTCGATAAGTTTCACCGTTCAGCCTCCCGTGCGTATGCCTTGGCAATCTTGATGTGATATCCGCCGCGCTCGTAACCGCCGCCGTTGTAACCCCGCGCGAATGTCCGACAGGACTCGCCGCTTTCATTTATCCGGCGCAGCGCTGCTTGCAGGTTGTTAACCATGATAAACCGGCGCAGGGCGTCGTAATGGGCATACTCTGTCCGCGAGAGCGTCCAGACGAACTCCCACGCAGACGGATAGCCCAGCGCCTTCCAATGCGCCCCCATGATCTGGAACTTGCCGAACGACGCGCACTCGAACGCCGCCACCGGCCAGAGCAGGGCGGCGTCAGCCAGACGTTCCCAGCTATCGTTGATGCCGTCGCGGTCAGCGTCGACGGTATAACCCCCCGGTTTCGGGTTGCTCAGAAACGGCACGATTACCCGCACGCGCCGCCACAGGTAGTGGCGTTCCCATAGGCATTTCAGCAGGCCGGAATTATCCCAGCCTGCGCCGCCGCCTTCAACCGCCGCGACAGCCGCGATCTGCGCACGGGTGCAGTCAAGCCGCTCTGCTATCGTCGCCAGTTCTGCGGGGCTTATCGCCGGGGCCTGGGTGTTGCGGAACGTCTCGATGATGGCGGCGCGGGTCTTCGGGCCTGCAACGCCGTCAGCCACGAGCGCAGCGCCCTTGCCGGATGCCGTGGATGCGAGGTCAGCGGCTACCCCTGTTGCCGGGCCTCGCACACCGTCTCGCGTGTCGATTGTCGCGCCGTCTCCAGCCTTAAGAATTACCTTGTAAGCAGCGTCCTGCATCC
>Ga0070749_10002999_pt1 | contig 11318 bp, 13 predicted proteins | sample VirMetDEL_Nov_18_FD_75180 | JGI IMG/M metagenome (GOLD analysis project Ga0070749, IMG submission 75180) | Aqueous microbial communities from the Delaware River and Bay under freshwater to marine salinity gradient to study organic matter... | ecosystem: Environmental > Aquatic > Marine >...
CCCGACAAGAAGCGCCACCCTGGGGGCGCCATTGTCCAGGACCAAGCGCCACGCATCGACAAGGGCACCGACGCTGCACAGGCAAGGCGGGACCGATACGGCCAGCATGGCACCACAGCACTAGGCCGTGCCTATGTCGCCGGTCTGCTTGGCGATGGTGATGATGGCAAGATACGCTTTGACGCTGGCAGGCGCTTTGCCGACCTGACCCGGCGCTATCTCCCGCACCCACACACCGGCTGCGCGCTGGACGATACGCCACGCGGTCTGCAAGCGGCGATGGAAAGCGAAGACGACATTGAGCGCTATCAAACGCTATGGGGCTGGAAGGATGCGCTTGATAAGGCGTTGACACCGGGCGAGCTGATGCACTTTGCCCAGCTTGTCTCTCCTGAGTTTGCCGATAGCGGCCCGACATGGCTTGACCGCCTGCTAGACAAGATGGCGCGCCCGTTGGACGCCAATCGCATTGCAGCGGCACGCAAGGGGCTCGACATCATCGCACCGGAGACAGGGCGGCGGGGGATACTGGCGCGGCACTGGTGAATTATGCTTGACATGGTTTGCTGCCGGTGCAAAATAAAGTCAGCAAGCAAGGAGAGAATGAAATGACCGATACAGCAATGATTGAACCGATCCGTCGCCTGACGACCGACGAACGCAAGGCGGCGGTGACGCTCGGCAAGGATGAAGCTCGTTTCCTCGTCGATGCCTATTACCAAATGCAGGATGCTCGTATTCGCGCTGATGGGCAGGTCCGGTCGATGTCCGACGAACCGCACGCAACGCTTGAATGGTTCGGCGCCATGAACAGCACGCTCGAACAGCAAATCAAGGGCGCGCTCGACAAATACAGCATGGCGACACCGGTCGGCGAGTGGATGCGGCGGCAGAAGGGCATCGGCCCGGTTATCGCGGCTGGCTTCCTCGCCCATCTCGACATCACCAAGGCCAACACGGCTGGTGCGTTCTGGTCCTTTGCCGGGTTAGATCCGCGCGTTGAGTGGAAGAAGGGAGAAAAGCGCCCTTGGAACGCGAGCCTTAAAACACTGTGTTGGAAGCTGGGCGAAAGTTTCGTCAAGGTCAGCGGCCACGAGGACGCATATTACGGCAAGATATACGCCGACCGCAAAGCGCTGGAAATGCAACGCAACGAAGCGGGCGAGTTTGCCGCGCAAGCAGAGGCCAAATTGGCCAAATACAAGATCGGCAAAAGCACCGATGCCTATAAGGCATATAGTGTAGGCAAACTGCCACCAGCGCACATCCACGCGCGCGCCAAACGCTATGCGGTCAAGCTATTTCTCGCCCACTTGCACGAGGTTATGTGGCGCGATGAATACGAGACGGAGCCACCGCTGCCCTATGCCATCGCGCACCTCGATCATGTGCACAAGATAGACCCGCCGAATTAAGACAGTCGATGGGACAGAACCAAAGTGGTTGATCGAGACAGTCCGTATGACAGAACCATACTGCGTGATCGAGCCAATGGCAGTGACAAGCGCCAAGAAAGTCGAGCGAGCCAAGTAATCGGACAGAACCAAAGGTGTTGATCGAGACACTCTGGATGACGGAACCATGTTGGTAGATCGAGCCAAGGCAACCGACAGCGCCAAGAAAGTGGAGCGAGCCAAGGGGGTTGGACAGAACCAATGATCGGGAGCGAGCCATGCGATAAGATCGAGCCAAGGAAGCCAGACGGAACCACATCACGGGAGCGCTTGCATCTTTGTTAGATGTGTGCTAGCGCTTCTAACGTAAATGATAATCAGAATTGCGCCCGTAGGTCAGGAAGCTTGCGGGCGCTTTTCGTTAGGCGCGGTCCTCTCCTCCGTGCCTGCCCGCTTCCCCTGCCGAACACTTAGAAGCGCGACGATGCAGCGCGCATTGGCGGATGCGTGAAGCGGGCGAACATCTAACGACCAACCGGAAGGAGTCGTCATCGTGAGCGACAAGGCTCCACCCGCACAAGACCCACAGACAGGCCGATTTTTACCGGGCAATAACGGCGGGCCCGGCAGACCACGCGGATCAAGGCAAAAACTCAGCGATGCCTTCTTTCACGCCATGGCAAAGGCATTCGACGAGAACGGCGAGACAGCCCTTGCAGCAATGGTCCGTGAGAAGCCTGCGGACTTCATCAAGACAATCGCTGGCTTGCAGACCAAGGAAATATCAGGCGAGGACGGAACGCCGCTTTATCCGCCTGAGGTGATATGGCGCCGGGCAGGCGATGCAGATTGAATTTGCGCCGGTCTTTGATCCGCTCATTGATCCAGCTCGCTACAAGGGCGCGTTCGGTGGGCGCGGGTCCGGTAAGTCACAATTCTTTGCCGACCTACTGATAGCCGAGTGCATCCGCAAGCCTGGGCTTCGCGTCCTGTGCTGTCGTGAGGTTCAAAAATCGCTGAAGGAATCAGCCAAGCGGCTTATCGAGATGAAGATCAGAACGCACAACGTCGGCGCGTTCTTCGAGATACAGCAGGCAGAGATAAAGACACCAGGCGGCGGCTCGATCGTGTTTAGCGGCCTGCAAGACCACACGGCGGAATCTATAAAATCATTCGAGGGCTTCAACCGTTGCTGGATTGAGGAAGCGCAGACGGTTAGCGCCCGATCGCTCAACCTACTGCGTCCGACAATCCGCGCGGCCAACAGTGAGATATGGGCAAGCTGGAACCCGCGACACAAGGCGGATGCCGTCGATATGATGTTGAGGGGGCCTGAACTGCCGACTGGCGCAACAGTCGTCCGCGCCAACTGGAATGACAACCCGTGGTTCCCAGCAGAGCTAAAACAGGAACGACAGGACTGCATGAGACAGCAGCCCGATCAATATCAGCATATCTGGGAAGGTGATTATGTCACTGTCGCAGAAGGTGCATACTACGCTAATGATTTAACCAGGGCACGCGAAGAGGGCCGCATCGGCAACGTGTCAGCCGATCCGCTCATGGAATATCGAGCGTTCTGGGACATTGGCGTTGGCGATGCCTGCGCTATCTGGATCGCACAATTCATAGGCCGCGAAGTTCGTGTGCTGGATTACTATGAGGCAGAAGGCCAGCCGCTCGCAGCGCACCTCAACTGGCTGCGTGATAATGGATACGCCAGCGCGCATTGCTGGCTACCGCATGACGGCGCCAAGCGGGACGTTTACACAGCGGAGCGCTTCGAGGACCATGTGCGCACTGCTGGCTTCCGGGTTGACGTGATCCAGAATCAGGGCAAGGGCGCGGCAATGCGCAGGGTGGAAGCAGCAAGGCGGCTGTTTCCGGCGATATGGTTTGACGAACGCAAGACTGAAGCTGGACGGCAAGCGCTCGGCTGGTATCACGAGAAAAAAGACGACAACCGCAATATCGGGCTCGGGCCGGAGCATGACTGGTCGAGCCACGCAGCGGACGCATTCGGGTTGATGGCGGTGGCTTACGAAGAGCCACGCATCACGAAGCCCAAGGCGCATAACGTGTCGCACGGCGCACAAGGATGGATGGCGTAATGGACGACGGCTACGACAAAAACGAAGGCAAGTCGTCTGATGAGGACTTCCTGGCCGACGTGCGCGAGAAGTTCAAGCGTTCGATGGATGCTGAGGACGACAATCGCAGGTTTGGCGAGGAATGCCTGCGCTTTGTCAAACTGCCTGAAGAATATCAATGGCCGACAGGCATTAAAAAGGAGCGCGAGGAAGATGGCAGGCCATGCCTCACGTTCAACCAGCTTGGAAAGTTCGCTCGCAAGGTCGTCAATGAGGCGCGATCCAATCGCCCAGCCATCCAGGTGGTGCCTGCCGATAGCGGCGCCGATCCCGACACTGCGGAGATTATCAGCGGCTTGATCCGCAATATCGAAGTGGCATCGGATGCGGAAATTGCATACGATACGGCGGTCGAGGGCGCAGCGCTGAATGGCTTTGGCTATATCCGCGTCAATCTCGCCGATGCGTCCGACGACAACGCAGAGCGCGACATCTCGATAGAGCGCATCCTTGATCCGTTCACGGTCTATGCCGATCCAGACGCGGAAAGCGCGGATGGCAGCGATTGGAATTGCTGCTTCATCTCCAAGATGCTGCACGAGGACGAATTTGAGCGGCGATACAAGGACGCGGAGAAGGTCGATTGGACAATCGAGGGCTATAACAGCCTCGACGCACCTTGGCGCAATGGTGATTATGTCATGGTGGCCGAATACTGGCACCGCGAGGACGTGGAAACGCAGGCCGTGGTGTTGTCTGACGGCCGCACGATGGACGCGGACGAATATGCGGAGCAGGCGGAACTGCTGACGCTGATGGGTGTGCAGGTGGCCGAGGAAAAGACCATCACCCGCAAGAAGGTCACGCAATACATACTGACCGGCGCGGAAGTGCTGGAAACGGTCGAATGGCCGGGTAAATACATTCCAATCGTGCCTGTTTATGGCGACGAGTTTTGCATTGACGGCGAACGCTATTTCCGCCCGTTGGTGGCTGATGCGCTCGACGCTAACCGTGATTACAACTATTGGCGGTCATGTGCATCGGAGACGATCGCACTTGCGCCGAAGGTGCCGTTCATCGGGCCGCGTGGCGCGTTTGATCTTGAGCCTGAGAAGTGGTCAACCATCAACCGCAAGTCATGGCCTTATGTGGAATATGATGGGCCGGTGATGCCGCAGCGCGTCCCGCCCGTGACGCCGCCCAGCGGGGAATTGCAGCAGGCCGCTGCGGCGGTTGACGATATCAAGTCCATTCTCGGCATTTACGACGCCAGCCTTGGCGAGCGCAGCAACGAAACCAGCGGTGTCGCCATCCGGGCGCGCCAGCAACAATCGGAAGTCGGAACCTTCCATTTCTTCGACAACCTTGCCCGTTCCATCCGTCATGTCGGGCGCATCCTGATTGACCTTGTCCCGCGTGTTTACAGCACGCAGCGCATTATCCGCATCCTGGGTGAGGATATGCAGCCGACTGCCGTGCAGATCGCGCCGCAGGATGAGCAGCAGGAATTGATGCAGCGGGCGATGGAGCGTGGCCAGCAGATTGGGCGGATTTATGACCTTAGCGCTGGCCGATATGACCTGGTCGTGAAGCAGGGGCCGTCATTCTCCACGCAGCGGGAATATGCGCGGGCCGAGATTGCCGAGATTATCCGCACAATGGGTGAGGAGGCGGGCCGGATTCTCGCTCCGCTTTACCTGCGCAATAGCGACTGGCCGGGCGCGGACGACATCGCCGACAAGCTGGAGCAAATGGCGCAGCCACAGCCGCAGCAAGGTCCAGCGGGACCAGACCCGGCAGTTATGCAGCAAATGCAGCGCATGGCGCAGGAATTGCAGAAGCTGGCGGGTGAAAATCAGCAGCTTAAACTTCAGCTTCAGAACAAGTCTGGGGAACTTCAGATCGACGCGGCCAAGGTCCAGGTCGATGCACAGAATGCCGCCGCAAACCAGCAACGGGCGCAAGCCTCACTGGTTGGCAGCATGGCGAAGGCGCAAGCCTCGCAGCAACCGCCCAACCCGTTCGGGATGGGCTAACACAACCGCCCACGCTGTGAAGCGTCGGCAATCCCAAAGATGGAAAAATGATGACCAATCTGGAAACAGAAGTCGTCGATGATGATATTGTCGACGAAACCGAAGCCGACACGACCGAATCCGATGACACCACGGAGGACAGCCCGGAAGCCGACAGCGAAGAAGTTGAAGGTGATGCGGAATCTGACGAGGACGAATCCGACGAGGACGACGACGGCAAGGAAGTCGATGAAGTTGAATACGAGGGCAAGACCTATAAGGTTCCTCGTGAACTGAAGGACGCGCTACTGCGGCAAGCGGATTACACCCGCAAGACGCAGGAAGTCGCGGAACTTCGCAAGACGTTTGAAGGACTGACCAGGCAGGCAGAGGAACTATCCGAAGCGGAAACAACCGCACGCGATAACATCGCCTCGATTAATGCCACGCTGAGGCAGTATTCAGACATCGATTGGCAGACATGGCGTCAGCAAAACCCGGTAGCGGCGATGCAGGCACAAATGGACTACCAGGCACTAAACCAGCAGCTACAGGCTGCACAGACAGATTTGCAGCGCGCGTCAGGTGAACGTGTTGCCTTAAGCAACTCGCAACGCGAGGAACGCTTGAGGGAAGGACACAAGCAGCTTGCCGAGCGCATCCCTGATTGGGGCGAGACTAAACAGCGACAACTCGTGGAAACGGGCCGCAATGTTTATGGCTTCACAGACGAGGAACTGAACGAGATCGACGATCCGCGAATGATCCTCGTGCTGAATGACGCCGCGCGCTTCGCCGCAACGCAGAAACAACACCGCGCCAAGACGCAGGCAGCTAAACAGGAAGCTGTCAAACCAGCGGCCAAAGTCAAGGGTGGGGGTTCAAACCCACGCAAGGCTCTGGACGACCGGGCTGACATCAATGCCTGGATGGAAGCTCGCAACAAGACAGTGCGCGGATAACCTCAACAGCCCACGCTGAGAAGCGTCGGCATTCCCTTAGATGGATTTTTCACCATGGCTAATTCAATTCTAACTCCAACTGCGGTGACGCGCGAAGCGCTCCGCATTCTTCACCAGAAGCTGCGCTTTGTTGGCACTATCAATCGCCAGTATGACGACAGCTTCGCTAAGTCCGGTGCCAAGATCGGCTCCAGCCTCAAGGTTCGCCTGCCGAACGAATACACCGTTCGCACCGGCAAGACGATCCAGACTCAGGACACTGCGGAACTCAGCGAGACGCTGACCGTCGCCACCCAGAAGGGCGTCGATGTCAACTTCTCGTCTGCCGAGCTGACCATGGACCTGGACGACTTCTCGAAGCGCGTTCTTGACCCGGCGATGTCAGTTCTCGCGGCCAACATCGAAAGCGATGCGCTGACGATGTATAAGGACGTTTACAACGAGATTTCGGACGTGGGCGCAACCGTGACCCTGGGCGACGTTCTCAATGCGTCCAAGCGGCTGACCGACAGCCTGACGCCGAACAGTGACCGCACCCTGCTGCTTAACACGCAGGATAACGTGGATCTGGTTTCGGCCCTGTCTGGTCTGTTCAATCCGCAGGCCAATCTCGGAAAGAACTATCGCGAAGGTATGGTCGCCAACAATTTCGTGGGCTTCAAGGACGTTTACGAAACCACGCTAATGCCGATCCACACGACCGGCACTGACGATGGCACTGGCGATTATCTCGTGAACGACACCGGCACCATTGCTGAAGGCAGCACGTCAATTACAGTTGACACTGGCGCCGGCACCTGGAAGCAGGGCGACATCTTCCACTTCGACAGCGTTTACGAGGTGCATCCTGAAACCAAGGCTTCGACCGGGCGCCTCAAGCGCTTTGTCGTGACTGCGGATGCGGGCGCAAGCGCAACCACGATCAACTTTTCACCGGCGCTTTACAGCACTGGCGGGCGGCAGAACGTGGACGCGATGCCTGCGAACAACGCCAAGCTGAACAAGCTTGAAAGCGACCTCAGCACGGCGGTTGGCAATGCTGCGGATTACGGAATCTCGATGGGCTACCATCGTGATGCGTTCGCGTTTGCGTCGGCTGACCTTATCATGCCCAAGGGTGTGGACTGGTCTGCGCGCGAGGTGTTCGACGGCATTTCGATGCGTATCGTCAGGGCCTATGACATCAACAACGATAACCTGCCTTGCAGGATCGATGTGCTCTATGGTTACAAGACCGTGCGCCCGCAGCTTGCCTGCCGCATTGGCATGAACTGATAACACGAACGAAAGGAGCCTAGATCATGGCTGTTCATTACCTTGGCGACAACGGACCTGACGGCATGTGCCTCGGCACTGCCTCAACCGAAAAGGTCGCATTTTTCGGCGCCACCCCTGTGGTGAGGCCGTCCATTACAGCAGTGGGGACGGCAACCGCCACAACCACGCTGAACGAGACGAAGATCGATCGCCTCTATTCGGCGCTTCGCACCATCGGCATCATCGACACAGGTGGCTGATGTCGTCTCGTTATCTTGACGAGGGTTCGCCAGCCTCTGGCCGAAAGGTCATGCTGGCGATTCCGACATACGATCGGCCCGACACTTCGCTGACGTTCTCGCTCGCCCGTTCGCGGGAAGCGTTGCACGCAGCGGGTGTCGGGACGGCGCTACTCATCCTGGAGGCAATTGTCACGTCGACGATGCGCGCAACAGCATTGTTGCCGACTTCCTCGACAGCGATTGCACTGAACTCCTGTTTCTCGATGCAGATGTGACATGGCCTATCAGCGCCATTGTGGGGCTGTGTGGGCGCGACAAGGAGATTGTCGGCGGTGTCTATCCCTTCCGCAAGGATGGTGTTGAGACGATGCCTGTCCGGCTTTCAGGCGCAAGGATAGGTAAGGACGGGCTATGCGAGGTTGATGGCCTGCCAACTGGATTTATGAAGATCAAGCGTGAGGTATTCGAGGCGATGGACGTTCCGGCGTTCAACACCAAGGAAGGCCCGCGCAAACTGTTTTTTGACCGCCCGACGCCGGGAGAAGATGGCGTGCGATGGGGCGGGGATATTGCGTTTTGCAACCGCTGGCGCGCCATGGGCGGCAAGATATGGGCTGATGCGGAGTTGAGGCTAGGCCATGTGGCCAAGGTCATCCTGCACGATAGCCTGGCTGCGTGGCTGCGGCGCAATGAAGGCACGACGCTGCCGTTTGTGATTGACGCAATCCGGCGCGACGATGCCGGGGAACCTGAGTTTGCCGAGCTGCACAAGTTTGCAGGCAATCAATGGGCTGCTGATCCTGGCGTTCTGGCGGCTGTCTGTGCGACGGCGCGCAAATGCACCGGCCCGATTATCGAGACTGGCTGCGGGCTGACTTCGCTTGTGGCTGCGGCTGCTAGCGGTCAGGATGTGCATTCCCTGGAGCATTTGCCGACATACGCCAATCAGACCGACACATGGGCCAATGAGGCCGGGCTTGATAACGTCCACATTCACTGCGGTCCGCTGGGTGATGATTTGTGGTATCAATTCGAGCGGTTCAACCTGCCCGCGCGGTTTTCGCTAGGCATTTGCGACGGGCCACCCCGCGTTTTCGGCTCCCGCATGGAGTTCTTCAAGCGGATAGCACCGCTCTGCACGATGCTCATCATCGACGACATGGACACCAGCCCTGACTACAACGCTAGTGTTTGTGCATGGGCTGCGGCGGCTGGGCGCAAGATTGAACTGTTCGGTCGCGTTGCGGTTATCCACGCAGCCAAGAATGTCGCTGAAAAGGCAGAACTGGAGGCGGCATGACGACTTATAGCGCGCTTAAAACACGCATCGTCACCGAGATGGTGCGCGATGACCTCGCGGCGGGTGAAGCGCTGGAGGATACGCTGGACACGCATTTTGGCATGGCGTGCGAGTATTATGCAGACGAGAAGTTTTGGTTTAATTCGCTGATTGCCACGGCGACGACAACGGCAAGCACGATCAACGTAGCGCTGCCGGCGGCGTTCCGGCGTATCGATCGGGTGACGTTGACCGCATACGATACCGAATTGATCCCCACCACCATCGGAGACTTCGAGGACTATGCGACGACAGCGATCCCGACGCATTGGGCATGGTATAACGACAACATCCGCCTCTATCCCACCCCAGACGCAACCTATACCCTCAGATTCTACGGAATCGCCCAGGTCGACGCACCCAGCGGGGATGCTGACGAGAACATATGGACGACTGAGGCACAACATCTCATCGTGGCTCACACGAAGATGAGCCTTGCGCGCGGGGTTTTTCGTGATGCTGGCGGCGTTGAATTATTCCAGGGCGAGGCGATCGACCAGTTGAAAAAGCTGCGGCGCGAAACGGCGCGGCGCCTGTCGGTTCCGCTGCGGGTGTCCAGCAGCAATGGACGTTACAACATCAACACAGGGTAAACGATTATGCCAGACCATCCTTTTACGCCGGAAACGGCAAAGACCGTCAGCATCGACATTGCGGCGACAACCGCCAACGTCAAGATTTGGGACGGCGAGAAGCCCGTCCGCACCGGGTCCATCCGCATCTACAATGACGGCAGCGCGACTGCGTGGATTGATTTTGGCGGTTCGACGATCACGGCGGCGCTGGCTACGGGGATGCCTGTTGGCAGCGGCGTGACTGAGGTCGTCCAGGTGAACGACAATGGCGCGGATCTTTATGTTGCCGGGATCGCAGCGGGTTCGACTGGCAAGATTTACTTTACGCCGGGTGAGGGTGTCTGATGACTCTCCACCACGGGGGGCGTGGACCTGGGCACATCAGCCGTTGGCCTAAAGCGGTCGGCGGCGGCGCGCCTTCCACGTTCACAGTCCTCGACAGCGACGGCAATTCCTTTTCGCCCGGCCTTGCTGTGCTTGATAGCGACGGCAACAGCTTCAACGTAACGACGACCGTTCTCGACAGTGACGGCAACAGCTTCGTGGTGATTTGATATGGCAGCTTTAGAAATTCTCGCGCTCGACGAGGCAACCCCGCAGATTGTAGCTCCGCAGACGGGTGACACTTACACTGCGCCGCGCGCCATCGCCCTAACACCGGAAAGCCTGTCCGGCTCGTCTGCGACCAGTTCGCTCGACATTACGCAGGCGTGGAACACCACTGGCACGCCGACCGCCATCAAGGTGAGCCTCACGAATACGGCCAGCAATGCAGCGAGCAAGCTAATTGATGTGCAGACAGGCGGCACAAGTCAATTTTATGTAACGGCTGCGCTCTATGGAAAAACGTGGTTCGGCACGAACACGGCTGTAGCGGATTCTGCATGGCTTGGGTCGAATGAGGCTGGTTCGGTAGCCGCCCTCGCCGTTAATAGTAATGGGGGTTCGATAGGTTCTTCCAAGTATCTTGCATGGCGCACCACTGACAACGCATCGGCTGGGTTTGATGTTTACCTCTACCGAGACGCAGCCGCCACCCTAGCCCTGCGCAACAGCACCAACGCTCAGACGTTCAACATCTACAATACCTATACCGACGCGAGCAATTATGAGCGGTTCGGCATTGTATGGAGCGGCAATCGCGTAACATTGGACACCGCTGAGGCTGGCACTGGTTCGGCTCGTGGTATAACTATTGGCGGGGCTGATTTAATACTAGCCAGCCTGCCCACGGCTGACCCGACAGTGGCAGGGCAGCTTTGGAGTAATTCAGGCGTTCTGACCGTGAGCGCAGGCTAACAGGAGAGACAAATGCAAATTGAACTAACCGAAGCAGAAGGCAACCTGATCGCAACCGCGCTCGATTTGCTGGTCAAGAACGCAGGGCTCGCCAACGCCGACACGACACGCGGCGCGCTGGACCTTTTCGACAAGCTGCAAG
>Ga0070749_10003003_pt1 | contig 11312 bp, 4 predicted proteins | sample VirMetDEL_Nov_18_FD_75180 | JGI IMG/M metagenome (GOLD analysis project Ga0070749, IMG submission 75180) | Aqueous microbial communities from the Delaware River and Bay under freshwater to marine salinity gradient to study organic matter... | ecosystem: Environmental > Aquatic > Marine > Coastal...
AGCAGCGTGACAGTATTTACTTGGGATATGACATCATCCCGCCTTTGGAGTGAGAACAATGGTTGACGAAAAGATTGACACAGGTACGATGGAATCGATGAAGCGATTCTCCGAGTTTAGCGAAAAGTCACGCAACAACATGCGCTCCTTGCGTGAAGAGATTCAAGAGTTCAACAAGGTCATGAACGCTGCTCATTCAACAACAGACAGCCTTCGTGAGTCCCTGCGACAGATGAGCAACGTACAGCCTGCACAGCCAATCACAGAAGCGCTTGAGGCAGAACGGACGACGGCTACGACAAACGCACGGATTGCAAATGCCCCTACCCCCGCACAATCTCAGGCAGCCGAGCCTGTTGGAATGAGTCAGAATGTTACCATCAATACGCTTCGTATCGACGTTAGCGGGGTGACCGACCGCAGTGACAAGCGAGCACTTGCACGTGAAATCAGCGAGATGGTCACGAAAGAACTCCGAGCAAAGATGGGCGGCCCACTGTCCACGTCAGGATTAAATCGAGGTGTTTGATTTGGTTCAGCGTGTTCCTATTCGCCTTGTACAGGAGAATGGGAACCGTATCGACCTAGACGTACACACAATGGACATGGTCGTACATCGTGTCTTCTCAGCGTTCCCTATACCCTTTACGGGCGGCTTCAACGCAGGTGTTGACGTCAACCAAGCCAGTGTTGAAATTGAGTTGCAGGGTGTGTTTGTTGACGAACCCGGTCAGGCTGAGAGTGCAAAGGCGTCGGCTACCATTGAGTTTGGGGGAGATACTCCTCCTTTTTCTCCTCCCGATTCGGGTAGTGGTCAAGGTGATACGCCCAGTATTTTTCCACCTACATCTAATTCTTCATCAAGTAGGTTCCGCTTAGCAGGTGCTGCATTTAATCCATGGGGAGCAGGTCCTATATTGCCGACTTCACCGCCTGTTTCGGATGCAGACCAAGGGCAAGCAAATTTTTTGGCAAGACTTCACAATCGTTATTTTATCCTACCTAACGCTTATCGCATATCATTGGGGAATGCAACCCCTCCGGGCGGTAATTATGTCAAATTCATTTTCGATACAAAGCGAAGTGGCTCAGTCAAAGAACCGTTTGCATATCCACGCATGGTGACACGCAACACTGACTTGACAACTGCGAGTAGCAGTGCAATCAGTGCGAACAGTGATGGTACACTCACTATTTCAATTGCATCGGGTGACCCACGCACATGGTTTGAGACCCCTGATGACTTAGACGATACGGCGTTTGGACTTGCCGTTGATGATAGCACACTGTTGGGCTACGTTCGCTCAGTTACATCAAATAGCATTAAGTTCACACCGTTCGCAGGCGTTTCGGCATCAACTAATATTAACAGCAAAACAATACAAATTTTGACACGTACTGGGCGAGGTATTTACAATAAAGCAACTGACCCTCCTACCATCGCTATACCAATCAAGCATATGTTTGACGAAAACCCACCAAACTTTGCCGACGGCTCGGCTCGTTCTGTCGGAACTGCTACTGCGCCGGGTGAGGTGTTGGCCTACATCATCTCACAAGCCATTCAAAGCACGTCTGCTACGACCGTGGGAAGAATAAGCGATATTGATTTGGCTGTCGGTAGTGGGCAATTGTCAGACGTTTTCTCAGCAGAATTGGTAGGAAATGGCTATGGGTTCGATACGACTATCAAAATCACACAGAAGCATGCTGTTGATTTGGGGACATTAGGGGAGATACCTACTGATATACCTGCAAACATTCGACCTGTCATCAACCCCTTCACAGGCGGCAAGACAGGGAACAAAGTCAAGTCCGCAGGGGACAAAGTACAGGATATTCTTGGTATAGTTGCCAACAGTCAAAACTACATCCAAAACAACAACGGGACGACCATAGGTTCAGTGATGGACATGGGCAGTCAATTTAATCGGTGGGTTGAACATCGTCCTACCGAAGTGACTGGTACAGGGGACTACATCATTGGGATTCAAATACCTTATGATAGCAAGGTTACATTGGGTTTGCACGCACTGGACAACAGTCTTGCTCAACGCAATTTTTTCACAACGTTTGGTGATGCTAAAACCAACGAGAAGACGGCTGTCGCTAACAACATACACGCGTCGGTTGGTTTCAATCCAAGTGCACGTAAGCACCGTACGAACGGCATCAAGGCGGTTGTCACAGATTTTGTTACGATGCACGACGCACAAGAGCGATTGTACAACTTTTCAATGAAGTTGATTGCGGTTGACTCGCTACTATGAGGTGAAAAGATGTCATTACCAGTTCGTTTGATGTTTGGCGACAATCGCTTCACCATACCCGTTCAGGCTGAGGAGATTACTATGGCAGTGCATCGTAAGTTGCACACTTTTCCAATACCGTTTGATGGCTCGCAGCGAATTGGTATCGATACAAACATGGCTGCTATGCAAATGAACTTGTCACTGATTCTTCAAGACGATACGGGAGTGTTGCCAAACGACGAAGGACAACCTCTTGTGAATGTCTTGAATTTTGCAAAGTACAAGACAGGTGTCAACTCGCTTTCGTTTGCAAACAAGTTGTTGTTCTTACCAGTGACATTGTTTGGAGAAAACGTCGTTTACACAAGTTCTTCGGATTTTACACAGTCGCAAATCAAACTTGTTATGGACGGCTCAACGACGTCAAGTTTAGCGGGTGGTTCAGGTACACCCAGTGTACGTAGCGGACACACACTCCTTGAGAACGGCCAAGTCATCATCGACGTACCTGTAGGTGCCATCGACTCAGCACCTGATAACGGAGATTCAGCCGCTACTATTGCTCTTGCTGTAAAGGCAGCCTTGGAACTGACAACTCAAATCACGAACTTGAGCACTGGTGTTGACAACGTAGGAGGCAAGCGCGTTACCGATGCGTTTACTGTTACTGTATCAGGGCAAAATTCAGCGGTTCTTTTGATAGAACAAAAGTATGTCGACCCTACACGGGAATTTTCGTATACTCTTGACAAAGCACCCGACAAAATAACAGAAATAACAGTGAGCCTTGGTCCGGGTCAGGGGACTGTAACGTTTCCACAAGTTACGCTTGGAGGTACACTACTTACTCAAACAGCCTGCTTACAACCCAACTTGCCTTTGCTGGGTGTTTCAGGCAGAACAATGAGCGCAGGTGATAAGGCACAGACGCTGATGGGACTGCTTGCTAACGCCAAAAACTCACAGGATTTGCTGAGAGGTATTCAAATTCCATATGACTCGTTAATTCAATCGGATGCAGTCACACCCGAAGTTCGTAACTTTTTTACAACGTACGGTCGGAATACATCTCCATTACTCAAGTCATCTGAGGCAAACACCTCACCCGCATCAAAATCTATGATTTCACCGTCGACCTCGTCTAAAAATGGACAAAGTGTTTTGGACGAAGCGAGCGAAGCCGAAGGAACGAATTTCATTGATTTGTTGATTCGTTCAGGTGACGCAGTGTTGGACTTTGCGTTTGACGATGTTCTCAACTTGGGTTCATTGTATGACGGTCTCAAAGACATTGCTACGGGCGTAGGTGATGCGCTTAGAGGAGAAGCATCTTCGCAATCGAAGGCTAATGGCATTTACGTTTTACCTGAAAAGTTTCATTTACGCAAGGAGGCTGGGAAGAACTACTACGTGGCCGACCTCGATTTGATTATGGTTCACAAAGTGGCAGGTGTTTGATTTGGCTGTATCGGCGGACTCCACATATGCCATGCGATTCAACGGTATCTCGGATGCTGTCATCATCCCAATGCAAAACTTTGCACAAGCGTCAGGTAACTTTCAATCAGGTGCACCAGTCACTGATATGCTCATACCAACCGCACTTGACTCATTTACGTTTGAGTCTTGGGTTATTCCTGATTCGGGAGGTATTGTATAGGAATACGAACATGTCATGCGACTTGCTGTCGGCGCTCCGTCAAGCAGTGCACCTGCAAGTTTCCAAGTAAAGTTACGAAGCAAAGACACAGGGAACGAAAACACGTTCACACTCAGCAGCGCAACCGCCATAACCAAGCCTGACGGGACGGTATCGCACTACGATGGTGTCACCTACCCACGAACTGCTTTAGTAGTACACGACGCTTATGACGCACTCGACGGACTCAAACCTCACAACGCTGCTGTACATGATGGACATCGAGAGTTGCTACAGGTGTCGGTTATGTTCAACAAACGTCACCTGTCTTTGCGAATCAACGGCGACATTGTTGCTGCGAAAACACTGACATCTGACCATGAACTGGTCATGTACCCAACACAGGTGTTTGTTGGTGGACAGGGCGGTGAATTCCGTGGGACGATAGAAGCCATACATTGGGCACGGGGTGCTCATGACAGTAGCGTTGATTCGTATGCTCCAGTATTAACCGATTCGACTCTTGGCCTTTGGCGATTTGAAGAACCTATTGAGCCAATATCGACTATTCTCGCACTCCCTTCACTTTCAGCATCAACGTCAGCCAACTCGACCATTACAATTGGAGCAACGGAAGCCCAGTCACTCATTGATGTACTAACAGGTAAAAGTGGCATCACATCAATTGACTTGACTTCCGCTACTTATTCCGCAGGCAATTACACCGTGACAAAGAACGCAGCCAACTCAGAAAGCACAATTACAATTCCCCAAGTATCTTTTAACTTACTCATTAACCCTCTCGGCTATAATCGGACAACTGGTGTACCCAACCGTGAGGCACCTGAACGTGTACGTCTGACGAATGTTGACGCAAGTGCTGGTACGATAACAGTCGAAAGCATACACCTCGACTTTGTCTCAAACACAACAAACGGACGACGTGGTTTACTCATGGCGCACAGTGCAAGCGATGCAGTCATTGTCATAGGTGATTGTCTTGTTGACAGCGGCACTGCAAACCAAGGCGTAGGTACAGGTACACAATTTTCAAACAGGCAAGGACAAGTCGCCGTTGACGAAAGTGACTTTGAAAACCATGGTATCGTATTTTCAACACGAATGGCAATCGCCGATGACCCGTACATGAAATATTCAGCGACTACGAACATGGGTGCTGCATTCACGGCAGGTCACACGGGTCGACACATACTCAATCATGTCAAGAGCCATCCTTACATTGGTATGCTACCGCGCCCGATTGATTCAGAAGTCGAGCAAAACATCGACGGCTCAGCATCAGTTATGACTGCCACCTTTGCTCCACAGTATGCAAACGTACGTGATGCAGCGCCTGCGAACTCAATCGTCTCGTTCTATGATGTTTCAGGACCGTTTACAGTCGCATCAACATCATTTACAACGGAAGTCAAGCAAGTTGTCGAAAACGGCATGGCAGGTATTACAGACAGCAATCGTGACCTTTTAGCGTTAGGTGTCGAAGATGTAAGAAACTTCTTACTTCGTTCAGCCACATCGACTTCTCTTACCTCGCTCACTACAGATAGCGACGAGCACATCCGTCACATGACACCATCTTCTGAAAGCCGAACTGCCATGTTGGAAATACCTTCTTTGTTGCAGTATGGTCGCCCAGCGCTTGTTCAGGTCAAATACAACGCTGTCGACATTACCGGTCGTGGTATCAAACATGCTGCTACTGCACGACTGACCGCAGGTATCAGCGGTGGTGGCACTGTACTCACGTTTGCTTCTGTCAAACAGTTTGGTGCTAATACTGATACAATCACTGCTGACCTCATTAGTATAGGAGGAGAAGTAGCGGGTGCAAGTTCAATCACTGCAACAATCAGTCACTCGGCAAACACACTCACGTTTTCGTCAGCCACGACAGGTGCATTCCAGTCAGCGGCTACTACAAACGCAATCGTCAATTCGTATCTCAGTCACGGGGCACTTCTTGTGGAGAGTACTTATCCTGATGTTGGAGAGGAAGTTACTTCGGGAACACGTATCATCGATTTGATTCACACGGACATCAAAGCAGGTAACGCTGTTGTGCATGCAGCAGGTGGTGTGCTTCGCTGTGTTACTACGAGTCAGATGCTTTACAAAGAAGGAGAATTGAACGGTGATGATGAAGAGGGTCACCAAACAGAACGTGTTCTCGACTTTACAATGTGCCCTGAAAATTATCTTCCAGTCCACACTTCCGATTCGCCCCAACTTAATCCACGTCGCATACTTTCTCCTCGTGCAAGCAACAGCGCCCGTGATTCGGTGTTCAACCGAATCGTGATTATACCCTCAAGCAATGGCAACGACAAGTTCGATGTCGACTTAGACGGCCATCTTGTACAAGGTAAGCAAGGTACTGTTCGTAAAAGCACAGGCGTTTTCGTCAATAACAACGGTGGTCACGCAGCAGGGACGACGACAATCACTGTCGATGGTGCCAACGCTACCAATTTCTTCGGCGCAGGGACACGTCTTTTCAGCCTTGATGGTGTTCAACTTGGTACAGTAGGTAGTTCAACTAGTACCTCAATTACATTAGCATCAGGTAGCACACAAGCAGTCGTTGACAACGAAGAATTGTTTTACCAACCGATGGGTAAAGCAGTCGGGACAACTGCTCAAAGCAGTGGTGTGCACGAAGTATTTGACATCGTTTCGCACACTACAGACGGTATATACACCGAATTCGTTGTACAGCCGTCTGACCGCAATCGATTTACACAATTGTCAAAATTGTTTACAAACGAACAAGGCACAAACGTACGAGCCAACCAGTTTGAAATCCATTATCTCATGGGACGTGGTCGTGCGCTTACAATGTCCGACGGTGACGCAGGTACCTCAGTCCTCCGAGCACACGGACTTGGGGCTGACTTGGCTGCTAATTCAATCAGTGTCAAGGGTGACGGAGCACCTGATTCATTCATCGTCAAGGAGACGATGCCCGGTTCGCCAGTCGTCACAGTAACGCTTGGGGGCGCAGGGCAGGGTGCTATCAACACGAAGCCAACCTACAACCCTTCGCCAACGGCTCGACTTGGTTGGTCGACACGCAGGGATTGTTCAGTCAGGGTGTCGGCAACTACCAGCACGAAGGTTACGGTTGTGCCCCTCAACAACAAATCGGCAGCGCTTGCTTCATGGGGTACTTACTGTTTCCCAAAAGTTGGTCGAATATATTTTGGAGTGCCTGTGGAGTCAGGTGATAGTGCGACGAAGTATGCCTCAGCCGAATACACCAGTAAAGACGGAACGCAGTTCACGTTCTCTTCGGGAACGGGTCATACTGGTAGTGGTAAGTTTTTACTTACTGATGGGTCTGAAAGCGATTCTCTCAGTGCTTGGCTAACGGCGACTGGGATGAAAGCAGGCTCAGTCATCGTGGTCGACGACCAGTTTAACGAAGGCTCAATGTGCAACGACGGTACAACCATCAACGACCGATTGTTTCAAACGCTTGACACAGTACAGCACGACTATCAACTTGGCACGCAATACGCAAGCACGCGTGCAATGGTCGAGATACCTCTCTTCGATGACTTCTTCTTTGAAAACGAGGACGAGGGTATCTTCCCCGGACCTGACAACAGCATGAAGTTGCACCTTGACCCAACATATGCTGCACCGACATGGGCACCTAATCCTGTTGGACGACGCGCACCGTCTATTGCGCCCGAAGACCCAACGGTCAACAGTGCATTTTCAACATCAATCAAAGAAAACAAACACCGTCGAGGAACTGTTGTAAGTCAGCCATACGATTCAACCAACCGACGCATTTATGTTCAAGACTACAAGGTCTTCCCGATTGCTACGGCTGCACCTGTTACCGTTGCATCAATTGATGGTGCACTGCGCTATCGTCGTGCATTCTTGCCATCAGGTGAATGGGTATTATACGACACTCGCAACACAAGCGGCTACCTTGAAGTGGCAGGTAACGTATCATCTGATGATAACTGGGCGTTCAGCAAGAACTTCTTGCAACAACTCTCAGTCGGTGTATCAATCATGCCTGCTTCGGGCTTCCAAGACATGAATTATCCGTCGATTGCTGATAACCCACTGGTTGACAGTGCAGGGTTTGAGGCTCGTCGACCTTACTACTATGACCGTGCAAACGTGATGACACAAGGAGGCAACGTGGATTATGGTATGAAGCAATATGTCAGTGCCGTCGAGTTCCGTGCAGGTCCACGTGCAAATCCGCATCTCAAGCGCATCAAAAACAAGCGTGCTCGCTCAACTAGCAATCAGGCTTACGTTCTCAGTACGTTGGTATTGGCTGACATAAGCGACTTTCCAAAGAGTAATGCCCACGCATCGAATTACAAATACCGAATTGCTTGGTGGAACGGAACAGTGTACAAATTTGCTCACTACGATACAATCAACACTACAACAGGTGCGATGGTACTCAACAACATCGATTCAGGATTCACTCCACAGATTGGTGATGAAATCATCTTATGGGATATGCACGCACCTTCCGGTGTTTACCCTGAGGTCAAGGAAGACGCATTCCTCAATACCGCTTGGGCAAACCCATATTGTAACGGCGGACTACGAGCAGGTGACACAGTTTGGATGAACATGCACTACACAAACCCTCACGCAATCGAAGGACTGTTCTGCAAGAGTCGGGGCACACTCAATGAGGCTGAGGTATGGAGTGGATTCTTAGAAGGTGAAGGCGATTTCGCTACAACACCACGTGAAAGCATAGCAATGGAGAACTTCTTGATTGGCAATTCGTGTATTGAAACCGCACGTAACTTTGTTCAGCACGTCAACAAAACGATTGAATTGAACTATGAGGCGTTAGGGCTGGATGCGGCGAACGCACCTACTGTAGCATACATTGACCCCTACCAATCGACTGAGGAGCATGCTCGTGTATTGCTATACGATGTAGCACACGACCGTGAGTTCATTGCATTCCAAGACCTGTGGATGCAAGTACAGTCAAGCCCACAGGCTGCAACGATAGGTGCTGAACCTCAGTCCACAGGTACAATCAACAACCAAACGACTGGAGCAGGTACAGGACTTGACGTTGCCAACGGCTTCCCCTCACAAAACAAATCACTTGCGTCAACCACTCAGTCTGAGTTTATGGAAGCAGCGATGGCACACAAGTCAACGTGGAACTTGAACGTGGACTTGAGTACGCACGCTACTGGTTACCACGGGCACACACCGAGTGACCCTGACCTCGTAGGAATACAAGTACGTACAAACCCTGCTGTATCGTCAACAAAGGATGACTTGGCTAACGATGAACATCAACAAATCAACGTATCGACCACTGAAAACTCGACGTTCTTTGACACACCTGATGGGACACGATGCATTCCAGTATTCTTAGCACTCAAGGGTATTCGTACAACATCGCTTGATTTGTCAACGCATGAAGAATCTCGCTTACAGCATTTGCCTCACTGGTCTGATATGGACTTTGTTCGACGTCTTACCATTGATTTTGGTGAGATTGGAATGAAGGATGGTATTCGCAACATTGAGGCTGCTGCTCGTGAGATTGTTCGTCTGATAAATCAAGCAGGTGCACCAAACGGACGGACACATGCACGAAAGCCAGCCGACCAATACTTTGGCGAGAGCGAGCGATTCGGCCTGTCACGCGTAGCAAATCAGGCTGACGTGACAAACGGCATTACCGACCCCACTGCTGCCCATCTTAACGCAGGCTTTGCTGCTACCGGAAGCACGCATGACCCCTCTCCGTTTTGGGACAAAGAACGAGCGTTTGCTTCGCATGACCGTGGTACACACATGGGTTATATGCGTGCTCACCTCGGCCGAGTTGTATCGGATTCAGGTGGTAAATCGGGATTCAGTATCATCATTCACAGCACGATACCCGGTGCGTCAGGTCGTAATTTCTGTGTATGGCTTGACAACGCACGTGGTCAGTTGTCCTACCGACCACAGTTCTTGATTGGTCATGGTGGTCGATTCCGTAACTATTGGTGCCAGCCTGACGAAATGACAGGCGAAAACATGCACCCTGCGCCAATGCCAATCAATCGCTTTGGTCGCCCATTTGCACCAGTCACCACGCTCAAAGAATATCTTCCGCCCGATGAGGTGGATGAACCATTCAGAAACAACCTTGAGTTCGGGCCTGAGACAACAGGTACATCGAGCAACATGGCTTCTTCGACCAGTGAAATCGCATCAGGTCGCAACTCTAACACAATCATTGACGAATCGTTTGAGGCAAAAAGCCCTGCTTCTCAACTCATCGACGGATTGCGTATTGGTACACATGCACGTGCTCGCATCAATTTCGGCGGATTGACACAGGCAGGTATACCCGGCTGGGCACCCGACGCAGGTAACTGGGGCTTTGGCCGTGACCAACAAGATACTCGTTTTGAACACATCTATGGTAACAACGTCGCTGCATTTGCACAGCATGGAACAGTCGATGCTACATCAACTGGGGGCTACATACCTGATGAACAATTGAGAACAGACAGCATAGGCGACGGTCAATTGTACGGTATTCGATTTATCGACCACCGTGGCAAAAACCACACCATTCGTATGGTATATCGACAGCACAGTCAGTCGTTTGCAAACGATTTAACCGTATTACCGTCAACACTCGACGACGAAGTAGTCATTCACTTCGATGACCGTGATGTCGGACAAGGTGGGTTTACCATTGGTAAGCACATGTTCGGAGAAGGTGACGTGTGTGGAGAGTTTACAGCAGGTACGAAAAAGAAATTCAAGGGCAACCTATGGAATAATTATCCGTCACCTGCGACTGGTATATCAGCAACAGTACAGGTCGTTACAGTGAGTGGGGCTGATGCTCTCAAGATTACATTCACGGCCCCGTATGACACAAGTAGCACCTTGAATCATCCTGACATCTTGGGCTATCTCGGATTCCCTGAGAAGGGTATGATTCAACTCAATGACGTAAATAGTTCAGGTGTTGCCGGCAACAACGGGGAGCCACTGTATTACCAAAGTCGTTCGTACCATGGCAAAGCGGGTGCATCAGGGGTACACTACTTGTACAACGTTGAAGGCAACACGTCAGCATACGGCTCAGGTGAAACACGAATCATCTGTCCACGGATGTCGTTTACGTCGGTATTGACAGACGAGGTCATGGCTGCTGCTGTTGAGTTTGCTCTAACCATGGATGACCCGAACAGTGCGGATGTCAACAAGACCACATTCGACTGCACGCACATGCTTGCACCTGACGGTCGCACACTTGGTGAATGGGGTGTATCTCCTACAGCCATCCGTGTCAAATCACATTCGGCCTCCAAGCGAATCATTCCACTACGTAAATTGTTTGAAGTCAGTCGTGAAAAAGATTGGGGATTCCAAGCGGG
>Ga0070749_10003004_pt1 | contig 11311 bp, 14 predicted proteins | sample VirMetDEL_Nov_18_FD_75180 | JGI IMG/M metagenome (GOLD analysis project Ga0070749, IMG submission 75180) | Aqueous microbial communities from the Delaware River and Bay under freshwater to marine salinity gradient to study organic matter... | ecosystem: Environmental > Aquatic > Marine >...
CAAAAACGTAGACAAATCAATGCTGATGAAATTGGTGTTACTACACGTTGTGGTGATCACTGTTTCAAATGCGTTAGTGGCTATTCCAGTAGAAATACTTGGAGTGAAACTGACGTGGGCGGCATTCACATTCCCATTGGTAGTTATAGCCACTGACTTGACTGTAAGACTGTTGGGCAAACATATAGCCAGAGCCACAATCGCGGCGGCGTATCCATTAGCAATAATTGGATCCATCGCAGTAGTGTTGGCGGAAGGCGCACCACAATCGGTTGCTTTAAGGATTGGTTTCGCAAGTGCCACTGCTTATGCTATCGGTACCTTACTTGACGTGTACGTATTCCAGTATATCAGGGAATCCAAGACATACGGCAAGAACTGGTGGATGGCACCAGCGGTATCAACTATCGCGGCCAACATAATCGACACTTACACATTCTTTGCAGTTGCATTCAACAACAGCGCCGACGAATACATGGCGGCGAACTGGGTTGAGATTGCGGGATCGCAAGTAGTGTTGAAAATCATAGTGGGACTGGTTGTTTTCTTACCAGCATACGGATTATTGCTGAACAGACTACAGAAGACCTACAAACTCAAATAATCTTTAGGGGGAGTTTTACTCCCCCATTGACAACTGATCTAAATACATATATAATTACAAGTACATTATGGGAAACAAAGCAGGTAAAATTTGGGGATCAACAGAGTTGATAGAAGCCAACGGCTCTTGTGAATTCCACAGGATAGATTTCATTAAAGGTGGCACGTGCTCAAAGCACAAGCACGAATACAAATGGAACGGTTTCTACGTAATGTCAGGCGAGATGAAAATTCGTGTATGGCAGAAGGACTACGATCTAGTAGACGAAACCGTACTTAAAGCCGGTGACTACACAGCCGTCAAACCAGGACTATATCATTCATTTGAGGGTCTTGAAGATGGCGTTGCTTTTGAGTTGTACTGGGCGGAATTCAGACATAACGATATACAACGAGAGAGCGTTGGTCATTTACAGACAGGCAACATAGTAAGGCTTGATAAGAAAAATGACAGAACAAGAAAATAGTATACCGATCAAAGGTTACGCCACATTCGATCCATTAAAACACTGCATGATTGGATCTGGATTCAAAACCGAATGGTTTCAAGATCTCAGCATTTACAAAAACGATAAAATTATGGATCCTCTAAAAAAGATAGCAGAGGAGACAGAAGAAGATTATCAAAACTTAGAAAAAATACTGAACAGCGCCGGAGTGCAAACTTACAGGCCTTGGCTAGACATGAACAAATACAAATCTCTTAAAAACATGAACAGACCACCGGTGTGTCCTAGGGACAGTTTTGGTGTCATTGGCGAAAAATTTTATGCAGTAACCGGTGGTGCTGAAGGATATACAGACATATTAAAACGCATCTCCCGGAAAAATTTTGTGCTTGATCAAACAAATAGTGTGATTTCAACTGCCGCTGTTTGTAGAGTAGGGAAAGATCTCTGGTGGGACATACAGGAGGGCATCCACCCCACTGCTATTGTAAAAAAATACAAAGACCAATGGACGCAAGAAGGATTTAGGGTACATGTTTCAAATAGAGGCTATCACAGTGATGCTGTCTTCTGTGTTGTTAAACCTGGCTGTATAGTATCACTGCATGATATACAAGATTATAAAAAAGAATTTCCAGGATGGGACGTGTTGTATCTACCTGATCAGTCATGGGGCAAAGTTGATCCTTTCCTAAAAATGAAAGATAAAGTTGGTGGAAAATGGTGGCTCAAAGGTGAGGAGCACAACGATCAATTGATTGAATTCGTTAACACCTGGCTTAATGACTGGGTGGGTTACGTTGAAGAGACAGTGTTTGACGTGAACATGTTGAGTATTGATCAAAACACAATCATATGTAACAACTATAACAAGGAAGTGTTTACTCACTTTAAAAAACATAAAGTAGAACCAATAGTTTTCAATTTCCGACACAGGTACTTCTGGGATGGAGGAATCCACTGCATAACACAGGACTTATACAGAGAAGGCAAGATGGAGGATTATTTTGGCTAACATTTATACCATATACGCTGATCATAAGAACAACATAACCGCACATGAATTTGTGAGTAAGATGAGCCTGTTCCTTGACAAATTGGTCCAGCATAACAAAATGGACACATACAGGATCACTAGGTGTAAACTTGGTTTCCGATCCATGGACCTCCCTGAGTTTAGGATTGACATGGAGTTCAAATCCATGCAACAACTTGATGATGCAATGACAATCACCATTGCTGACAAAGATGTCGATGAAGTACACGTTGGGTTTAATCAGTACGTTGACAAAGACACAATACAACATTTTTTATACAGAGATTTTCCAGATGATATACAACAAACCAAATCGACTGTAAAGCAAAAAGAATTTACCACAGAAGAAATAGTCGAGGCAACCAAAAATATAAAGCGAGATTTATGGGACTAGATGAAAGAGGCGTGTTAGTAACAGTCAATTACCTGGGAGGATCTCACGGGGCATTTTTAAAATACTTCATAGATAAATTTTCAGACCTCACACCCCCTATAAGCGAGAGTCCTTTCGAAGAGAATGGTACATCTCACAACCGTGCAGTGAAATATTCCGGCCGGGTAGACAGACGGGTTTTTGAAGATATCCATGGCAATGCTCTTAACAATTACGTGTTACAAAACAAAACTAGACCAAACATAGTGATTGAGATAGACGACCAGACTTTGATGAATTTTACAAGAATGTTTTTTACAAGGAAAAGCGACCACGAATTGAAAGCAACCTATATAAGTGCCGGCAAAGAACAAACAAGCATCCTTGTCGATGAAAATTTTGTTGCAAGATATCGTGATAGTTTCAAATTGCTTTTTGACATCGACATTCACAAACAAAATGCCATACCTATTCCTCTAATGCGAGATTTTTTAAAAATAACGTTTCTCGATAAAAATCAAAACAGATCACTCACTAGTATGCAAAAGATAAAAGCAAACCTAAGCGAAAATGTACAAATAATCTCATTGGAAGATATTTGGAACACAGATGCATTTATGCATAGAATGAAACAAATAAGTGACGCATTAAATTTAAATCTAGTGCTGAAGTCGGAGGCAATTAAACTCCATAAAGAATTCCTATGCAGAAGATCAAACCATAATACTTGGAACAGGGTCGACACGGTGATACAAGCAATAAAGGATGGAGAAAATATGGATTGCTCTGAGTTAGATATAGTAGAACAAGGATACCTATCGTCATGGATCGAACAAAATTATGATTTCATACAGACTCCGCTGACTAGAAACTTCTTCTCTGACACGAATGAAATTTTAGAATATGTAAAATACTATCCAAATCATTATAAAGCAATGAATCCAAATTTACCAAAATTTAACAACATTGATAACCCTTTCCATCTTTGGGCAAAAAACAAAAGTTCTGAATAGTGCAAATTGACGGAAACAGGTAAATCAAATATAATATAAACATGATGGACGAAAAAAAATATTACTATTCTGAGATATTCCACAGTATACAAGGCGAAGGTCACTACACTGGCACGCCGACTGCTTGGATAAGATTCTTCCTATGCAATTTACAATGCAGTGGCTTTGGACAGAAAGATCCCACAGACCCAAGCACATACGAATTGCCTTTCCAAGACTTTGACGTTGACAGTGTGAAAAAGGTTGAAGACTTACCAGTGTGGGAAAAAGGTTGTGACTCCAGTTACACTTGGGCAAAGAAGTTCAAAAAACTAATGGGACACGAAACTCCTACTGTTATGGCTGACAAAATTGTAGACATACTAAAAACTGACACAAACATGAATGGATTGTTCTTGCATCCAAACTCAAAGCAACACCAACACTTATGTTTCACAGGTGGCGAGCCACTAATGATCACAGGGCAGGCCGCAAGTATGGGCATCTACAAGTCATTAGAGAAAAGAGCAAACTTGCCAAGTTCTATGACGTACGAAACAAATGGCACACAAAAACTTACTGAACCATTCAAGCAATGGATCAAGGACATACCAGAAGAGATATTCTTCAGTGTGAGTCCTAAACTGTTCACAGTGTCAGGCGAGAAGACCGAGAAAGCAATCAAGCCTGAGAACGTCAAAGAGTATGCAGAGTGTAGCAACAAAGGACAACTTAAATTTGTTGTTGGCGCAGAAAGACGACAATGGGAGGAACTAGAAAACACAGTGAGGAAATTCAGAGAGGTAGGCATAGATTGGCCGGTATGGATCATGCCCACAGGTGCAAGGGAAGAAGAACAGACTGCCACCGCAGGTAAAGTGGCAGAGGAGGCATTCAAGAGAGGGTACAACGTATCCGCAAGAGTCCATGTGTATCTATTCGGTAATGCGATAGGTACGTAATGGACCACAGCATAGTATTACAATTGACTCCTGCCTTTGTAGGCGAACCACCACACATCAAGGTAGATATTAATGGTAATACTATATTTCATGACAAATTAAAAACAGAAGAAGAGATCAAACACGTTACACCAATAACCTCATCTGTAAAAATAAAAATAAAAAGGTCAGGACGAACAAAAAAAATTGTTCATGACGATCCAGATAATGGATTTACGATATCTAATTTCGAGATAAACGGAGTAAACTTAAATCCAGACGTTGGTACATATCATTGTTTCGATAATGACTACATAGAACCACACGTGGTACATGGGAAAAAATTTACACTGAACGGAGAGTATTGTATCGAGATCCCTTATTTTACCCTGCGTGGACAAATAACAAAAAACATAGGAAAATTAGATGTCAAAGGACAACATCATAGATATTGTTTTTTTGGTGCCAGTATGACAGATTATGATTTTTCATCAAAAGAGCATGTACCACCTATACAAGGCAAGAAGAACTATGCCGATCTTTTCATAGAACAAACGGGTGGGTTGAATCTGGCACACTTTGGACAGACGAATCAGGAGATAGTTGAAACAGTTTACAGATACCATGACGGAAATAAATGCGATGTGGCCTTTGTGCAATTGGTCAGTTCCGTTGCAAGGCAAGTGAAAAACATAGACACAGGTGAAGTAAAGAGATATTCACCGCATATCCAAGAAGATTTGAATTGGCATGATAAATTTACACAATTGAAATTGAAATCTATACAAGAGTATTTTGTGTATCTTGATGTTGCACCAATAATAGCCTTGCAGATTTTAGAATATAAAAAATTAATTGATTATGCAGTGGCTCGTGGCACTAAAATATTCCTTGTCAGTTACTTTGATGACGAATATCAAATATTTAAAAAACTATTACCAAACAATGTTGCTCCGTATTTTAACATAGACCCAGACAGTGAATATTGTAGAAACAACGGTTACCACGCCACTCCAGAAGAACACGAAAGTTATTTCCAAAATTTAGTTGACTTCATTGGAAAAATCAAATAAAATATATGTATGAAAGTTAAAAAAACAGCAAAAACAACTATTAAGAAAAAAAATACAAAAAGTTCTAAGTCAAAGAAGAGCGAAGAACCTATTGTAAAAGTTCTCAACTTGAATGTAAATCCTGAGAATCCTAGAAACGGGTTCTTTGAACTGGACTGGAATGATGAATTCGTAAACATGTTAAAACAGTCTGGATACGAAGGTGCAAGTGAGGAAGAGATCGTAGACAGATGGTTCCAGACACTTTGCAGAACAATCGGCAACGAACAAGGCATCGATGTCACTGGATCTGGCTATGTACAGATCAACAGGAGAGACGATGGCAAGACCGAAGTTTCATAAGCCATACATTTACATTTTAAATAGTCCAGGATGTCATGGACATTACTTACAATACCTTATTGATAGATTAAGTAAAAAGACTCCACCAATAAAAGAACTGCCATTCAACCACATAGGCAATTCACACAAAAAACTTGCATATTCTGGATTCTCCGAATTTTTTGATAAGTTAGATTATCAGAAAGATTTAAAAAATCTTAAAGGTGCTAATGTTATAAAGACTTTGTACTCAAATGATATTCTATATTTTGAACGTGCGGCCATGGCCAGGGCCGGTGATATCAACAGAGATATCGATAATCTGCATAATGATATATCTTTCCTAAAAAGTTATAGTAAAGATTTTTATGATAAGATACATGAATTATATTCTATTGACAATAATAATGTTCCTAAATGGCTGTTGCGAGATGCTTTTAAGATGGGATTTTTGGATATGGAAAGACAGGGCAGTGTAGTCGAATTGAAAAGAGATATCAAATGGATAGAAGACAATCTCAAGGATAATAACACAGTTCACTTCACACAGGTAGATGTATTTTTTACAACAGAAAAATTAGCAACAGAGTTACAAGTTTTAGATCATGAATTTGATTTAGATTTGGATTTCACTGAATTCGAATCAATACACGAAGAATTTATCGCAAGGAACAGGATATTGCAAACAAGTAAAAACACAGAAATTGTATTAGATGCCATACGCAATAAGAAGGATATTTCTATTCCACCATTAGACATAATTCAGCAGGCTTATGTGTATGCACAATTGGAAAAGAAATATGATTTTGTCATAATGCCCATGACAGAGGATTTCTTCAAAACTACAAAAGAAGTCGCAGATTACGTGACATTATATCCACGCCACTACAAAGCAATGAATCCGAATTTACCAAAATTCAACAACATAGACAATCCGTTCTTTTTACATAGACAAAAAAACAAATGAGTGCTATAATACAGAATGAGCCATATACTAGTAGATACAGCCAATACATTTTTCCGTGCTAGACACGTTATAAGGGGTGATACCAGTGAAAAAATTGGTATGGCCATACACATCATGATGAACAGTATCAAGAAAGCCTGGCAGGACTTTGGTGGCACACATGTGATATTCTGTTTGGAAGGCCGATCATTCAGGAAGGATATATACGCACCCTATAAACGTAATCGTAAAGAGATGGCAGACGCCATGACCGAGAAAGAGAAGGAAGAGAACGAAGTTTTTTGGGAAGTGTATGATGACTTCTGTGATTTCATAAAGACAAAAACAAACGCAACAGTGTTGCGTAACCCCAGAACAGAAGCAGACGATCTCATAGCAAGATGGATAGACAAACATCCTGACCAAGATCATGTGATCATAAGCACAGACAAAGATCTAAATCAGTTGATCACACCACGTGTTAAACAGTACAACGGTGTCAACGAGACCACACTGACACACGAAGGATGGTTTGACGCAAAGACGGGCAAGCCTGTGATAGACAAGAAATTGAAAGCACCCAAGCCTGCACCAGACACGGAATGGATCGTGTTTGAGAAGGCAATGCGAGGTGATCCAAGTGACAACATCTTTAGTGCGTACCCAGGTGTGCGTACAAAAGGCACAAAAAACAAGATAGGCTTACAAGAGGCATTCGCTGACAGGAAAGAAAAAGGCTACACATGGAACAACTTGATGTTGAGCAAATGGGTGGACCATGACGGCAACGAACACAGAGTGATGGAAGACTACGAACGAAACAGAGCACTGGTTGATCTACACGCACAACCAGAGGCCATAATAGAAGAACTTGATCAAACCATAGATCAGGCCAAAGCAGAGAACAAGAGCATAGACCAAGTTGGAATCAGATTCATGAGGTTCTGTGGCAAATACGATTTAAATAGGATTAGTGAGCAGGCGCAACTGTATGTTGAGCCTTTTAATGCGAGGTTAGTATCATGACAGTGAGAGCAAAGACCCTAGTCAAAGACAAGTTTTGGATAGTCGAGCAAAACGGCCAAAAGTTAGGTACCCTTCAGAAACAAGAGGACAACGGTTGGATATTCCTAAGCAAACAGAAGAACAGAGAGGTGTTCCATACACAGGAGAGCCTGTTCACAAAATTTGGATTTGGAATTTTTGACGAATCAAACATCAAAAAACCCGACGAAGAAGTGCAAGTGGACAACTTTGATGTACACGGTTTCCCTTGTAGCACACACCCGTATAATCCCATGTTTGATGTTCAGAAACAATTACCTGTCTACACAAAGACACCAAAATCAAAGAGCCAATTCTGTGCAGGTTATTACATAATCTGTTTTGAGAAAGGATGGCGTAAAGCATACTGCCCAAAGATGATCACACTTTCGAGGTACGAATACAAAGGACCAATCAAGACCAAACTAGAAATGCAACAGGTACTAAATGACGCAGTCAAACAATTCCAAGATTCAAACTAGGCCCATAGAAGATCTCATAGGCAGGATAAGAACCCTTAGACAAAAGGGTGAACGTCAGATCGTCATACCTGCCAAGGAAGCAGACCAACTGGCAGACAGCCTCACACAGGTGATGACGAGGATGGTCACGATCCAGGAAGAGATCATCGAAGCACCCAAGACAGCCAAAGAGGCACAGACTATCAACATAGAAATGGATGGCGGCAATTTCTCAGACAAAAAATAACGTCAATAGTTAGCAAAGATGACCCCTACAGACCCGTCCAATACTCACGCACGATCAGATTTTTGGTAAATATACATAGTAAAGAGCGAACCTATGAGTAGACCAAAACCAACAGTGCTGTTGCAACACAGCAATAAAGCCACCTTCAAAATGGACGAGGTACTAGCCGCGGAAGGAATTTGGGCGGTGTTCTATGATGGCAAACCAATCAACTTGAAATCATCAAGTTTAGTCGCAAACTATCCAGGTCCAAAATACAAGAAAGTTTCATTCTCCAACCCAGGACACGCGGAGAACCTGGCCAAGAAACTGAACGCACAGCACAACACAGACAAGTTTGGTGTGTACCTTTTAAAATCCGGCGACAAATTCACTAGATAATTAACTACACAATGGATCGCAAGACAGCCTATACCCGGACCTTCCTTGAACTCTTGGAACAACCCACCCACGATGAAAGCATAAAAACCAACTACTACACTTGGTGGCAGAATGTCAGGGAAAGTTACCAGGCCCGATCACTGAGATTGACCAAACCCGGAGTTGAAATGATTGAAAAATTAGACATCAAGACCTATGACATCAAGTTTCCTGCAAAGGTTATATTCACACCGCAGACATATCTATGGTTGGACGAGTTCGTTGACTGTCCCTACTACGTGGACAAGAAGAAGATCATCGTGACCATGGAGAAAATGGCCCTACAACTGATGCTTTTCGCTGGAGATATCACAAAATACGGACTTGCCCGTGCAATGAGCAAGATGGACGAACAAAAAAATGAGTAAGACTTACTGTAATCACATTCAAAAAGGAATGTTTGTTTCGCACCAAGGGGTATCATTATGTTGTGTCAATGGTGACAAACATAAAAATATCAAACCTTCAGAATTCTGGTCAAGCAACATAAGAAAAGATGCACTATCGGACATGGCCAAAGGTGATCAAGTAAAAGGGTGTAATGGATGTTACAAGACAGAAAACAAAAAAATGCCAAGTTCAAGAACTTTTGCTCACAGTTATGATGCATTACCAACACAACATTTTCCAACAATGCTAGATTTAGATTTTTCAAACTTTTGCAATCTAAAATGTGTAATGTGTAATAGTACAAGAAGTTCAGAATGGGCAAAGGATGAAGGATCACCGGTATCTGTAGTATCACAAGACATTATAGATGATTTAGTAAACGTATCAAGTAACTTGCAACATCTTACAATACAAGGCGGGGAGCCAACAATAATGAAGGAATACGAATATTACTTTACATTATTAAAACAAAAAGATCTTATTAAAAACATCGATCTACAAATAATAACAAATGCAACAAATGTAAATAAACGTTTTTATAACCTCTTGTCTGATTTCAAAAGTGTAAGATTAAGTGTAAGCATAGATGCATATGGACTAGCAAATGATTACATAAGATGGCCTAGTAAATTCACCCAGATTGAAAAGAATTTGCTAGACATTAGTAATTTGCCAAAAAATATACACGTTGAATTGCTTAACTCTTTAAACATACTGTCAATGTTTAACTACTATGATTTTTTAATGTGGTGCAAGAAACTAGAAAACGAATTCAAATCAAAAGGCAAGCAATTTAGGATTGTGCCTATGAAAGTGCAAAATCCTAGCAAGTTTAGTCCATTCCTTGCACCATCGAAGTTGAAAGAAAAATTTACAAATGATGTAAAAAGGTTTATGAAAGAGAAAAGCCTTACACACAATTCAAACTGGAAACTAGAAACAATGTTAATACTAAAACAAATCAACACTACATCTAGTGAAGAGGAAACTATGGCTAGTTTGAAAGACACAATAATACAGTTAGACAACAAAAGAAGCAAGAAAATCACGGATTATATTCCGGATATCTACGAATACATATAAAAAGTCAGTAAAGACGCGACTTTTCTGCCACATTTACCAGGTTGACGCATAGCACATTCCTGCTATAATGGTATTATAAACATTTTAAACAGGAGTGTACAAAATGGCAAGAGCTAACAAGAACAAAGAGGCGGCAATAGGCAGTCAAAACAGAACAGTTTCACCCAACGAGGCGAAATCAGCATTAACACATTGTATCAAATTACAGAGACCCATAATGATGTGGGGAGCACCAGGTATTGGTAAGTCAGACATCGTGAAACAGATCGCGGACGCAGAAGGCAGAGAAGTGATCGACATCAGACTTCCACTGTGGGAGCCAACAGACATCAAGGGTATTCCTTATTACAACGCAAAAGAGAACAACATGGTTTGGGCGAGTCCGGCAGAACTGCCAACTGATCCCAAGTCTAAAGCGATAGTGTTCTTGGACGAGCTGAACTCGGCGGCACCGGCTGTACAGGCGGCGGCATACCAACTTATATTAAACAGAAGAGTAGGACAGTATCACCTACCCAAAGATGTTTCGATCGTGGCGGCAGGTAACAGAGACAGTGACAAGGGTGTCACTTACAGGATGCCGGCTCCGTTAGCAAACAGATTCGTCCACGTAGAGTTAAGGGTGGACTTCGAAGACTGGATGGAATGGGCTACCAACCAACACGTACACGCGGATGTGGTGGGTTACTGCACATTCGCCAAACAAGATTTATACGACTTTGATCCTAGAGGCAGTTCTAGATCATTTGCAACTCCAAGATCATGGAGTTTCGTATCCCAACTTCTATCAGATGACCTGCCAGAAAGTACGCTCACTGACCTCGTAGCAGGTTGCGTAGGAGAAGGCCTGGCCGTTAAGTTTATGAATCATCGTAAGATTAGCGGTCAGTTACCTAACCCATCTGATATATTGAGCGGTAAGGTCAGAGACC
>Ga0070749_10003006_pt1 | contig 11310 bp, 15 predicted proteins | sample VirMetDEL_Nov_18_FD_75180 | JGI IMG/M metagenome (GOLD analysis project Ga0070749, IMG submission 75180) | Aqueous microbial communities from the Delaware River and Bay under freshwater to marine salinity gradient to study organic matter... | ecosystem: Environmental > Aquatic > Marine >...
CCTCTGTGCAACGTATCGGCCAATAGCCATATCAGAACTAAAGATACTATCGAGGGTGTCATCAACATCAACAAGGACACAGCTAGCAAATTGTCTAAGCGGAGTTCGCACTCCCGCCATGATTGGTGTTGGGATGTTGATTTTGTGCTTTGAGATTGCGTCATAATACCTCTTGACATATGACATTCTTGTTTCTTTTGGATACTCTGCAAAGATGGTTAGAGCAATCATCATATACATGAATTGTGGAGTTTCATATACTCCACCAACACTTCGATCCTGCACAAGGTACTTATCAACTACTTGCCTGAGTCCAGCATATGTAAATAGAAAGTCTCGGTCGTGATCAATAAAAGAATCAGCTTTGGCAATTTCCTCTTGAGAATATTTATTGTAAATATCAGAATCGTAAACTTCCGCAGATACGCAATCAATAATATGCTGTTCAAGAGTGGGAAGTTCTTTCATCTTCCCATACAGTTGTTTACGAACAGCAAAGAGAAGTAGCCTTGCGGCAACATATTGGTAGTTCGGGTGGTCTAGATCAATCAAATCTGAAGCAGAACGAATCAGAATCTCTTGAATTTCTGCTGTCGTAATTCCATCATAAAACTGGATACCAGACTTCATCTCAACTTGACTCGCAGAGACCCCTGCAAGACCCCTACATGCCTCATCAACCATAACATGCATCTTATCTAGATCAATATGTTCGATAGATCCATTTCTTTTTTGAACTTTCAGACCGTTACTCATATTTTCTTCCAGGTGGTAAATTTAAGTTTTGCTTCTAAACCAGAATAAGTATTTGATTCTACCATGGATTGAACATCAAGTCCAGATAAAACCATATCATTAATATCTTTTTGAGTCACTGTGTTTGGATAAATGACGACGGACTCTCCACTCTCAATTTTGGATTGAATCCTCCTGACGATTTCTGCATTACGTGGTTCGTTGTCATAGATCCAAACACGATTGCGAATACCCCACTTAGCAATATCACCGTCAGCTCCGCAAAGAGCAATTGAATTGCGTATGAAGGTTGAATCGAATGGTCCTTCTGTGATGTAGACAGTTTTAGTTTTTTGGACTTCATCGAGACCATAAATTTTTGGTGATTCATCATTAATCATTACAGTAATATATTTAACCTTTGAAGGACCTATTGCTCTGCCCTGAAATCCGACTAGTGTATTTTGATAAAACAAAGGAATAATAATCCTCGGTTCATCTTTAACGATCGAATCAAATGTAGGTTTCAGAGAGTTGGTCCACTCTTTAAATTTTTCAGTGTAATAAAATTTATGCGAGTTTAATTTCCTTTTTTCCAGATAATCCTTTGCGTCAGGATTTTCTGATGCTTTGGGTAGATTTAATTTTGGTTTAAACTTTGGAGTCTCAAATTTGAACTCTGGTTCATCGACAACGAAGTTCTTACCAGTATTTCCTTCCTTAAATTTCTCAAAGGTATATTGCTTATAGGTATTGGGATCTATTTCCTTTAGAAAATTATTAAAAGATATATTTACTCCGCAGTTATGACACTTAAAATTTGTATTATTCTTTACTTGATAAAGATATCCTCGTGCTTTATTCTTATTTCTAGAAGAATCTCCGCAAATTGGACAACGAAAATTGTATAGATTATTTTTTACTTTTTTAAATTTTTGAAGTCTTAGAGAAATCAAATTGATGTACTTAACATCAACAAAATCCATAATCAAGCCTTAAAGTTCCTGTGCTCCATTATAGATGCCTGAGGTTCTGGTGTCAAGATTCTAATCAGTCTTATATTATTTGACAGAAAGGTAATGCAGACAACTGCTCCAATTGCCATCCACACTCTCTTTTCTATCGTTTGTACTCGTGACACAAGTGCGTCATAATCGCGGTCAACCTTATCACGGAGTTTGTCAATTTTATCAAAGAGTACGTTATCGGTCTCTTCTTGCTTGCTAATTTTTTCTTCATGCACTGCGAGCATCTTACTCACATTACTATTTACTTCACTTAATTTTTCAATAGCATTATCAATCTTAACAATAATATCTTTTACATCTTCTATTTTTTGCTCTAGAACAGCAATTTTAATTTCTTCTGCCATTGGAGGATCTTAGGTAGTCTAGCCATTTTTTTCTACTGCCACGACCACCTTTTGCATAAACTGGTTTATCATAACCAGATGTTGGTCCTTTTGATGGAGAAGATGAACTAAAACCACCTTGAGATCCAGGAGCATTTGCAACCATTTGTTCCCTAATTATCTGTATTATTTTATCAATCTTTTCCATTTTTGTTGTAAATCTTTTGAAGTTCTGCCAAACAATTAAGATCAACAGGAACGTTATGAATATAACATTTTGGATATTCAGGTAATTTATTCAAAAAAAGAACAAATGTTTTCATTGTTGACCACAATTCTTTTTCAATTTTAAAAAACAACATAGGTGTTGCTGCATCACCAAAAATATTATAAAGAACAATGAAATGATTGATTAAAAGGGGAATTTTTAATTCCCCCGTATTTCTATATCGTTTCAAAAGTCGTTTAATATACTTAAAATGATTTAAATCCTTATCAAAATCTTCTTTTGTTACCGCTTGAGGATTCTCATAATTTTTAATGGCAAATAAGAGGAAATTATCCTCATTCAATTCACTAAAGATCATGTTTTATCAAGCAACAACTACGAGTGAAGTGGTTCCAATTCCAACTGATGTTTCGGTAATTGTTCCCGCTCCACCAACTTGTCTTAGAAGATCTGAAGAAAGAGTCTTAATAACAACATTTCCACCTGCAAAGTCAGTAATTGTTCCAACAACACCAGCAGCAAGACTTACTCCAAGATAAGTTCCAACTCCAGTCACAGGTGCATTAAATGCAAATGCAATTCTATTTGAAACCTGGCCATTGAAATTGATGTTGTCAACAAATCCGAAAGTATTTGCAAAAGAAACAATAGATGAATTTGGAGTTACAGATGCTGCAGTTCCAACAATAGTCGTTGTACCAATACCAGCAGCACTATGTCCCTGAATTAGAACTGTAGCTCCTGCACTGCAGAATACTGTCTCGTTCCAAACAACATGAACATATCCAGTTGTTCCAGTTCCAATTCCAGTAGTTCCACCAGCAGCAACTGAAATTGGTGATGCGAGATTTGGATCTTCAAAGAATACTGCAACTGGAGTAGCACCAGCAAGACCTGTAGATCCAAGATCTGAAGGAAGTCCAGCAGTGTTTAATCCAGCAACAGGAACAAGAACTTCATCGTAATAGTGAGTTGACAGTCCAGAATGCTCTGTAGTGCCATATCTTCTATAAATCCAACCACGCTCATCTGCAAATGCATTCCAAGGTGTGGTATTACGATCAGTTTCCTCTAAGTGTTTGGGGATCGCATAATTATTTGCCTCAGTCTCAGTAGTTGTAGAAATTCCCCAGAGTGCCATTCTTTTTTACCTTTACTAATTTAATCTAAGAAATATTTATAAAAAAGGGAGACCTTACTTTTGGTCCCCTTTGCGTAAAACCACTTTTAGAAAGTGGGTTAGGAGATCAAGTAATCCATTCTCTTCAAATCTTTTTGTTTTTGCTAACCACTCGGAGGCAGTTAACAGTAGACCTAAAGCAATGGTTACTCCCCAGTTAGTTAGAAAGCAGGTGATCATGCTTCGGGTGTAAAGAGTTTCTCCTTAACCAAAACAAGAACTACATCGTCAATTGTATTGTCGGTTGACTTTACATACTTCTCAAGAAGTTCAACAACAAGATTTTTAACTGCTGGATGAGATGCAATTGAAATCAGAAGTGGTTTTACCACTGCTACTACTGCGCTCATAATGTCCTCCAATAAGAGTATCCTGATCTATTTAGAAAATAGTAACTATTGAATCGAGATTAACAACTAGTCAAATCTCGAAGACATATTATCTTGCGATCTCTTAGCAGCAGCACGTCTTGCAATAATCTTTTGAGCAGGAGATTGGGGAGCACCATACTGACCTGCAGTAGGTGGTTTCTTACCTGGAACCTTTTTTCTTTGTCCGGCAGGAGTGCCTTCCATGTTACGCATCATTCTTTTTACAGAAGTGAATGCTTTATCATCTTTCATACCACCTTTAGCAGTTGGTTTACCGGTCTTAGTGTTAATACCAGTCTCCCTTTCAGCACGATTTAATTCAGTTAGATTTTCCCCCTCATTTTCAAACTCTTCTTGTGGTTGTTCCTTTTTCTTCATTCTAAGAGCTGCTTGGTCTGCAGTAGTTAATTTTTTCTGCGCCATTGCCAACTGTCTTTGAGCAGAAAATTGTTGGGGAGTCGTTGGTTGCAGATCTTCTTCAACTTTTTTAGGAATCCCTTCATGCTTTGTTTTTGCAAAGTCACGAATTTTCTTCTCACTCATAGAATCAACAATTTTGAGAACTGCATCACTTACTTCAGATCTTGCGGTTTGACCTCTTTTTACCGAAAGAGCAAGACCAAAAAGTTTTTGTTGCTGTTCACTTTCTGCCTTTTCATGCAGTTCCAATTCTTCTTTCGTTAGTCCAACTGATTTTTTAATTTTTTGACCGGTTTTGCTTTTTCCTGCTTCTTTACCCAAACGATGTGCAACTACACCTGCACCATGAACAGCACCTGCAACTGTTCCTGCAGTTTGTGCTAATTTTGTTTTAGATAATTTGGAAGTTGCTGCACGATGTCGTTCCATACCTTTTCTAAAAGCAGTACCTAAAGCAGCACCAACTCTTCCAGCAATTCCTTTTTTGGTTTCTGAAGGTGAAGACTTAGTTTCTGGTTGCTTTTCAACTGCTTTCTTAACTGCAATCGATTTTTTTCTAATAGTTGATGAAGATGAAGAAGATAATTTTCTAGTAGTTCCATACTTCTCTACAGCAGACTTTGTAGATTTTCCAGGGGCTGCTTTTAAAGAAACTCCTCTTTCTTTACCTGTTGCTGGACTTTTCTTCTTACCAGTTAAGGTTCTTGCTTCATTTAAAGTATACTCTTCAGAAATTTCATAAACAAAATCTACAAAAGATTCAATTCCAAGTTCTTCAATAAGAATATCAATACCATCTTCATTCAAACCTTGCTCGTAAAAATATTCAGTTACAATATCAATCTCTTCAGTAAGGTCAACTTCCTCAAGTTCGACCATTTCAATTAAATGACCACCCAGTTTTTCAACTGCTTCTTTCATTTCTGGATTGATTTTAATCTTATTAGTAATTTTCTTCTCTTTAATTTCTTTACTTGCTTCAATATCATCCATCACTTCAGAAAGATCTTGTCTCCAGTTTGAGAAAGATTCTTTCATTTTTTCTTTCTTAATTGCTTTTCCAATTGCCTTACGACGATTCGAAAGATACTTATCCGTCTTATCACTATCACCATCATTATCAATATCGGAATCTTCTTGTCCCACTGGATCAAGTGCTTCTTTCTTCATTGCACGCTTTGCTGCCGTCTTAGCAAGAAGTCTCTCTCTTGCAGCTTCCTGTTCAGACTTAGGAATCGCAGTTACAGCACCAAGTCTCTCTGCAGGTTTGCCAGGAACTGAAGATTCTGCGACTTGCTGAAGATAAATTGCAGAAATATCGTTAAGATTATTTACCAACATGAGTATAAGTGTTTACTTTTTAACCTTATACTTATTTATGAAATTCCTAATATTTGTTTGATCATATCCACTATATGGTTTTGCACCATATTGAAGGTTTGTTTTATCACCTTTTTCAAATCCGGGTGTCATGTCCACCGCATATTTAAAATATCCACCAGTTCCTGCTAGTGTATTTGGCTTTCCAGGAACTCTCATTTTTCTTTCAACTTTTACCTCTTGATATGCTTCTCTAAAATTCTTTGGAATATTTCTTGCTTGGGGAAGAAAAGCTCCATAAGGACTTACTTTAGAATCTTCTTTATCAACAAATCCGTCAATATTATCATCTATTCTATTCACAGCCTTCTTTACTAACTTTTTCAAATTAGTTGATGGAACTTCAGATTCCATCACATCACGAATCCAAGATTTAAACATACACTGATCTTCAGTCACACAAATAAGATAGTTTGTTCCTCTACGAATAATTTTACCAACAAGACCAGTATTTAAGTTTTCTACGACATCACCGATTCGAAAAATGCGACCTCTTACATAATTTTCACGAAGAGATTGTTGATCGTACTTTGGAGCAATCTGCCAGAGTTCAGCAACCTTTTTCTTTTTCTTTACATTCATTCCCTGACGAACTGCATCAAACAGTGATTGAGTATCTCCATCATCAAGAGTCTTTGGAATTCCTCTACGGAAAGATTCGAAGTCATCTTCAATAACTGCCTTTCTCATCTTAGATGCTGACATTCCCTCAACACCTTCAGCATCAGCATCTCGAACACCTGCAGAAATTACACGAATAAGTTCAAAATTATAAAGATCTCCATTATATTTCTGAGCAAGATTCTCAAACTCTGCTTGACGATCAGAACCAACAACAATGTTTACACTCGAATATCCCTCTTCAGAAGCAGCAATAAGAACATTAAAAATAGATCTCATTTCATCATCATTAATAATATTCTCCTCAAAATAAGGAAACATCTTTTTCATAAAAGAAATCTTCATGTCAGGATCGATAGGATTTTTTTTAGGATCATGAGTTCTTGAAGGATAAATTTTAAGGTCTCCACCAATAGATGCCTTTTTTGCAGACTTTAAAAGTTTTTCATGACCTTTTGTTGGAGGATTAAACCTTCCAAAAACCACAGTTAAAGTATCACCTACTTCCTCACCACCACTATCTTGAGGTTCTGGTGCTTTTGCCTGTGGTTGAACAGTTGGTTTTGGTTTTGCTGCAGATGTTTTTTGAGGTTGTTCTTTTTTAGTTTCTTGGTCAGGAATATCCCTTTGACCAACTCTTTCACCCTTTTTATAAAACTTTAATTTCCCACTTTCCGTTTTCGCAACAAATTCTCCACGAGAATCATACCATCCCCCGTGACCATCACTTTTGAGGTTTAGTTTTTTCGCCTGCATTGAAGCTTGCGATTCCTTTGCCTCAGTTAGAAATTGGAAAAAATTCTTCATCTTGTCTTATCTTATACTGTTATTTATTTTTTCACTTTTTTCTTATTTATGGAGATAAGGAGACTCGAACTCCTGACAGCCTGCTTGCAAAGCAGGTGCTCTACCAACTGAGCTATATCCCCGAATCAAGTTATTATAAAACCCACTCAACAAAAAGTCAAGTGGGTTAGAGCAACCTTCCGTGGTTATTTATTGATTGGAAAGGATTTCATTTTTCCACTCTTCACTCATATTAACCATAATTTTTTGTGCTGCCTCATAAGACTCAGCATATCCATTTTCAATCAGATGCTCAAGTACGATATCATAAACATCAACTTCTTCACCAAGTTTTGATGCAACTCTACCAGCACCAGTAGCAACCTTACGGGCTGCTTTACCTACTGCACTCTTAACTCCAGACTTTGCAGCACTTGCTGCAGAAGATGCTGCTCTTCCAGTTCTTGCTGCAAGATTCTTAGCACTTTGCTTTGCTCTACCTGCTGCGTCAGATGCTGCTTGTCCTGCTTTTCTTGCAGCACTATAAGCACCTACTTGTGCCTTAGCAATTTTTTGTTTAATTCTACCTTTGATGTCGGAAGCAACTTTTGCTCTCAGACCTCTTCTCTTAGCAGGATCTTTTGATCTCACAGCCATTCCTGCGGCAGGATGCAGTTTTCTCTTAGTTGCATATGCAGCAACTGGTTTGTCAACAGCACGGAACTTTGCTTCTTTTCCTGCTTCTTTTGCTTTTGCAACTCCAGATTTAGTTGCTGCCTTTGCTTTGCCAAGTGCAGATTTAACTGCACCTTTTACTTTAGCAATCTTTTCTGCTCTCTTTTCTTTCTTAACTACAGCAGCACCACGCTTTCTTGCTTCCTTTGCAGATGCCTCAGAAGATCTCATGTATTCACGTCTTGCTGCAGCACGATCCATTCCTCTTGCTGCTTCGGAGAGAACTTCTTCAAAAATCTCTTCAACTTCATCAAACTCATATCCTTCATCAAGCATCTCGTCAATTGTTTCTTCTACAATTGCATCAATCTCTTCATCAGAAAGATTTTCAATGCCAGCAAATTCATCTGACATTTCTTCAAGTTCATTTCTAAGATCTTCATCATACACAGAACTATATGCCTCGTATAGCCCTTTGAGTTCTTTTAAATCCATTTTTACAAATACTTTTTCAATTATTTATAAAAAAAAAGACCCCGAAGGGTCACTCAACTACTTGACTAATTGCATCATCAAGATCAGCAATAACTTCACGAAGTTCAAAGATACGAGTAGGTGTTGTAACAATGTCCATTGTGTATCCTTTTTGTGCATCAAAGAGAACTTGACGAACTGCAGCAGCAGAACGGACATCCATTTCAATAGTTACTTTACTCACAGGTCTCCCTCCTTACGATTTTCGGAACGTTCAATACTAAATGCACCCTCAGGATAACGAGCACTCAGTTTCTCGAAGTTCATTTGAATAACTTCCTCAAGTGAAATATCAAGACCAAGACAAGCCTGAGATACATACCACATAATATCCCCAAGTTCACGCTTTAGATGAAACAGGTTTTCTTCATTCACTGGTTTGCCTTGGAAAACAATCTTCTTCACAATCTCAGTAAACTCACCTGCTTCGGCAGACATTCCTACAGCAGCAGTAAGCAGTCGTTCAGTGGGAAATCCTTGGATTTTAAGGTCATTAAGTCTGTCAGCAAATTCAGAGAATTCTTTACTGGGTTGTGAAGTAGTTGTATTCACAAAATCAACATACTTATTAAGATCAATAGTCATACAATAAAAGGTTCTAATTCAGATTGGGGTAAAATTTGTTGTGCTGGAAGTTGCAAATCATCATCCAGCCTTATATGAGGAACATTAACTGTTTCTGGATTCAAATGTCTAACTTGCCGATAGGTTCTAGTAGAATCCATTTCAACAAGCATGATAGCATCTCGGATATTTCCACAGTCGGCAATCTTTTTACCTCCCTTATCAAATACCGAATAGTAATTCAAAACTTAAATCCCTCAAATGTTTTCTTTGGTTTTCTATCTTCAAAATCATACTCTTCTTCTTGCTTATTGTCAAGAATGTCATTTTGAGCAGACTGTTCACAATCATAAAGACGCATCTTAGCCCTATCAATACCAACCACAAATCTCTTATGAATGGTAGGATCATTATATCGGTTCTTAAGTTGCTTCACAAGAATTTGCCCAAGTTCTTCCAATTCTTCTGTAGAAATTAGAGCAAACATAAGGTCAGCAGTTGCTGGCAAACCAAACGATTCTGAGGTATCAGTCAATTCAACATCAGAAGAACCATAACCACTCCTAGTAGTTTGAGTGGCACTTACAATAGGGACATTAAACTCAACAGCAAGACCACGAAGTTCTTCTGCAATTGCCTTAATATAAGAATAAGAGTTCACAGAAAGATTGCCCTTATACCTAGATGATGCACAGATATTCAGATAGTCAATAAAAATAATATCTGGGTGGAAAGATTTCTTAAGAGCAAGTTCATTCAAAAGAGACTTAAAATGCCCCGAATGTGCAGAAGCAGTTGGATATTCTTTGATGATCAAAGTTCCTTGAGTTTTCTTGGCAAGATTGGTAACTTTAGTTTCAAACATCTGCCTCGGAAGATCCGCAATATCTTGAATGGGAACATTCAGAAGGTTTGCGTCAATTCGTTCAGCAATTTTCTCTTCTGCCATTTCAAGCGTAATGTACAATACGTTCCGTCCTTGGAGCAAGACGGAGCTAGCAACATGGCACATGAATAAAGACTTGCCGACACCCGTACCAGCAAGTGCGATGTTGAGAGTTTTGTTAGGGATGCCACCTTTCGTGATTTTGTTAAAATATTCAAGATCAAATTCAATTTTTTCCTCCTTTTTGTGATACAACTCATAACGTTGCTCATAATCTAAAAGATAATCATGACCAACATGATTATCAAAACTTACAGCAAGAGCATCGGAAAGAATGGAAGGAATACTATCACGATTCTTTTTCTCATCTTTTCCATCTGCAATGTGAATGGATTCCATTAGTGCAATATAAATTGCCCTATCACGACACCATTTTTCGGTCGTATCTACAACCCATCCAAGTTCCACTGCAATATTATCAAGATTCTGAATGATATTAATAATTTCTCCGAAAGAAGTTTCATTAATATCACTGCGTTTTTCAGTTTCAATACAAAGAACTTCTTTTGTTGGAAGTTGATTGTATTCTTGAATGAAATTTAAAACTTCCTCAAAAATAATTTTTTGATTCTGATCCTCAAAGTATTCTGATTTAATAAAAGGTATTACTTTTCTTGCATATTCCTCATTATGTAATAGGTTTCTAAGAATCAAAAATTCTACTTTATCCATTAAAATTCACTAGTTTACTAAATGTAGGACATATATCCAGATATAACAAATCGATCCAAACCCCTTTCACATATCCCTCCCCTATGTTCATGGGTAAAAAATGTAGGAAACATTACTCCAGAACCCATTTCAGTTTTTACGTTTTCATACCTTCTAAATTCGGTAGAACATTCATTATCACTCAAATATATTAAAAATGCCAAAATTCTTTTAACATCCATAGGAGATGGTCCTCCATTATCAGAGTGCCAAAGTGAATATGCATAATTAGGTTTCCACCACTTAAATCTGATATAATCAATATCCCAAGCATTAAATGTATTATTCACTTCTGGGTATTTTTTTACATAAGATTCCTTCAGACTTATAATCGATTTTCCAATATTTTTCAGTTCTGGAACAGTAAAAACTTCAGGGATACTAATATCACAATAGTGGTATCCAGTATCATGAATATTTTCATCGGCAATTATTTTTTTATTATCAAAAACCCACTGAATAATCTGGTTACAATTGTCTCTACTTAAAAGGTTATTTTTTCTTTCAATGAAATCAAGACCCATAACTAAATTCCTTTTGTGCAATCTCGTCCAATTGTTGCATTACTTCTTCAGTGAAATATACTTCAGGTTCTTTTAGAATCTGTTTAGCATAAAGTTTCTTACCATCAATTTCATAACGTCCAGCTACATTTTTCCAAATCCCACCAATTTCACCCAACTCAAGTAGACCATAGTATCGATCAAGACCACGCTCATCATAATAAAGACGTACTTCCACATCTTTGTTCTCCTTACTTAAACGCGATTTAGCAGTCTTAGCCTTGATAATATTTCCGACCACTTC
>Ga0070749_10003008_pt1 | contig 11306 bp, 11 predicted proteins | sample VirMetDEL_Nov_18_FD_75180 | JGI IMG/M metagenome (GOLD analysis project Ga0070749, IMG submission 75180) | Aqueous microbial communities from the Delaware River and Bay under freshwater to marine salinity gradient to study organic matter... | ecosystem: Environmental > Aquatic > Marine >...
ACGATTTTTATGCAACAGTAAAATTAAAAAATGGAGAAGAAATCTTCTCTAAAGTAGCAGCTTCCGATGAAAAAGATAGAATTATGCTTATACTTTCAAATCCAATTACTATATCAGAACTTAAAGGTAGAAATGATATTACAAAATATAAAGTAGAACCTTGGTTAAAAACTACTTCTGAAGATATGTTTATTATTAATATGGAAGATGTTCTTACAATATCAGAATCATCTGATATTCAAATGATCATGATGTATCAATCTTTTGTTCAACAATCTAATAGAGAAAAAAAGAATCAATCTAAACTTAATAGAAAAATGGGTTATATTTCTACTGTTAATGATGCTAAAGATCTCTTAGAGAAGCTTTTTAAGAATAGCTAATATTAATCTTTTCAACCTCGACAAAGGTTATTATACGAAGATCATAGGGTCTTGTCAAGTAGTTGGTTAGGTGTTATAATTCATACATAATAGTGAAGAAAAACTTATGATAACCACTACAATTATGGCCAAGAAAAAAAGGTCAGAACATTATGTAAACAATAAGGAATTTCTTGCTGCTCTAATTAAATATAGAGAAGATGTAGAAATTGCAAAAATAAATGATAGACCAAAACCAGTTATTCCACGTTATATTGGTGAATGTTTTTTAAAAATTGCAAACCATTTATCATTTAAACCAAATTTTGTTAATTATATGTTTAAGGAGGATATGATTTCTGATGGAATCGAAAATTGTCTTCATAGGTCTACTCTTATTCCAACTATTGAATATGGATCAGTAGAAATACAACATATAGTAGGTAAAGAAGTCACTGTACGATGTATTGATGGAAAATGGAGAAAAGCATCTGTTAAATCATACGGGTCTCAGATGTTGTATGAATATGGATTTTCTTCTTTTAATGTTCCAATAAAAGATGTAACTCAAAAGGTTATAGCAACAGAGAATCATCGTTGGTTTATTTTGTCCAGAAGAAATTCAAATAGATGCTTAGAGTATACGAATCAAGTAGTAACCGATCTTAGGATAGGAGATTGTTTGCAAAATGCTCCTATTGAGAATAATTATGATAAATCGGCAGTTTTACATGGACTTCTTTATGGTGATGGTTCTGGGCATAAATCTGTTGTTTATGGAGATCCACTTGTTGTTGCTCAAGGAAATAAGTATGCTAGAATAAGGGTATGTAAACAGGACGCAGTAAAAGATGAAATAATTGATCTTTTGACTGAATTTGGATATGAACCAACTTATCCAAAACATGCTAATGGAGATCCTTGTTTTTATATTGGTAAATATCCTTTAGTTAAAGATCTTCCATTTACCACAGATCCAGAATATATTGCTGGATTTATATATGGTTGGTGGTTAGCAGACGGATATAAAACAACGGCAACTAATAGATTGCAAATTAGTACTAGTAATTCTGATGCTACAGAATGGTTGATGTTACATGCATCCTATGCGGGATATCATGTTATTAGTCATAGCATTATTGAAAGAGAGGATGGTGATGGTTCTTATCATAATGGAAAAAATTTAAATGTAATAACCTTAGCAAAACCAGAAGAATATGAACCTAAAGTTAGATACATGAAAGAATACGGTGAAGATGAAGTTTTTTGTTTAGAAGAACCCGAAACTAATTCGTTCGTTCTTTCTAATGGATTACTTACTGGAAATTGTGTTCAGTACATTCATAATTTTAATCCTGAGAAATCCCAAAATCCTTTTGCTTACTTTACGCAAATTATACATTACGCATTTCTCCGCAGAATTCAAAGAGAAAAACGTCAATTAGAAATTAAAAATAAAATTATTGAAAGAACTGGATATTCGGAAGTTTTTGCAGATGACAATTTGGTTGACGGAAACAATTATTCCGATTACAATAGTATCAAAGATAGTGTTCATTCTAAAATACGATACTAATGAAAGTAGCGATTATAACAGACCAACACTTTGGGTGCCGTAAAAATTCAAAACTTTTTCATGATTATTTTTTGAAGTTCTATAATGATATCTTTTTTCCAACGCTGGAACAGTATGGAATTAAGACTATTGTTGATATGGGCGATACATTTGATACACGTAAAGGTATTGATTTTTCAGCACTTTCTTGGGCTAAAAGTAACTACTATGATAAACTTAATAAATTAGGAATTTCAATTCATACAATAGTTGGAAATCACACTTCTTATTTTAAAAATACAAATGATGTTAATTCAGTAGATTTATTGCTTCGTGAATATGACAATGTAACTGTTTACTCTAAACCAACTGAGATTGAGTTGCATAATCTTAAAGTTCTTTTTATTCCTTGGATTAATAAAGAAAATGAAGAACAAACTTTTAAGGTAATTAAAAATACTAAATCAAAAGTTGCAATGGGCCATCTTGAACTTCAAGGATTTCGTGTAAATAATATAGTTGTAATGGATCATGGATTGGAATCGAATATTTTTACAAACTTCACAAAGGTATTTTCTGGTCATTACCATACTCGTTCTAATAATGGAATTGTGTTCTATTTGGGTAATCCTTATGAAATGTTTTGGAGTGACTTGAATGATACAAGAGGATTTCATATTTTTGATACCGAAACTCTAGAACATACTCCGGTTAATAATCCATATAAACTTTTTTATACAATTTATTATGAAGATACTCCACATCAAACCTTTAATACTCTAGAATATGAAAATAAAATTGTAAAAATTATTGTTCGTAAAAAATCAAATACTAAAAATTTTGAAAAATTTATTGACAAACTTTATACTTCAAATATTGAAGAAATTAAAATAGTTGAGAATTTTGAAATCACGGAAGATAAAAATTTTGAAGCATTTGAATCTGAAGATACTATTTCAATTTTAAACAGATATGTAGAAGAGTCAGAAATTAATCTTGATAAATCAATTATTCAGAAAGTACTCCAAAGTGTTTATCAAGAAGCATGTGAATTAGTATAAAGATGTTTATAATAACCATAGAAGGAAAAGAAGAAGAAGGTGCATATTCAGTAATGAATGAAGATGGAGAACAAATTTTATATCTTTTTGAGGAAGAGGATGATGCAGTAAGATATGCAATGATGTTAGAAGATAGTGGTTATCCTGAAATGCATGTGATTGAAGTTGAAAATGATTTAATGATAAAAACTTGTGAATTTCATCAATATGAATATACTGTTATTACTGCAAATGATATTGTAATTCCACCTGAAACTGATTATGATTTTATTTAAAAAAATAATTTGGAAAAATTTCTTAAGTACTGGAAACCAATTCACTGAAATAGATTTCACAAAAAATAAAACCAATCTCATCATTGGTACAAACGGTGCAGGTAAAAGTACAGTTCTTGATGCTCTTACTTTTTCATTATTTGGAAAACCATTTCGTAGGATTAATAAACCTCAACTTGTCAACTCAATAAATGAAAAAGATTGTAAAGTAGAAGTTGAGTTTTCGGTGGGATCAACTGAATGGAAAGTAGTTCGTGGAATTAAACCAACCATTTTTGAAATTCATAAAAATGGAAAAATTCTAGATCAATCTTCTGCATCAATAGATCAACAGAAATGGTTGGAACAAAATGTTCTTAAAATGAATTATAAGTCTTTTACTCAAATTGTTATTTTGGGTAGTAGTACTTTTGTTCCTTTTATGCAACTTTCTGCTGCACATCGTAGAGAAGTAATAGAAGATCTTTTGGATATTAAAATATTTTCTTCAATGAATGTTGTAATTAAAGAAAAAATTCGTCAAGTAAAAGATGAAATTAAAGTTCTTGATCTTAAAAAACAATCTCTTGTAGATAAAGTTAAAATGCAAGAAGAGTTTATTGAAGAACTTGAAAATAGGGGAAAAGAGAATATTCAAAAGAAGAATCAGTTAATTTCTATTCTAGATAAAGAAGTAGAAATTTTTATGAGAGAAAATGGTGTACTTGAAGAAAGTATTTTTGAAAAACAAAAAGATATTCAAGATCATATTGGAGCAACACAAAAACTCAAAAAACTTGGAAACCTAAAAGGTAAAATCTCTCAAAAAGTATCTACTGTTATAAAAGAACATAAATTTTTTACTGAAAATACAGTTTGTCCTACTTGCACTCAGGAGATTGATGAGGAGTTTAGAATAAATAAAATTAATGATGCTCAAAATAAAGCAAAAGAGTTGCAGTCTGGTTATAAAGAACTAGAGGAAGCAATTAAAGAAGAAGAAGATCGAGAGCGTCAATTTCTTACTCTTTCTATGGAGATTTCAAATCTTACAAATGACATTTCTCAAAATAATATTAAGATCTCTGGATGTCAGAGACAAATCCGAGATCTTGAATCTGAAATTCAAACAATTACCAAACAATTTGAAAATCGAAGTGCTGAACATGAGAAACTAGAAGAATTTAAAGATACCTTAAAAATTACATACGACGAACTTGCTTCTAAAAAAGATCTAATTAATTATTACGATTTTTCGTATAGTTTACTTAAAGACGGTGGAGTAAAATCCAAAATCATTAAAAAGTATCTTCCATTAATTAATCAACAAGTCAATCGTTATCTTCAAATGATGGACTTTTATATTAATTTTACTCTGGATGAGGAATTTAACGAAACCGTTCAATCGCCAATTCATGAAGATTTTTCTTATGCTTCTTTTAGTGAAGGAGAAAAACAACGTATAGATTTAGCACTTCTTTTTACATGGAGAGAAGTTGCAAGATTTAAAAATTCAGTAAATACTAATTTAATGATTTTGGATGAAATTTTTGATAGTTCATTAGATGCAACAGGAACGGATGAATTTCTTAAAATTATTCGTTATGTTATCAAAGACGCAAATATTTTTGTTATATCTCATAAAACTGGTATGGAGGACAAATTTGAAAGTGTCCATCGATTTGAGAAGATTAAAGGATTTTCGCGTATGATATCCCAAGAATCACTAGGAAAATGAAACTTCCGAACTGGCAACACCACAGTAAAAAAGAACAAAAACGAAAACTTAAACCTCAAGCACTTCGACAAGCAAAGGCACGTCGCCAAGCACTCAAGAAGCGTCTCAATACCAGAGACGCTTCTTTTTTTATAAATATCTAAAAGGTATTTGTAAAAATGGACGCACAAGAACTTCGCAATCTTCAAGAAGCATATAAACAAGTTCACCAAGTTGATGAGGATGCTGGAATAATTGGTGGTTTAGTGGGACTCACTCTTGCAGCAAAAGGTGCTTTACACGCAGCAAAAAAAACCAAAAGATTAAAAGATTATCCAAAGAACTATGTTAAAGGTATTGTTGACCCAAGAACTTATATTCCTAAAAAGAAAAAAGAAGAACAAAAAGAACAAGTAGACCTCTATGACATCATCCTTTCACATTTACTTGATGAAGGATATGCTGAAACACCAGAAGCAGCAGAAAGAATTATGGTTCATATGAGTGAAGAATGGAGACAAAATATTATGGAAAGAGATGATGAACCTGGAGAGGAAGATACTAATCCAGATGTAATAAAGCATAATAAATCTCTTAAAAATAGATATGGTAAATCAAGATACCCGTCAGGTATTGCTGGACGTAGTAGAGGACGTTATGACATCAACAAAGATCCTCGTTACGGATCTGTGGATTATTGAGGTAAGACACCTTTTAAACTGTCCATTAGGAGGTCTGAAGACCTCCTTTTTTTGTATAAATAATAGTGCGGAGTAAAAAGAGTGTGTTCTAATGAAAAATACTTATTATACCTATGCTTGGTTAAGAGAAGATAGAACACCTTATTATGTTGGTAAAGGTATTGATAATAGAGCATATTGTCCTCATAGAAGAGGAGATACTTATATATCTCCGCCACCAAAAGATAGGGTGATTTTTTTAAAGAAAAATTTAACGGAATTCGATGCTTATAAACACGAAAACTATATTATCACTATTTTGGGATTGAAAAGTGAGGGTGGTATATTAATCAATATGTCTTATGGTGGAGAGGGAAGTTCTGGTAGAGTTTTAAGTGAAGAAACAAAAGAAAAAATAAGACAAAAAAATAAAAACAAAAAATTAACAAAAAAACAAAAAGAATTAATATCTAAACAAGTATCTAAAAGAAAATGGTGGAATAATGGTGAGATAGATAAACACACTATTAAATGTCCTGATGATGGATGGGTGTTGGGAAGATTGTATTCAAGAAAATTGAGTGATGAAGAAATAGAAAATATTAAAAAAATAAACACGGGTAAGTATGTGAGTGAAGAAACCAGAAAAAACCAAAGTAAGATTAGAAAAGGTAAAAAACTCACAGATGAGCATAAGAAAAAAATTGGAGAAGCATCTAAAAAATTAGGTCTTAAACCTCCACCAAGCAAAGGAAAAAACTGGTGGAATGATGGTTTCTCTCAAAAATTATGTTTTGAATGTCCGGGAGATGAATGGGTCAGAGGTAGGTGTCCAGTTGTAAAAGTGTCCTAAAGGTCCTTTGAAGTGTCTCTGATGCGCTTATAATACCTTCATAACGCACAAGTCAAATGCCCGTTAATTACGAAGTCAAAGGAATGCTCGCTAAACTTTTGGCGACCGAAGATATTATTGTTGAGCATAAAAAAGTTGATACTGCTTGTTTTAATGTTCATACTCGTGTTCTCACTCTGCCTCTGTGGGAAAAAGCAAGTAATGTTGTGTATGATATGCTTGTCGCTCATGAATGCGGACATAGCATTTTTACGGATAATATTGATTGGACCGAAACTGTAAAGGTTCCTCAACAATTTGTAAATGTTTGTGAGGATGCTCGCGTAGAAAAACTAATGAAACGTAAATATGCTGGTCTTTCTAAAACGTTTTTCAATGGATATAAAGAACTGAATGAACAAGATTTCTTTTCATTGGAAGGTGAAAAAATTTCTACCTTTAATCTTGCTGATCGTGCAAATCTTTACTTTAAAGTAGGAAACTTTATTTCTCTTGACTTTACTGTAGAAGAAAAAGAAATTATTGATCTGATTTCTTCTACTGAAACTTTTGATGAAGTTCTTAATGCTGCAGAAAAACTCTATAATTATTGTAAAAAAGAAAAAGAAAAAGTTGCGGATTCTGATGCTCCTGGAGAACATGGAGATTCTACTTCCCCAAATAACGAAGTAAGTCAAGATCCTAATGCGGAAGAGATTGAAAATGATTCTCAATCTCAGAATCAACAGGATCATCAGAGTGAAAATAAAGAAACCAAAGGTTCTCAATCTCAAAATAAATCTATTGATTTTTCAAACGATCAAGAAATCAGTTCTAATGAAACTGATAATAAAGAACCGGAAGTTCGTACCATTGATTCTTTGAGTGATAAAATTCGCAGTCTTGCAAATCATGATGGATACGAAAACGTTTATGTAGAAGTTCCTAAAGTGAATCTTGATTCTGCAATCATTAAAAATTCAGAAATTCATTCTGAAATTAATAAATGTTTTAAATCTTGTGAACAAATTAATTTTGATGTAGTAGATCTAGAATATAAAAAATTTAAACTTTCGGCTCAAAAAGAAGTAAATTATCTTGTAAAAGAATTTGAATGTCGTAAAGCAGCGGATAGTTATTCCCGTGCTTCAACCGCTCGTACTGGTGTTCTTGATACCTCACGTCTTCATTCTTATAAATTTACTGAAGATCTCTTCAAGAAAGTAACAGTTGTTCCTGATGGTAAAAATCATGGATTGATTTTTATTCTTGATTGGAGTGGTTCTATGCAGAATATTATTCTGGATACTTGCAAACAACTTTTCAATTTGATTTGGTTTTGTAAAAAAGTTTCTATTCCTTTTGAAGTATATGCATTCACTAATTATTGGAATAAGTGTTCGTATGATCATGAAAGTCAATCTTATAAAGCAGTTAATCTGAAAAGTCATTATGAAAGAAAGGAGGGACTTCTTCATCTTGATGATACTTATTCTCTTTTAAACTTTTTTACGAGTAAAGTCTCAACAAAGGAATTGGAACATCAACTTCTTAATATTTGGCGCATTGCTTTTCAATATAATAGCAGGCATTCATATTCATATTCTGTTCCCACACAACTTTCTCTTTCTGGAACTCCACTGAATGAAAGTCTTCTTACAATTCACCAGATTATTCCTAAGTTTCAAAAAGAAAATAAACTTCAAAAAATTCAATGTATCATTCTTACGGATGGTGAAGCAGGGCATCTTCCTTATAATATAGAACGTAAAACTAGCAACGGTGATACTTTTATGGGAACTCGTTGTATTACTCCAATGCATACTTTTCTACGCGATAGGGAACTAGGAACAACTTACAAAATTGGTGATACTTATCATGGATTTACTGATACTCTTCTCAAAAATTTGAAAGATAAGTTTCCTTATACAAATTTTATTGGTATTCGTGTTCTTCCTAGTCGAGATGCATATAAATTTATTAATATGTATCATTCAATTCGTGAAAAACAGTATCAAGTTATTCAAAATGATTGGAAAAAACTAAAAAGTTTTACCATTACAAATTCTGGATATCATGCTTATTTTGGACTTTCTTCTAGTGTTCTTGTACAAAATGCAGAGTTCGATGTTGCTGAAGATGCTTCTAAATCTCAAATTAAAAGTGCTTTTGTAAAATCACTGAAAACTAAAAAATTAAATAAAAAAATTCTTGGAGAATTTATTTCTCTGATTGTATAAATATTTTAAAAAAATAAGATGAAAACATTTCAACAATTTGTAAACGAATTAAATTTGGGAGAAATTGATGAAATTTCTCCCGAAACCATTGATGAATTGTTTATTACTAGGAAGACTCCTGAAGAAAAAGAAAAAGAAGAAAAAATAAAAAAGGTACAAACTCTTATGCGTCTAATGAAACACGTAAAAGATCCTACTTCCGACATTGCAGTGAGGAGACAGTCGTCAAACTGACCATTAGTGACTCCATGAATCGGATTTTCGTTTTATAATAACTTTAGTTGAAACCCAACATTTACATCATGATTCGTACTAAAATGACTACTGATCAAATTCTGACTGATCTGAAGAATACTTTCGGTGTTGAATTTATTGCCGCAGATATTCGCGGATATTGTATTTCTAAAAATATTTCCTATCCTACTGTCACTAAAAAACTTGAACAATTTAAAGTTGGTCGTGGTCGTTGGAATCTGGAAGTGACACAAAAAAAAGTTCAGGATATTGAACGTTCATATAATAATGTTTCAGTTCTTCCTGAAGTTCATCAAAACCTTATTCCTGATAAAGATGATACCTTCGTCAAGTTTGGTAATTTTAACGATATTAAACGCATTATTCAATCCGGTCTTTTTTATCCTACGTTTATTACGGGTCTTTCGGGTAACGGTAAAACGTTTTCGGTGGAACAAGCTTGTGCTCAACTAAATAGGGAGTTGATTCGGGTGAATATCACCATCGAAACTGATGAAGATGATCTTATTGGTGGTTTTCGTCTTGTTAATGGTGAAACTGCTTGGCACAATGGACCAGTCATCGAAGCACTTGAACGGGGTGCTGTGCTACTCCTGGACGAAATCGACCTCGCCAGCAACAAAATCCTTTGTCTGCAATCCGTCCTTGAAGGAAAAGGAGTCTTTTTGAAGAAGATTGGTAAATTCGTCAAACCTGCAAGTGGTTTCAACGTGATTGCAACTGCAAACACAAAAGGTAAGGGTTCTGACGATGGACGTTTCATTGGCACCAACGTTCTCAATGAAGCATTCCTAGAACGTTTTCCAGTGACTTTTGAACAGTCTTATCCTGCTCCTGCGGTTGAACAACGTATTCTGGAGGGTATTTCTCTGGATCTTGGTGTGGAAGATCGTGATTTCTGCAAACGTTTGGTTGATTGGGGGGATGTGATTCGTAAAACGTTCTATGACGGTGGTATTGAGGAAATCATCAGCACTCGTCGTTTGGTTCATATCATTCGTGCTTATTCTATCTTTAAGGACAAAGCAAAAGCAATTCAAGTTTGTGTAAATCGTTTTGATGATGAGACCAAACAGGCATTTTTGGAACTCTACGACAAAATTGATGTGGATTTTCAACTTCCCAAAGAAGAAAAACCTGAACTTGAATTGACTATTGAAGGAGGACACCAAATTTCTTTCTGATCTTTTGACAAACGACAAAAACTCATTTAACAACAACTTGACCAACCAAGGACTTTCTGATATAATGAGAGGAGGTTAGTATCTTCCTCTCTTTTTTTATGAATGAACAAAAACCAACTTCCAATACATTTGAATACACCATGAGTATGAACGAAACTAGTGGAATGATTGATTTCACAAAAATTCCTATCGATAAAGTTATGCCTCCTTGGGGACATAGTGATCTGGAATATATGAATTACACTTCTGACACGAATAAGAAAACAAATTATCTTTGGAAATATAATGAAGACAAAATTCTTAAAGAAATTGAAGATTATGTAACTAGCACTTATGGTAGTCATTATTGTGGAAATAACCAAGACTACAAAGATATTCAAACAATTGATCTAATGGCTGCAAAGGAACTTGCGGTTAACTTCTGTCAAGCAAACATTTTAAAATATGGTTCCCGTTATGGTCAAAAGAACGGTCGTAATAAAAGTGATTTGATGAAAGTCATTCACTATGCAATGCTTCTTCTTCACTTTGACGGTCATTATTCCCGTCAAAACAATGGTCTCACTGAATTTCGTTGATTATGAAACTTTCTGATAAAACTCTAAATCTTCTTAAAAATTTTTCTTCTATCAATCAATCTATTTTGTTTAGGAAAGGTAGTTCGCTACGGACAATTAGCGTCATGAAAAATATTCTTGCTGAAGCAAAAATTGAAGAAGAACTTCCTAAAGATTTTGGTATCTATGATTTGAATCAATTTTTGAATGGTCTTAACCTCTATCAGAACGCAGAACTTGATTTTCAGAATGATGGATATGTGGTCATCAAGGAAGGTCGGTCTCGTTCTAAGTATTTCTTTGCAGATCCAAATGTAATTGTAACTCCTCCTGATAAGTCCATTTCGATTCCTTCTGATGACGTTTGCTTCATTCTTGATACAAAAGAACTTGATAAAATCCTTAAGGCATCATCAGTTTATCAACTTCCTGATCTATCAGTAATTGGTGATGCGGGTGTAGTGAAACTGGTTGTTCGGGACAAGAAGAATGACACTTCCAACGACTTCTCTATTGTTGTTGGTGAAACAAATGAAGTATTTACATTTAACTTCAAAGTAGAAAACATCAAGGTTCTTCCTGGAACTTATGAAGTAGTTGTATCACAAA
>Ga0070749_10003009_pt1 | contig 11306 bp, 9 predicted proteins | sample VirMetDEL_Nov_18_FD_75180 | JGI IMG/M metagenome (GOLD analysis project Ga0070749, IMG submission 75180) | Aqueous microbial communities from the Delaware River and Bay under freshwater to marine salinity gradient to study organic matter... | ecosystem: Environmental > Aquatic > Marine > Coastal...
AATGCGTCTTAGCCTTGTTAGCCAGACAGCTCAAGCAGTCTTTGATGCTATAATCCAAGACGAGAGGTTTGACAGCCTTACGTTGAAAACTCTGTGGAGGATTCGGGGTATTACACATAGAGCTGTCCTAAACCACTTGGCTCCCTATGAACTAAAGAAAAGGACGTAACAAATGGCAAGATTAGTTGTCGCAAATCTCAACGAGATTGCTGTTGAAGAAGGCCGTCAGCGGACCGAGTTCAAGGCGGGGGCTATCGAAGCCCTCGCCGAGAGCATTGCAAAGCACGGCTTAATCCATGCCCCGACGGTGCGAGATAATGAGGAAGGCGGGTACTTCTTAGTTTCGGGCGAACGTAGGCTTCGTGCAATTCAAATGCTCAACGAACAGGGAAGAAAATTCAAGCATGGGATAACTGTCTATGAAAACGGATTACTCCCTTGCCTTCCCCAAGGATATATCAACGAGTTAACTTCGAAAGAAATTGAGCTGGAAGAAAATGTCCAGCGTGTTGATTTATCTTGGCAGGAGAAGAACCAAGCTGTTGCCGATCTACACGCTCTCCGTCTGATCCAAACCGACGGGGCACAGACATTACAAGCTACTGCCGCCGAAATCTTCGGCAAACCTGCCGAAGATCGGAACCTTGAGAAAGAACCCTTACGGAAACATGAACGAGTTGTTGATGATAAAATCATTAATACAAGCGATGGAAATAGAATTTCTAAAGCTACTATTATTGCTGAATATCTTGATGATCCTGATGTGAAGAAAGCAAGAAATGAAAGTGACGCTTGGAGAATTGTGCTGTCAAAGCTAGAGACGCAAGTATTCTCAGGCGATATGCTTAAGGAAGAGGAAGAAGAACAGGATAATAACCGAGTACTTTATGTCGGTGACATGCAAAAAATTCTTCCAACTATCCCTGACGCGTCGTGTCATCTGCTTATTACTGATCCCCCTTACGGAGTTGGCGTAGCAAAATTTGGGGATGCCGCAAAGCTAGAGCATAAGTATGAAGAAGAAAACTTCGAGGAGCTTCATGAAACCTTGCTCAAAGAAGCCGCCCGTATTCTTACACCTGACTGTCATATCTACATCTTTTGTGACCTTGACTACTTCCACCAACTACGAGAGCTGGTCGCCAAATACGGATTCAAGCCACGCCGTGTTCCCCTTATCTGGTCAAAAGGCACAGCAGGACATTTAGACGGAGGATCGGTCTTAGGTTTTCGGCGAAGCTATGAGTGCGTATTGTATGCAACACGAGGCGAACGTCCGTGCAATAGACTATTCACTGATGTTTTCTACATCAACACACTGACCGAGACCGATCGCTTTCATGCCGCGCAAAAGCCAACTCGTCTCTACTCCGAGTTCATTCGTCAATCTGCTTTACCGGGTGAAACTGTCCTCGATCCCTTTGCTGGCAGCGGCACGATATTTGCTGCGGCAAAATTTGAGAATTGCCGAGCGATTGGTATTGAACAGAATAAAGAAATGGCTGCACTTGTCGCAGCGAGAAGGGAAGTGAGGACAGTAAAGTGAGTAAAGAAAACCTCATAGAAAAACTAATACGAGAAGGGTATATACGTCTTGGTTTTCCTTCAGACACACTAGCCCTTATATACACTGATAAGTTCCTTGACGATCTTGTAAGGGCAAACATATGTCGAAACTGTGGAAACTTTGTTCGACTGCAATCAGATGCTAAACGGGCAGGAATACCTACATATGCTCATGGTTTGTGTAAGCAGAAATCGCTTGAGAATACAAAATACTGGGTAAGAAACGATAGCACTTGCCCTGAGTTTCGCTATCCAACCGTCCAGCGAGAGGTTATTAACAATGACGACTGATCCTAATATCCTATTCCGCTACACCCGCGGTTCGCGTAAGGCAAAGATAATAGTTGTTGCTGAATACTGGGGTACACAGGAAGGACGTGAGAAGCAACCTCTCATGGGAGAAAGCGGAAAGCTGTTGTCACGGTTGCTTGCAGAAAGCGGTATTGATGAGAGTCAATTACTGTTTACTTCGCTCATCTCCGAGCGGCCTATGGACAATGATGTAAGAAATTTTTTCTATACAAACGCAGAAGTAAAAGCTGGACACCACGGTGGTGAAATCAAGGGACTTTATCCAAAACGTAATCTCATATGTGGACTTACTGATCTTCATGAATTAATTGGTTATGTCAAACCTGAGTTAGTAATTGGCCTAGGTAATCTTACTCTCTGGGCATTGACAAAAGATAGCTTTAACATTACGAATCAGAAAGGTGTAAAGCTCCCGACAGGAATTGCAAGCTGGCGTGGATCGCAGTTAACACTTGCAACAGGTCAAAAATTTCTTCCAATTTACTCTCCCACCGCAGCATTGCGAGCCCCCGATATGGAGTTTGCTTTACGCCACGACCTTCGGGCGAGGGCTGCTCGGTACAAGGAATGGAAAGAAGTCGAACGGAATTTAATTGTTCGTCCAAGTTACAATACTGTTGCAGCTTATCTAGGTGATATTGCGGCTCGCTTAAAACACGGTCCAGTAGAAATCACTGTCGATCTTGAAACTCGTGCAAATCTCATTGCCTGCGCGGGAATTGGGATAAGTAAAATGTCTGCGATTTGTATTCCCTTCCTCGTTGTAGAGGAACCTTATAGCTACTGGACTTTTGAAGAAGAATTTGCAATATGGGAGATGCTTTCTTTCGTCCTCGCCCATCCAAATATCCAGGTCATTGGGCAGAACTTTCTCTATGATGCTCAATATATCTATCGCTACATGCTTCTTAAGCTCAAAATCCACGGCGATACTCTTATTCGCCAGCATCTAATCTATCCCGGCACTCCTCTTGACCTTGCCTACATGGCATCGTTATATTGTGAGAACTATGTATTCTGGAAAGATGATGGTAAAGAGTGGCGAAAAGATTTGAACGAAGAAAAGCTCTGGGCATACAACTGTCTAGACTGCTGCAATACGTTTGAAATCTATGAAGAGCAAAAGAAAGTTATTGAATACTATAAGCTTCAAGAACTTCTTCCGTGGCAGATGCGGCAGCTGAATGAAATTCTTACCATTATGATCAGGGGAGTAAGAATACACAAAGATAAGAAACACGAAAGTATTCTTGACCTTCTCGATCATATCGGTCAAGTGGAGCATAAGCTAGAACAAGCTGTTCCTGAAGATGTTTGGCCAAGAAATCCAAAGAAATCTTCTTGGTTTTCTTCTACTCAACAGCTAACACAATTGTTCACTGAGCGCCTTGGAATGAAACCTTTTTACGACCGCTCGGCGCGACGGTACACAATGAATGAGAATGCCTTGCAGCATTATGCAGGAACTTGTCATCCTGCGTTAGAACCTCTATTCGAGGATTTACTTGAATATCGAGGCCTTGCTGCGTTCCAAAAATTCACACAAATGAAGCTTGATTACGACGGGCGGATGCGTTGTGAGTTCACACCTACAGCAGAAACCTTTCGCTGGAAGTCTCGGGCAAACGTATTCGGGACTGGTGGAAATTTGCAAAACCTTCCAACTGGTGATGATGAACGAAACCTTCCGAACATCAGAAAACAATTCATCCCAGACTCCGGTTACTATTTAATCGACGTAGACCTTGCAGGAGCAGATGCTCAAGCCGTGGCATGGGATGCGAAAGATGAGGATTTGAAAGACGCTTTCCGTCGCGGGCTGAAGGTGCATATTAAAAACGCTCGGGATATGTGGCCAGAGATTGTTGGGGATATGACGGATGATGAGATTAAAAGTCGTCCACTATATCGTCGGATTAAATCTGGAGTTCATGGAACAAATTATTATGGGACAGCAAAGGGTCTCGCCCCGCGGGTGGGTATGAGCTTGCGGGATACAGAGGCTTTTCAAGAACGGTGGTTCTACCTACACCCAGCCATTAAGCAATGGCATAATACTGTGCGAGCGAAACTTGAAGGTGCGATTTGTTGGAATTGCGATGAGGAACAAGAAGGCGGAAAGCAACTATGCCCTCATTGCGGGGTTATCGTTGGGCGTACAGTCAAGAACGCTTTCGGCTATCGCCGGATATATTTCGGGCGAGTTGACGATGCAATGCTTCGGGAAGCACTGGCTTGGATTGCCCAGTCTACTGTTGCAATTAACGTGGTGCGAGGGTTCATTCTTCTCGTCGATACTTTTCCTTCCATTGAAATTCTACTTCAAGTTCATGACTCTCTTCTCATTCAGAACAAAAAGAACGATCGAGATATTCAACCACAGATACAAAAGAAATTAAACTCAATTCTTACTCCATACGACGACCCGCTTTATATTCCGTGGGAAATGAAAACCAGTGAAACCTCATGGGGAGACTGCAAATGAGTGAGTCTTTTATCTACGTCGCATCGCCTTACACGCATCCAAATCCGCTCGTGCGAGAAGCACGGATGCTACTTGTTGAAGCTTACGTTGTAGAGAAAATAACTAAAACACCGGGAGTGTTCTATTACTCCCCAATTGTCTATGCCCACGCACTCGCTAACCGTTATGTTCTGCCGAAAGAAGTAGACTTCTGGCACGGGTTCAACCTACCCACCCTCGCCCGAGCCGATGCACTTGAAGTCTTAATGATCCCAGGTTGGAAAGAAAGTAAAGGCGTTGCCTGGGAAATCGAAGAAGCGCAATCTATAGGTAGGAAGATTGAGTATGTCGAAATCGAAGAGCCGGCGAAACTTCTCGGACTGGCTTAAAGCCTATACCGAGTGGAACTCAATCAGCGAAGCGCCACCTTCGTTTCATTACTGGGTGGGGGTCTCGGTTATCGCCGGGGCCCTCCGCCGCCGTGTGTGGATTGACCAGTTAAAGTTTCAATGGACTCCAAACTTCTACATAGTCCTTGTCGCTCCCGCCGGCGTCGTTACTAAGTCTACCGCTATTCGTATTGGGATCAACCTACTCCGGCAGGTAGATGGAATTAAATTCGGACCAGCTTCGATGACATGGCAAGCGTTAACAGAAGCTATCTCTGAAGCGCAAGAGTTAATCCCACTAGAAAAACCACAACACAATGGAGTTCCTACAGCTGACCAACTACTCGATGCTCCTATGCTTCCTATGTCTCCTATCACTTGTTCTGTTAACGAGTTAGGTACTTTCCTAGACCCGTCAGATCAGAAGCTCGTAGACGTTATGACAGATTTGTGGGATGGGCAGCTGGAAACTTGGGAACATAAGACAAAGACACAAGGTACAACGACAATCGAAAACCCCTGGATCAATCTCATCGCTGCAACTACACCTAGCTGGTTATCTCACAATGTTCCTGAGTCAATGGTGGGCGGTGGACTAACCTCTCGTATTATCTTCATTCATGCCACACACAAGCATCAGCATATTCCTTTCCCTGCTGAACTTGTTCCTACTGCAGAGCATGAGGAGATTGAACGTAGGTTGGTAGAGGACTTACAACAAATTTCTGAAATCCTCGGTGAGTATAAACCAACGAAAGAAGCTATCGAATGGGTAAGTGACTGGTACAAGAACGATATATGGAACCCAGATAAAGATCGCCCGGAACACCTAGCCTCCGGCCGATTTGATGGATACATTGCGAGAAAGCAGACGCACTTAATGAAAATCGCAATGGTGCTTGCTGCATCGCAACGTGACGAGCTTATCATAACCGAACATGATGTTATCAAAGCTGAACGCTTACTCTCTCGTGCAGAGCTTGATATGGCAAAAGTTTTTGAGTCAATCGGCTCCTCTGATGAAAATAAAAATGTAACTCACATTACCAGTTTCCTTCGTGGATATGGAGGAAAACTAGATGGTGGTGTGTTGTTTCAAAAATGCTTACCTATCATGTCGAGTAAAGATTTCAACGAAGCAGTTGCCTCCGCAGTTCGTGCAGGCATCCTATCAATCCACAACACAGGCTCGAAGTTAATCTACACTCTGGAGAAATAGCCATGAAAAATCCCTATGTTCGCTTCAGTCCTGAAGAAGAAGAAGAAATAGATCTCATCTATTCCCGGCTTGCAGACATGCAAGATGGAACCGTCTTTCCAACTATTCCACAGGTGGCTGAGTTATGCTATCGCATCTCAAAGAGTAAAGGCTTCTGGGAAGAAGAAAAGGCGGCAAGAAATAAAGCTGAGATGATTGCGCTCATGCACAGCGAGTTATCAGAAGCTCTCGAGACTCTTCGTGACGATCCCCACGAAGTTTCTCAAAAAGCTTCTGGCTGCACTGTGCTGGAAGAAGAAATGGCGGACGTGATTATTCGAGTACTTGACTTTTGCCACGGATTTAATCTTAACCTTACAAAAGCTATTGTGAGGAAAATGGAATATAATTTCTCTCGTCCGTACAAATATGGAAAGAGGTTCTGAGATGAAAACCCTAGGCGCGCTCTTAACTATAATGGCCCTATCTTCTTGCGGCAACCCGCTCGGTCTTCCCGAACATCGTGCAGGTTCGGACGAGGATATCATCATCCTTACCTTTGGCATTGGTGGCTCGATTAAAGGAAAGCATTTAGCCTTCAAAGAGCTACAGAAGCAAGGTAAGAAGGTAGTTATTGATGGGCAAATGATCTCGGCCGATGCCTTCTATGCCTTTTCTTACCCAGATGCCTGTTACACTAAGAATGCAGTATTCTCTCCTCACGCAACTGCGTTCATGGGAGTTATCCCTCGCCCTTCCCTGACGGAACGTTTAGCTGATCGGCTTCCGCCGGGATTACGAGACTGGTTCAAAAACGATCCAGCCTATCATAACTGGATCGGATATTCTAGTCTTGGTTATGATCAGCTTCTCAAGCTCTGGCCCGAAGGGGCGTGCGAGCAAATAAAGGAGGCATGAAAATGCTGATGAAAACTCTGGCAGTACCGCTGGTTGCGTTGGGAGTTGCTGGATGTACGAATTGTGGACCGCTGGACTATCGCTGGGAGCGTGGATGCAAGGAGGGCGGTCCGCTTAATGACAGCGTAATAGACTCGAGTATTACTTGGGAAGGACAGGATAATGATTATAAACCTGATCCTCCTCGAGATCGGGACGATAAACCTGAGAAGAGGTCCTAAAAGTCCTAACGGCATAGTCATCCTGACAAGAGCCAAGATCGAAATCGAATTCCAGTTGTACTAGTTCTTTTTCTTTCTTTGGCTCTTGTTCTTTTTCTTTCTTCGACCAGAATGGTATTCTCATTTTCTCACCTTTTCGATGTTTTCCACTCCAGGGAAAATCTGTTCCACCTGTCGGCCAAGTCTACGATACATAACTTTATTCGATAGCCCAGCTTCTTTCAACTTCTGATTTTTCTTTCTCGTCTTATATGATTGGTTAAGTTGTTTATACGAAATCCTCATTTCGCTAAAGGGCACCTCATTATTATATTTTTTCACCGCGCTCTTTACATCTGTTAATGCCTCTTTATTCCTCGTATCACGGGCAACCCACCATTGGGCCATAATACCAGCTCGCCGCTGTGCCCAGAAAGATTCTGTTTCAAATTTCGCGCGAGATATATCATAGGTCTGGCTAAGTCGAGTTGGTGTGAATCCGCCCATTTGAAGCATAATCTCGATCATATGCTTTGGATCGTCCGAGTCAAATTCAATGATAGTTTCTCGGCTAATCCGACCACGCTCTCTACCCTCGCCAATGCCGATAACGTCAAGGGCAGAACCTTCCGGCGCCCAACGAAAACCTCGCAACACGTTCCTTGCCGCGCGCGGCATCGTTCTCTCCCACCGTTTCGTATCGTCCCAAGCAAGTTGACTATCGCTAAGGAACTTGAACATATTGATCCCGATACCTATGCTCGCACCAGCAATGTCTGTAGTTGCAGCGCCAAGGTTAGCTTCAAATCCTGTCTCAGGAGAAACGAATGCTTCGATCCCTGGGATTAGCCTTCCCATACCAACGCTGCGAGACATGTCGAAATTAGCCATAGGCATACCAACGAGATCAGCCATATACGGAAGGCCAAAGCCATACCTCGCCCCGCCGCGAAGAACAAGATCAGTCGTTGCACGATCATTTGTAAGCTCATTTAAGTATTCTCGTATCCCTTGTTCAACATCGAAGTTCTTACCATAGACTTTTCTTCCAATAAACTGGGCAAGATCAAAGGCATCTTCTCCGCCCGGCAGCCCCATCAGTCCACCCATTGCGAATAGGGTAAGAAGGAACCGTGTTTTTGCTGGAGAGTTGAACGTGAACCAAGCCATGTTCTGGGTAAACATCCAGAAGGTGAAAAGGATTGACGTCTTTCCTCTCATAAACTTCGGCCGGGCGTGAGCGGCATATTCAAACTGCGTATCCTGCACGGCGGCTTTGCCAGCAAGAAACGCCATCGCTTCTACACTGGCTTGTTGCTGTAATTCAAGGTTCGAAGCCTGTGGGTTTTGTTTCTGCAAGAAAGCAACAATCGCATCGCGAATGTCGATAAACTCACCTTGCTTCGTCTGCTTTAGCCGCTGAAGAAACTCATTATTCGGGTCATTTCGAGCAAGCTTTGTTGCGGAGTCAAAGGTAATTCTTCGGTTGATTTGTTCAGACAGCTGGAACATCCAACCGGAAGCGTGAGCAAATTGCACCATCGCCCGGTGTATTTTAGTTCCTGCACGAATACGAAGAATGTTATGCCCTTCAGCCACCGCCGCTAGTTCTGTTGCAAGGCTCTCATTCAAAAAGCCCTGATCAAAACCAAGCCCAAGAAGGAAAGCATCCATCTCAGACATCTTTGCCATTTCAGGTCCACGACGGTAAAGATTGTTCAGATTTGTCATGGCCTGCCGCATGGCATTTAATCCCTTGGCCGTGCCGAAGTATTTTGTAAGATACGGCGCGGTGACAAGGGGGAGCTGTGTAAAGTTCAACAGCGCGGACGCGGGCGAGAAACCGAGCCACCACGAAAACGCAGCGCTTCTCGCCCATGCAAAGTCAGGCGAGGGGTTCATAATGTGAGCTAAATGATTGTCAAGGAAATCAATAATCTGCCTCCTCTTTCCTACATTAAGCCCACGATCTCGCTGTGCTCCTGTATCTTTCCTGCCATCTTCAATAATTCTCGCCATTTCAAACCCATGTTCGATGCGAGAAAGATGGTTGGCTGCGTGCCAGAAATAATCTGCATACGCTCGTTTCGCATCACGAGAATACCCATCAATATTCTTTCGCTTCATAAACCGCTTGCGGAAGCTTCGCGTCGGAGCCATCTCGATAATTAAATTATCCAGCCACATGGTTTGTTCTTTTGTCAAACCTGCTTGGCTAAGATTATTTTTAATCGACTGAAGAATCGTCGGAGGCATCCCGTTAAAAATCTGAGCGGCTTCAGGTATTCTATCCACACCAACTGTATATCCATCTTTTTCTGGAAACTTTGTTTTAATTCTAGCCTTTTCAGCTTCAACTGCTTTCGGTGTTTTGCCCAGCGCGGTTTCAATTTCGCCGGACTCAACTTGAGTCATATAAACTGTGTTTCCTTCTTTATCCTTAACAACTACAGCCCAATCGCCAAAGCGAGCATGAGGAAAGTACGGGCGGTTTCGCATTGCATTGAACTCCGCCTCGATCTTCATTTCCTCAACCAACACCGCAGCCATTTGGTTCTGGCCCGGAAAACGTCTGCGAAGGTCTTGAAGGGAAATTCTCTGCATCTCGTCAAGCATTGCTATGAAGTCTTGACGAATCTCGTGATACATACGCTTTCCTTCATCTTCCAGACCAAACCTTTGAAAGATATTTTCCAACTCTACATCAGTTGGCTGTCGAGCCTCTTCATTCGTTTTAAGATAAGCCATACTATCGACATAGAATAACACTTCACTTAAAGCATCTGCCTGTGCTGTGCCAAGCCTACTCCAAGCATTAATCCTCACATCCGCCCGGCTGATCCATTGCATCTTCTTACTATACCACCGCTCGACTTCGGAGATATAACGCTGAAGCCATTTGATATGCGGGTTCTTTTTTGCAAGCTGTTGAACAGTCCAGCCAAATTTAACCATTGCGTTATAGTAATCGTTGGCGGCTGCTCCATCTTTCAATACTTGCTGTTGCCGAGGAGAAAGACTGCGAATAGTTTCTCGCATCTTTCCCACCATAGCTTTCGTACTCATTGTTCCCGCAGTTTTACCTGTGAAAACTCCAAGCCTTTTTTGCCATGAGAAATTAGCATTCTGCATAGCTTGTAAAGCATCAGCAAAATTACCCGCATCAAAGTCATTTTCTTTTCTGCTCTTAAGCCAAAGCTCTACAGCAGAGGAAGCTCGAAACGCCTCTGGCGTAGACTCAAGGAGTAATTTTTCTCGTATCTCTGTCCAAGCCTTTACCAGCTTTGTTGCAATTTTCTTGTACCATTTCTGAACTAAAGTAAAGGCTTGCGTATCTGTATACATATAGTCAGCTATTTGATTGGCAAGCCACTCAGCGAAGTTTGAGAAATAATTCTCTTGTGCAACATTGCCTGCGTATCTTTGAGGAATAGTATGCCAAGCAATATGCGGAAGCCCATAGCTTCCCTGAGCCTGTACCCGCTGTATTGTTGTTCCCAGTTTTCCTTTTCTATGGTCTTGATGAAATGCTGATATTATCGCTTCAAACAATCCTGGCATCTTTTGTGTATCTTCTCTTAACTGCCATTCAGTTAAAAGATGTCCGTACTCATGCCAGAGTACTCCAGAAAAGTCCACTGATGTGCTGCCAAGCATCTGTGCATAGTCATAACCTATGATAGAATAACTTCCCGCTTCCCCAGGTGAAGCCCAAGCCATACCGTTTGTTAAGGGGTTTGACTTATAATCTCCGATTATCAGTACTGTTTTTGTCTGATCGTTAAACAGCTTTTTTACTTCAACAAGAGCTTTTGCCGAGCGCTTTAGTTGAAGATAAAGCTTGCGGGTAATATACTTAGGATATTCAATACTTACATTAGGCCCAAATTCTTCAGTAATATATGCATCCGGCTGACCATAATCCTTAAATACGTTTTTCTTAAGGTACTCTTGTTGGGCTTCTGAATATCCAGTAAGAGAAATTTCCACATCCTGTGCGTTTGCCCCAAGCGTTGCTCGTGCTACTGCTGGATCAGCAGGATCAACCATAAAAGAATCGCTGTCTTTCGGGGCTACAAACCGTACCCCGAGTTCAGTAAGCTCCTTAAACCTATCTGCCGTAATGGTAGCTTCTTTTTCTATTGCGTCGAAGAGTGCATTAAACTTATCAGCATCAATTATTTTTGCGGCTGCTTCTGTTAACAATCCATACTTGTCAAAATACTCTCTCAAGGTTTTATTAGTGTACCCAAGAAAGT
>Ga0070749_10003011_pt1 | contig 11303 bp, 5 predicted proteins | sample VirMetDEL_Nov_18_FD_75180 | JGI IMG/M metagenome (GOLD analysis project Ga0070749, IMG submission 75180) | Aqueous microbial communities from the Delaware River and Bay under freshwater to marine salinity gradient to study organic matter... | ecosystem: Environmental > Aquatic > Marine > Coastal...
AAAATTTAAATAGCTTTTTTATTTCTACTTGAGCATTAGTGCTTATAGCTAAACACATTACTATTACAAATATTAGTTTTTTCATTCTTTTATTTTAATTGTTATATCATGTGGCGCGTATTCATTACCACCAAAATATGGGTATAAATAATATCTACGTATTAAACCCCAATTGCCTTTAGGTCTTCTACGTACTAATGTGGTATCGTTATCTATTACTATTACATAGTAAAATGTTTTTATATCAATTGTAGCGTCATAAATTACATCTGGCTCTATAGTTCTTATTGTAGCAGAACTATGTCTACCTTCTTCATGACGTAACCAGCAAAGTTCTAAGTTGTTATTTATATACCTCCAACCTAAACGTATAGAGTATTTTTGATGACGCAAACCAAAATCGCTCATACCATATATCTTATTTACATCATGTTGGTTTTCTGGTATTTCAGTTTCATAATAAGCAGATTCATCTAATATAAATTTAAAACTTATTCTTGAATTGTCTGGGTGGTTAATAAAAGTTCCAGAGCTATGCTCACCAGCAGGAATAGTGTAAACTCTGAAGCCAAGATCATCAACTTCTTTTGAACACGAAAGCAATAAAAGAAGTATCAGAAGTTTTTTCATTTATTTTTTAAAGCTTTTACCACCTTTTTTACTAGTACTTTTACCAAAGCTTTGCTGTGACTTTCTAATTGCTTTTATTTTTCTTACAGCATCTTCAAATCCTTCATTTTCAATACCAAGCTCCCAAGAACCCCAACCTCCAAAAGCAGCTGCTCTTTGCCACCATTGATAATTAGCATCTGCTGCTATTTGTAAATTTCTAAGCTTATTAATAGTTCTAGCCGTTGGTAAATTTGTAGTTGCTTCTATTAAATTAGCGTAAGCTAAAGTTTGAGGATTGTTTAAACTAAAGCCCATAAGCTGAGCAGCTTCATAATTTGTTTTACCTTTTAATTGACTTCCAGCAATACCAGTGTAGCCAAATATTTTTCTAAACTTAGAGCCAAGCACTGGTGAATAACTTAACAATTGAGTCATTGTTTGTGTATGGTCTGCTCTAAAACCTCTTTCTTGTTGTTTTTGAAACTCAGTTACAGTGTTTTTTACGGTAGTAGCTATAGCCCCAGGTATACCTATACCCCTTAATTGTGAGTCTGCCATGTTATTTATCATTCTGCTTACTCTTCTAGATTTATCATCTTTATCAAAAGATTCTTCTTCATCTAATGAAAAAGCAAACATTGCGTTTTGCATCGCTGTAAACGCTACAGACTGTACAAAGCCATAATATAATAATTTAGATAAATTTTCTTTTTTGTTACCTCTATTGTTTATTAAATCACGAGCGGCTTTTTCTTGTATTCTAGCATATTGTATAGGCGTGTTACCCCAAGCAAAAATCATTCTACCCATAGGCCCAGCTTGTTGCGCAGATATTAAATCTGGTCTTGAAGATTGTTGTGCTACTTCTGTTTTTTCTTGAAAATCCAAAAAAGCTTTTTGCCTCGCTTCTTTACCACTTAAGCCTTGTTTAATATATGTTCTTATTCTATTTCTATAAAAAGTAGCGCCACCTGCAGATATTGCAAAACTATCAGCTAATTGAGTAGGTGTAAAACCTATTTTAATTAAATGAGCAAATATTTTTCTAGCAACATTAGTACCATCACCACCGGCTGCTATTTGAGCAAGTTCAGCTTCTTGAACATTGTATTTTAAACCAGTTCTTCTTTGTTTAAGTAAATCTGAATTAAATATAAAAGCAAAATCAGACCAGTATTGTTTTTGATTACCAAAAGCTTTCGCAGCTTGCAAAGGATTGTTATCACTCCAGTTTATATAGTTTAATGTAGATAATGTTTGCAGCGTGGCAGACCTAGTGTTTAAAAACATTGTAGCACCCACAGAACCATTAATAAAGTTCATGTGCATGTTAACAAGTTTGTTTTTACCAGCTGGTCTGTTGCTACCAGTTTCCATTCGCCATAACATATCTTCTAAGGCTTCTTTAAAAGCAGGTCCTTGTGTAGCTTCTATTTTGTTTATATTTTCACCAACTAGTTTTCCGTTTTGCCATTTACCAAATACTAATTCTCTATTTTGTCTAAACTCAGCAAAGTAAGCATCTCTATTAACTTTTTGAACTAAACTATTTAAATCGCTAACAATGCTTTGTGAAGTCCAAGCTTCAGTAGGCTCTATATAACCTTGCTTTTGTTTTGTTATCTTAGCTAAATTTTGTGAAAAACTTAATAGGTTTTTATCGTTTTTTATCACGTCGTTTAAAACTTTAACATCTGCTTCGCTCAAACCAGGTACTTCAAAACCAGCCTCTGTCCATCTATGAACCCTTATTGCTTGATCGTATGTAAAAGGCTCGCCAGGTATTTTTTTATTTAATTTTTGTTTTACAGTAGGTAATAACGCTCCTAAAGCTTTGTAGTCAGAAGTTATAGCTTGTTGAGCGGCGTTTAATTCATTATAAGCTCTAGCGTATGGTTTGTGTAAATTATCATCAAAAAAAGCTTTATGTCTTTCACCTGTTTTACCAAAACCTTGAAAGTTTTGTAGTAAGCCAGCAAAATCTTGAGCACCAGGAACTATATAAGATTTAGTATAAACACTCTGCCCCATTAGTTTTGCTTTAGCAGGCGATACTTTACCAAACAAACCAGTAGTTTCAGTTAGTATAACATCCATATCTTTAGTTAACTGCTCAGATTTTAGTATTCTAGCCTGCTGTACTTTTGATTTAATATCAAGTTGGTCTAATACATTTTTAACAGCTTTAACATTTGACATAGCGTCATCAACAAAATACATGTCGTTATAACCTTGACTAAACTTTTCTAACATCCACAAAGCCTTTGCTTCACCCGTGCTATTACCTAAGCCAGTTATATTTTCTATAGGTACATCAATACCTTTTGATTTTAACCAACCTTGTATTGCTGGCGCTGCTTGTTGTTGTCTTGCTGTTAACACAAAAACATTTTCAACTCCAAACTTATTTATTTGGTTACGCATTTTTTGTAACAAAGGACCATCAGTACCACCTCTTACATTTACAAAATCTTTAAAATCCATTTTCCAACCTTGTGCCGCTAACTCAGTACCTTTTGTTGGCCATTCAGCACTACTAATTTTTACAGTTTCACCATCTTTAGCTGCTGTAACAAAGTTTTTACCACCTACAATTAAAGTTTCGTCAAAATCAAAAGTGCTCATGCCTCTTGATTTTTTGTTGTATTTTCTACCATTTGCAATAGCAGCGTCTACTGTAACCGACATGTTGACTAGCTCTTGTGTAGTCATGTTTTCAGTTTCAAAACCTGTTTTAAACTGCTTGTTTAATTTTTTAACCACGTTACCCGCTAACACAACGTCATTCATTTTGTCAGCAAAGCTTTTACCGGTCTTTAAATCATACTGGGTAGATAATATAGCTTGATCACGTATAAAGTTAGACTCTGATCCTATAGCTATATCTTCTTTCATTTGACCTATTATACCAAGTCTACCGCCATTTTCTTTACTATCAACAAAAAGCTGTAGTTCTTTAGTAATTAAGCCTTGTTTAAACTCATTAGACACTGTTCTAAACTTTTCTAAAAACGCTTTTTTATTACCAACGTTTTCAATCATATTTAATACAAAATTACCATTAAAATTCGCAACTTGCAGTGGGTGTTCACCGTATAATTCACCTTTAGGCCCAAGTTTAATAGTAGCACTTTCGAAAGTAGCTAAAGCTCTAGATATACCATGACCAATACTAGTTTGGTTTTGTAAGAAAAATGATATATGGTCTAGTGCTTGCGCTTTGTTTTTTGCACCAGCATAATAATCAAAAAGCTTAGTATAAAAATACTCTCTTAATTTAGTATTTGCTTCTAAAGTTTTTTCATAAGTAGAACCTGGTTTAGTAAGCATTTTTCTAACCTCAGCTATATATTGTGGTATTTTGCTAAGATTATTTTCTAAATTTCTATATTTACCTTTGAGCAGTTTAGTTATAGCACCTTTAAACTTTTAGTTATCTACAACAAAAGTTTCATTTAAAAAATCTAGCTTTTCGTTCGTGCCTTTAAGATCTTTTATCATTTTGTCACGCATATCTGCGGTAACTCTTTTTACAGTACCTTCTAAATTTATTTTTTCTTTACCAGAAAAAGTAGCTGAGTTAGTAAATAAACCACTAGTGTTTGTACTACTTACTCCTAACACGTCTTTTGATAATGTATTACCAAAACCATTTATAAACTCTCTTTGATACGTTTCAATATAATTTTGATCTCTTCTTTTTTCAGCTCCACTTCTTGTTAAATCTATACCTAATAAATCTTTATATTTTTCAGCTATAATTTTATTAACTTCACCAAAACTACTAAACTGTCTTATTGGCGTAGATTCTTTTGATGCTTTATCAAGTTGAGCTAAAGATTCTTTATGTTTTTTAAATATACCTAAAACTTCACCTTGTAAGCTAGGCATTTCTTCTTTAATAAGTCTTTCAGCTTCGTTAACGCCAAGAGCTGTAGATAAAACGTTTACAAATTGTTTTCTATAATCTTGAGCATTTACATTAAGATTTTTTATTTTTCTAACTAATTGTTCGGATTTTAAACCTACTGGTGTTGGTCCTCTAAATCTTTGTAAAGCTAGTTCTGTTGTTGCAGCTTCATATTTTTTAACTAGAGCAGGGTTTATAAAAGCACCACTTTGATCTTTAACATGTATTTCGTTGTAAAATTGTTTACCAGCTGTTGTTGTAGGATTTAATACATCTCTTGCTATTTGACCACCAGTAACATCGTGAAAAAACTGATATAATGTTTTAATTCTATCAAGCTTTTCTTTTGGTGATCTACCCTTTAAAACTAGATTTACAAACTCAGCTTCGTTAAAAGCTTTTTTCTTATATTTATAAGCCCTTGCATTAGTTCTAGCAGCTTCTTCTACTGTTAATTGATTAGTTTTAAATTTTTCACCTAAGTTTTCAAATAAAGATTTTAAATAACTTTTACCTATTTGTGAGTTGTCATAAAACTCTAAACTAGAAAACTCTGGCATACCTCTATATAGTTGTCTAGCTTGTTGTCTAAAGTTTCTTTCAGCCACAGTAGCAGCTGTTTTATTATCCATTGTTTCGCTTATACCTAGTTGGTCATTTATAAACTTACTAGTAGATGTTCTAAGTTTTCTAGACACATTGCTAAACAAAGTAGGATTATTATCACTTATAAATAATTCTTTATAAGCATTTTCTACTTCAACAACTGTTTCTTGATTTAAAGTTCTTTTTTCACCATTAATACTAAAAGTTTCGCTTCTATTTTGTATACCTTCAGTAGGCTTTGAGTCAAACGGTGTTGATGTTATGGTTGGTGCTTCAGTTTTTTCAAGCACTTTTTCTGCAGTTTCTGTATCTAACCTAAAACCTAATTCAGCACCTTCTGCTTTTGCGTCAACAGATCTTTCTTTATATTCTTGAGCTCTAAGCCTTATGACACCAGTTAAGTATGTAGATAGTTTACCTTGCTCTGGATTATAAGCTTTTAAAATATTATCTAAACCTCTATTTTTACCGCTTAAATCATATAGTATTTCTGTTACTAAATCATACCTAGCACCACCAGGACTTCTATCTGCAAGGCTTATACGAAATTGTTCAGGAACACTAATGTTGTATTTAGATATAGCAGCATCAATAAAAGGCCCAAGCTTATCTCCAGCTATAGGATAATTTTTTGAAGAGCTTATTAAATCTTCTTTAGTAGTGTTTTCACCTTTTTGCTTATAAATTTCTTGTATTTCTAAGCTTAACTTTTTAGTATCTATACGTTCTGATTTAAACGTTCGATAATTTGTTTCAGCAGCAGTTTCATTAACTATTTTCTGCAGGTGGCTCAACAATATTTTCAAGCTCAGCAAATAATTTGGTTGTACTACCACCTCGTTTTACAGTTTGTATATAATCACCAAACCATCTTACAATATCTTTTTCTTTTGCAAAATTATATTTTCTATTAGGATTTATATCAGTCATTAAAGTATTTAAAATACCTTGAAACGAATAAAACCCGTTAGCTTGTTTTACTCTAGTGTAATTTTGTGGGTTGCTTAAAAATTCACCTACGTAAGCAAAAGCTTCTGCGTGCCGTTTAACTTCTGGAGCTTCTCCAAACTTAGCTTCAAAAGCTTGTTTTAAATTTTGAGGATTACCTTCTTTATCTACAAACTCTGTTTGTATTCTACTCATTACACTTTTTAGCTTATTAAAAAATAAAGCATTGAACTTTATATTAGTACCTAAAAAAAGATCTGCATGAGCATGACTTTGTTCGTGCACACCAATATTAAAAGAATATTTGTCTAATATATAAGAAAGCGTAACTTTGTTACCTACTTTGTCAAAATAAGCATTATCTCTACTGTCATAATATTTTCTTGCTTTAGCTTCTGCTTCAGTTATTACTTTAATTTCAACGTCTTTACCTTCTTTTTTATAATCTTCAATAACAGCCTTGTTTTCTCTTTCAATTATAGGTTTAGCGGTTTCTTTATTTTCAAACAATCTTATACCGTTAAGAGCTTGCTCTCTAACAACTATATCTAAAAAAGCTTCGTATTCATTTTCAAACTTTTTTAACTCTTTACCTTTTAATTTACTTTGTATTTTAGGAAATAATTTAAGATGAAAATCACTATTATTAAACTCTTCAGTAGTTATACCAGCTTTTTTAGCAGTTTCTGTTAAAGATGTAAAAACTTCTTTTCTTGCAGCAGCTAAATCAAATTTTTGTTTATAATCATACATTGCTTTAGCTTGTCTTCCAGCGCTTAAAATGTGAGCAAACATACCTTGTGATATAATACGCCTAGTTGTTTCAGAAAAACTACCATAAGCTTTATCTACATAGTTTGAAACAGTACCAGTTCCTTTTATTTCGCTAATAGCAGCGCCTACAAGTTCTGAAAACTCACTAGCTATGTTAAAAGATATTGGCGTTGTTAAAAGATAATTATATAAATTTGCTCTAGCAGAACTACCGCTAATTAAACTACCAAGTAATTTACCACCACCAAAACCACCAGCACCAAACGCAGCACCTTTTATAGCTGTTTTAAAATCAGCATCACCAAAAGCTCTTTGCTCTGCAATATAGAATTTAGCACCTTCTTTAAAACTAGTTTTAGTTAAAGCAACTGCCGCGGCATTGTCATAATAACTTTTTGACATTTGTAAACTTCTTATCCACTGCCTAGCCATAGGCACGGCTTTTACTGCATACTTACCTAATTTTAAAAACTTACCAGCACCCCATATTTCTACTAAAAATCTAGCACTTCCACCAAACTCAGCTAAACTATCAGTAAGTTTACCATCTAAAAACTCACTTTCACTAGCAGTAAACGGTACACCAACCTCCCCTAAAGTTCTACCATAAGAACGTATAACATCTATACGTTTAGGTTTTTGAGCTCCTTTATAACCATAAGTACCAACAAAACTTTCAACAAAATATTTTCCAAAATCACTCCAACCTTTTCTATTTAAACCTTCAGCACCTTCGTTTAAATGATACATACGTCTGTAAACTTCAACATCTGTAGCGTATTGTTTTAAATCTTCAGTGTATGATTGTATACTTTTAGTTTTATCTAAACCACCTTCTGGTTTTACAAATTCTACATTTTTATATGAAGGCTCATTAATTTTGTAGTTTAGCATAGATTTTAAAGTAGCGTTAACAAATTTATATTGTTCACCACCAAAATCTATTCTAAATCTATAAGTTTTATCAAGCTCTTTATTAAGTTGCTCTAAAGCTAGCACAGAGGTTTTATAACCTTGCAATATGTTTTCTTCAACAGAAGCTTGAGGATCTGCAGAAAGTTCTGCTAACTTTGTATTAACAGCTAAACTAAATTTAAATTTACCTTCTTGATCGTTGCTCAAAGGCACTCTACTAGGCACTACAGTGCCTGTTTTTAAATCTAATATATAAGATCTATTTTCAACTTCTTTTTGATTTTTTAACTCTTGTATTTCTGATTGAATTTTTTCAAAATTAAATTCCGCGCCAGAAGCTTTAGATTTTCTATAGTCTTGCATTAATCCAGCTATTTTTCTATCTGTTTCGTTTGCAAATTTTGCATCAGCTTCTATATGACTATCAATAGCTGTATCATCAGCTTTTTCAGCTAATTTTCTTTTTTTCATACCTAGCTCATACTCAACTTCTGCATAGTATTTGTCTAATACTATATTTTGAAAATCACTTTTTGTAAGTTTTTCATACTCTCTGCTTTCAAATAAAGGTTTAGCAGCTTTTAATATACTATTTTCACCACCATCAGTTGCAAAAGTAGCCATTTGAAAACTTTCATTACCCCCTAAAGCTTTTCTTTTAAAATCTATATCTTTAAGCTTTAAATCTAACTCTGTGTTAAACATAATAGCTTCAACCATATATTTTGGATCTTGAGTTCTAGCTAATTCATCTGCTTCTCTTTCTTCTTTAGTAAATTTTCTTGTTTTTCCAAAGTCAAAACTAGACTGTCCTTTACTTTCAATATTAAAACCATCTTTGTCAACAGCAACAACGTCATCACTCATTTCAGTTATGCCAGCCATGTCTATGTAGTTTTCTACAGACATATCGCTAGCCATAGCCGCATTAGCTATCTGCGAAAAATTTAATGATTTTCCTTGTTTGTTATAATACATACAAATTTATTATTGATTTTGTTCGTATAATGATTTAAGCAGGGGTATATTAAATGACTCAGCTATAAAGTCTAGATAAAAAGTTTCTATTCCCGGCGTATCTGGCAGATCTCCAGATATTACTCTATAATAACCTGCACCTCTTGGTAAACTACGCTCTTCGGCTTCTTGCTGATTGTAATATCTTAGCTCGTGGCTTTGATTTATATTATTTCTATAAAAGCTTATTACTTCATCAGGTGTAGGCGGCTCGTATTCTGCAGATTTACCTTTTGGTTTAGTTAAGCTATTCCAGTTGTCTTCTAATCTTTGAAGTTGTTTATCTTTTTCTGAAAGCTTGTCTGGTTTTTCAAACTCTTGGTCTATTTGCTTGTCCGCTCTTCTTTGCTTTTTTCTTTGTTCTAACTCTTGTTCGCTTAAATTTTCTTGTGCACCTTCATAAGTAAGTTTTCCATCGATATCTCTATCAATCGCAACATCAGTATAAAAATAAGCTAAAGATCTGTTTAACTGGTCAGAGTTTTTTTCATCAAACATCCAGCTATTATCATATGTTTTTAGCCCTGTTTTTGAATCTACACCTGTAGGCTCAAAACCTTTATAATATTTTTCATTTAACAAACCGCTTTCCCACATTTGAGAAAAACTAAAACCTTTTGCAAAATCATTGGTGATGTAAGCGTCGTCAGCAGAAATGTCTGTTTCGGCTAAAACCATTGAGTTTTCTGGGCCGTATTTATCTCTATCAGATAAATGAGAGTAAAAATCTGAAAAAGTTTTTTGCTCACTAAAAATGTGCTTGGCAGGTCCTTTAACTGCGGCATCGTTAAAAATACCCTCTACTTTATCCGATATAAATGTTTCAGCTGTTTGATTACGAACATTCCATTTCTGCCCAACTTTATTATAACTAACTAATTCGTTACCTTTACCACCTCTTACTAAATACTCAGGGTCTGTTATGCTAAAGTTAATATTTCCATCATCAGATATTAACATATCTCTATTACCTTGATATATGTATTTAGGCGCATTAGTACCATTTGCTTTGCCAAAATGGTGAGAAGCATCAGCGTATTCTGCTTGAGTTTCGTTATAGCTATTTGTTTGTGATACAAAATTATTAATATGACTAGCAAGCATGTTTGCTTTGTCTTCATATTCATAGTTACCTGTTTGTTTGTAAAGTTTTTTAGCTTGCAAATACTGTTGTCTTTTACCTCTTAACCAATTTAAAGATATTTGCTTGTCTTTTGCGTTTGACAACTTATAAACTGAAGAAGGATCTTCTAAAGTTTCTAACCATTTTTGATGATCGTCGCTATCTTTTTTGTTATCAGCTTGTTGCATTTTAGCTTCTTGAGATAAAAAAGCCTGTACACCAGCAACTAAACCTTGACCAGGAGCTAATGTTAAAGCTGCTTGAGCTTTTCTAACATCTCTTTCTCCTAGTATTAAAGCTGTGTCTGGCCCGTAATTTAATGATGATTGATTTTTTGCCATGTTAAAATGTTTTATATAACCCCGCCTGTTATCAAAGAGGTTCCAAGTTGTCCTATACCTGAGTAAAGGGCAGCGTTTGCTTGCGCTACAGCTTGATCAGCGGCAGCTCTTCTTTGCTGAGCCATGCCAAGCAAAGTATTTGTTTTTCTCGACTCTAAAGCTCTTGATCTTTCAGCGCCAGCTAATCTTTGCTGCTCTGTTAGCATTTCTCCTTTTTGAACTTGTAGTTGTCCTTGCGCGGCTAATCTTGCGTTTTGTTGTTCTTGCATAGCTATGCTAGCAGAAGCTTGTTGTGCTGCCACTGAAGCTTGATTTGCCAAAGCTTGAGCTAAACCAGCAATACCACTACCACCAGCAGCACCTCTTAATTGTGTTAATATGTTTGCTCTAGCTTGCGCAGCTTGTTGAGCTTGGAATTGAGCTGCCTGTTGGTTAACTGTTAAATCTTCGTATACATTTTCTGCAAATGGATTTTGTATATTAGCAGCTAAATTACTAGTGTCTAAAGCTTCGTATCTTGATCTAGCCGCTTTATATTCTTTTCTAGCCGCTGTTTGCTCTCTTCTTCTAGCTTTTCTACCCATTAACCCCATGGCTATTTTAGCAGCGCCACCAATTACACCAGCACGTGACATTGGGTCCATACCGGTAAATGTATTACCAAATATAGCACCTGACCTTGGCCCTGCAGATGAAGGTGTAAAACCACTACTAGCACCGCCACCTATATTGTAATTAATAGTAGGAGGAATATTTGGTTTAAAATCAAATTGACTTAAGTCGATACCCGTATTGCCACCAAATTGATATGGCTGTCTTAATGTTCCATCTAAATTGTAATCACTAATGTTAAATATTCCGTTGCTCATTTGTATTTGTTTTATATTTTATAATTACACTTTTTCAGTGTTATTTACTACTTTTTTGTATTTCCGCACCAACTGTAAACAACTCTGCTTTTTCATTAGAGTCGTTTTTCATTATTACGTTAGCGTGATAACCTTTTATTCTATTTATATTAGCGCTAGTATCTTTTGAAAAGAATAAGAAATAATCA
>Ga0070749_10003018_pt1 | contig 11294 bp, 24 predicted proteins | sample VirMetDEL_Nov_18_FD_75180 | JGI IMG/M metagenome (GOLD analysis project Ga0070749, IMG submission 75180) | Aqueous microbial communities from the Delaware River and Bay under freshwater to marine salinity gradient to study organic matter... | ecosystem: Environmental > Aquatic > Marine >...
AGAAGATACACCTTAAAAAATTAAAATTATGATATATACAACACCAAACACAAGTTTATTGACAGAAGTAGATGCAGAAGGAAACCCTGTATGTGATTTCTCACAAATTATAGAGGATAGTCCTGCAACTGTTAGAAAGTCATTAGATGGTACATTATTTATTGCTAAATTTATGGGCGAAACTCCATCTTTTTTAGAAGGGTTAGACCAATATACTCACGAAGAGATATTAGCAATAGTAAGAGGTTCTGATTGGACACCTGAACAAGAATAAAATTAAATTATGGAAAACATACTAAGTGTAGATTTATCATCAGAAACTTCCCCAATTATTGAAGAAATTAGGGGTAAAGATTATATAGAATATGGTACTGAAGATTGGAAGAACTTATACCCACAGTTCCTTATAGATCTTTATTACAACAGTTCCACCCACGCAGCCATTATTAATGCAACAGCAGAAATGATTAGTGGAGATGATATAATAATAGATGATGAAGAAGAAGAACAAGCTAATAATTTAGATAAGTTAGTTAAGTTAAAGAATTTTTTCTTTCATGCAAATAGCAAAGAAACACTACACGAAGTAATAAAAAAGATTTCTTTTGACTTTAAGCTTCAGGGGGCTTTTGCCTTACATCTGATCTACAATAAAGCTAAAACAGAAATCGTAGAAATATATCACGTTCCTGTTGAAAGGGTAAGGGCAGGAAAGCCAAATGCAATGGGTGTAGTAGATACTTACTATGTATCAGCAGATTGGAGTAATACTAGACAGAATAAACCAACACCTATAGCAGCTTTTGATTTATATGATAGAACTAGTCCTAGTCAGTTATTATATACAGGATTATATAGTCCTAATATGGATATTTATCACACTCCTGATTACATAGCAGCTAATAATTGGGCACTTGTGGATCAAAGAGTTGCAGAGTTCCATCTTAACAATATCAGTAATGGATTTTCAGGCAGCTATATGATCAATTTTGCCAATGGAGTACCGACACAAGATGAACGCCTAGCTATTGAAAGAAGTTTAAATAATAAATTTTCTTCAAGTTCTAATGCAGGTAAAATGGTAATTACATTTTCAGATGATAAAACAAGAACACCTGAAATATTTCCTATTACAGTATCTAATCAGGATAAGCAGTATTTAGCACTCCAAGAGCTTCTGGTGCAAAATATACTAACAGGGCATAGGGTAACTAGCCCAATGCTTATGGGTATTAAATCCGACACAGGATTAGGTAATAATGCTGAAGAATTAATGAATGCAGCAGATTTCTATTACAACACAGTAATTAAACGATATCAGATCCATATAATAAAAGTATTAGCTAAAATATTTAAGATTAATAATATGGACTTGCCTATCTCTTTTGTTCAGACAAAACCTATTACATCTAAGTTTAGTGTAGAAGATATGAAAAGTGTAATGACACAAGCTGAAATTAGAGAGGAACTTGGATTAGCACCTTTAGAAGAAGAAGAAGTTGTTGAAGAAGATGATTTTAGTAAAGTAGGAATGATAGATGGTAAACCTGTTTTTGATACTATAGAAGAAGCAGAAAAACACGCAAAAGAAATTGGATGTAGTGGCTATCACGAACACGAACTAGAAGGTAAGACAGTTTATATGGCTTGTGAATCACACGATCAAATGCTTAATCTAGAAAAAACTGAACTATGTAATTGGATAGATGAAGTAGGAGAAGATATACCTGAAGGTTGGGAACTATTAGATGAAGAAGTAGTAGATGGAGAACATTTAGATTTTGATTTTGAAGAAGAACTTAATAGCATAGCAGAAGAAAAATATAATCTTGCTAGAAGTGTAACAGCTAGACCTAATGCTAGAAGTGAGCAAGATGGAGTAAATAAATCTTTTAACAACTATTATAAAGTAAGATATGTTTATGCTACTGATAATTTTCTAGAAAATAAATCAGGTACTAGCAGAGAGTTTTGTGAGAAAATGGTATCAGCAAACAAGCTATTTAGAAAAGAGGATCTTGTTAATGCTAATAGTCAAATAGTAAACCCAGGTTTTGGACACCCTGAAACAGCTTACAAAGATGGAGAACTAGGAACTTACAATATCTTTTTATATAAGGGAGGCCCTCAATGCAGACATTTCTTCTTACGTAAGATTTTCAAAACATCATTAAGAAATGCTAAGAGTAAAATAGATGATAGTCAGTTAATTAGCTATACTAAAGCAAGAAGTGAGGGTTTTACTGCTGAAAGAAATGATAAGTTGGTAGCAATAGCACCACAAAGAATGAAAAATAACGGATATTATAACTAAAAATTATGGCAGGATACGTACTCTTTATTAGCGAGGATAAACTTAAAAACTCTACTGCAATCAATATGAATGTTGATGTAGATTTTTTGCTTCCTTATGTAAAAATTGCACAGAAAAAATATGTAGAAACAAAGCTAGGTACTAATCTGTTTGTAGCTATACAGGGAATGATTAGTGGTGGTACAATAAGTAACCCTGCTAATGCTAACTATAAATTATTGTTAGATGATTATGTAGCTGATATGTTAGTTCACTATGCTTTTTATGAAGTATTACCTTTTTTAAGATATAAAGTTCAAAACAACAATGTAGTAAGTAAGACATCAGAAAATTCAACTCCTTTAACTAGAGCAGAAGCACAAGATCTAAGATCTGAAATTAGCAATACAGCACAATTTTATGCAGAGAGGTTAGTGGATTACTTGTGTAATAATAGCCATCTTTACCCTGAATACTCAACTAATTCAGGATCAGATGTTTATCCTGATTCTAATGCTTACTATCAAGGAATGAATCTTGAAAAGAACTATATGCAAGATACTAAAATAACATTAAGAGATTTTTTAGACACAACATATAATTAATGAAAAAATATTATAAAGTAAAAGAAGTAAATAAAACAAAATTAAAATCATACTTGACAAATGCCAATACAAAAAACAGTACAGGACACTCTGGAAGTCGCAGCAGTAAATGGAACAGTCCTAAGCGTAACCACGTTCAGTAATCTAGAATTAGCTTTAAAAATTATTTTGCTAGTAATTTCTATCTTATATACTATTGATAAATGGTATAGTCAAAAGAAAAAAAATGCCAAAAAAAATTAAATCTTATACAATTATTAAAAAAACTCCTAAGAAAAGAAAAGGAGTACATTCTAAAAATGCTTCCAAAGGTCAAGTCGGTTTTAAGAAAAAAACGAGAGGGCAGGGTTAATCTTGTTCTTGAGAGAGAAATATTTACAGATAAATCTATAGTAGGTAGATTGTATCTGAACAAAGAATATGTATGTGATACTTTAGAAAATCCATATATAAACAATGAACGTAATATTAGTTGTATTCCAGAAGGTAAATATAATGTAAGATTACGTTTAGCTAGAGAGAGTGCTACAAGAAATTATTTACATCTTTTAGTACAAGAAGTGCCTAATAGAAGTTATATTTTATTTCATAGAGGGAATGAAGCTAAAGATACATTAGGTTGTATTTTAGTAGGAACACATAATCAACAGGACTATGTTAGTAATTCAAAAGATGCTATGGACTTCTTAATTAGAAGAATACTTAATTTAGGTGGAGAAAATATTAAATTATTAATAAAAAATATATAAAATGAAAGAATATTTAATTTTCACAATTTTAAAATCCAAGAAAGTATGGTACACAATAGCAGCTATTATAGTACCTTTTATTGCAAGATCTTTAGATGTAGATGAAGTTCACGTAAGCGAAATGTTTTGGGCTTTAGTAGGTTTAACAGGCGCACAGGGATTAGCTGATAGTGGAAAGAAGTAATAGATACAGATTAAAACCACACGAGATAAAAATCCTTCAGAAACTAAGAGAGCAAGAAATAAGTAATATATTAGTAATAGGCGACTTGCACGAACCTTTCTGCTTGGATTCTTATCTTGATTGGTGTTTAGAACAATACCACGCATATAATTGCACAGAAGTAGTGTTTATAGGCGATATAATAGACAATCATTACAGCAGCTACCACGAGACCTCGGCAGATGGAATGGGTGGCTTAGATGAACTAGAATTAGCTATAAAACGTATTTCAAGATGGTACAAAGCTTTTCCTGTAGCTACAGTCATTATTGGAAACCACGATAGAATTATTATGCGTAAGGCACAAACTAGTGCTATTCCTAGCAAATGGATTAAATCATATAAAGAAGTATTAGAAGTACCTAATTGGAACTTTGTTGAAAGATATGAGAAAGATGGAGTTCAATTTATTCATGGAGAAGGGGGTACTGCTCGTACAAAATGTCGTGCTGATATGATGAATACAGTTCAAGGACATTTACATACACAAGCTTACACAGAACACTATGTAGGAAAGAATTTTAGAGTTTTTGGAACTCAAGTTGGTTGCGGAATTAATCACAAGTCGTATGCTATGGCTTACGCAAAATATGGTAAAAGACCAGCAGTAGGTTGTGCTGTTATCCTTAATAATGGGCAAACTCCATTAAATCTTTTAATGCCCTTATAATCTAGTAATTTAACTTTTTTGTTAATTTTTTTGTTAAAATAGTTGTTAATTCAATTATTTTGTATATCTTTGTAAAGAATTTAAAAAAAACTTTTATGAAAAATATACAATTTAGAGTTATACACAAACTTACAAATAATGAGTATATACTCAATCTTAAAGAAATGTTACAGTTTACTGCTCAACAAAATTTTAACGAATATAGAATTACACCTATAAAATCTAGAAAATATAAAATATTAGAAGCTTTGTCTTTTAGTTGTTTTGCAATAGCTATAGTTTTATTATTAACTAAAATTATAATGGAATGGATTTAATAGCAGTAGATTTTTATTTTTATTCAGATATTTATGTTACAGAAAAAACTTATGATATTTCTACAAGTAATTATACTACAGATCTTGTAAAATATTCACCTAGTATAAGAATATTTGGTACTAAAGAACAAATAGAAGAAGCTAAAAAGAAGTATATAAAAGATACAGGATATTGTCTAAATGAAAGATATGATTTTAAAGTAGAAGAAAAAGGATCATATTATTATGATATATATTCTAATCCTGAAGAAAGAAATAAAACAGTAAAAACAAAATTAGATTATTATAAAAAGAGATATGAAAGTAATAATTGTAAACCTTTAATTATAGGAATATGATAAATAAAAGATTAAACGATATAGATACTTTTCAATGTGCAGACAATGAATTGTATTTAAGAGGGAAAGATGAAATGGGAGAAGATTTTACAATAGTATTTGATGCTTTTGATTTTTTAAGATGGATAGATAAAGAGCAAATAGAATACATTAAAAAACAAACAATTAAATATATAAAACAAAAATGAAAAAAGAAAACAATTATTTAATAGCTATACAAAGCGAATTAAAAGCCCCTAAAAATCAATATAATAGTTTTGGTAAATATAAATATAGAAGTGCTGAAGATATATTAGAAGCAGTAAAACCATTACTAAAAAAATATAATTGTTATTTAACGATAACAGAAACTACTAAAGAAATTGCAGGTTATTTAGTTTTAAATTCAAAAGTAGAAATATCAGATGGAAAAAATACTTTATCAGTACAAGCACAAGCAGGTATAAATCCTGAACGTAAAGGAATGGATATAGCACAATCATTTGGATCTAGCAGTTCTTATGCTAAAAAATATGCTTTAGGTAATTTATTTTTATTAGATGATACTAAAGATGCTGATAGTAATAAAGTTAATGAACCTATAGGTAAAAAAGTTTTATCAAATGAAAAGTTTAATGCTATGTTAAAAGCAACAAATGAAGGTAAAATAGATCTAGTTAAATCTAAAATGAAAGATTATATTATATCAGAAAATCAAGAAAATATTTTAAATAAATCAATTAATAATAATAAATAAATAATATGAATATAGAAGGTAAATTAAAAAAGATCTTTGATCTAGAAACAAGAACATCACAGAAAGGTAAAGAATGGAAAATGCAATCAATTTTATTAGAACAAGATACTCAATTTAATAAAGATGTAGTAATTACATTTACAGGAGATAAAATAAGTAAATTACAACAAATAAAAATAGGAGATAATATTAGTTGTAATGTAAATATATCATCTAGAGAATATAATGGTAAATGGTATCATAATATAAATGGTTGGACTTGTGCTACAGCTAATGGTAATATAGTAGAAGAAAATAATAAAGATGATCTACCCTTTTAATTATGACAGAAAAAGAAAAATTTATAGAAATATGTAATCTTACTACTAATGTAGTTGGATTAGAAAAAGGATCTTTATCACATAAAACTAAAAAGGAAAAAATACATACTCCTAGAATGGTAGCTAGTATGGTTGGTAGAATGGTAGAAGATATACATCCTGTAACTATAGCTAAAATAATTAAAAGAGATAGAACATCAGTTTTACATTATGAAAAATGTCATAAAATGTACTATACTTCTGATAAAAAGTACAGAGATCTTTTTAATAAAGTTTATAATATATATTTTGAAATTATCAAATTAAAGAAAAAATTTGAATCAAAAGATAAGTTAAGAATGTTATTAGTTAAATCAGGTATTGATGTAAATATTAAGAAGCCACAAGTTTATATAATAATAAAAAGTGGTAAAGTAGTTTATAAATTAAAAACTAATTACTTTAATTGTTCAGAAAATATTAATATAATTAAGGAAGTTTTAAAAGATTATAGATATACAATAGAAATAAAAACAATATGAAACATTTATTAAGTAGTACTGCATTTTTAGTTTTAAATAAAAAACTAGCTAGAAACATAGGATTAAAAGAATCTATATTATTAGCTGATCTTATTAGTAAAGAAGAATACTTTGAAAGTAATGGTATGACAGATGGATGGTTTTTTAATACAGAATCTAATATAGAAAATGACACAACCTTAACTCCTTATCAACAAAGAAAAGCTATTAAAAAACTTAAAGAGTTAAATATAATAGAAACTAAACGTATGGGTGTTCCTGCTAAACAATACTTTAAAATAAATGAAGAACTAGTTGTGAAGTTTCTTAAGAACTTGTCATTAAGTAAATCAACAACTATTAATAAGAATAAAGAAATAAAATTAAATAATAAATACTTTAATAAGCCAACAATTATTGAAATTAAAGATTATTGTTTAGAAAGAAATAATAATATAGATGCTAATTCATTTTTTGATTTTTATGAAAGTAAAGGTTGGATGGTTGGTAAAAATAAAATGAAAGATTGGAAAGCAGCAGTTAGAACTTGGGAATTAAGAGAAAATAATTCTAAGTACAAAAAAACTGTTAAATCTAAATTAGACAATCAATTAGAACAATGGAAATTAGCAAAACTAGGATGATAAAAGATTTAAAACAAAAAAAATCTTTATATAATATTTATAGAAATAATATTATAGATCTTGATGAATATTTTGCATATAGTGGTAAAATAGAAGTAAAAGGTAAATTTATTGATAAATTTGATGAATATACTTATAAAGAAAAAATTATTATAAAAAATGATATGTCAAAATATGTGCTGAAGAAAACAAAAAAAGTGAAACTAAAATAAAATAAAATGGAAACTGTTATAATAATACTTTTAACTTTTATGACTTATGGATTTGGTTTTTTAAGTGGTGTAATAAAAAAATCAGAAACTAAAAAAGATCATAATAATACTGCAATACATTTTAATAGTGTAAGTGAAGATGAATAATAAAAAAATAATTAAGGAATTTGAATTAGATGAACTTACTAATGAATTAATTGATTTTATTGGTTATGCATCTATTGCTTTAAATCATAGTATAGATGCAAAAAGAATGAGATTATTAGCACAATTATTAGCTGATGAATTAATTAATAAAAAAAGATTTAATAAACTATATTTATATCAAATAGGTGTAGCAATTAAAGAAGGTGTAATTTATTGTGATTTTGAACCTTTTTTAAATCTTAGAACTTTTATTAGATTAATAATAGAACATAAGAAAAAAATTAATGAAGCTTATTATCAAGTTCACACTTTAAACAAGAAACCTGAAGAAGTTCCTTATTATCAAGAACCTAAAAAACTTTTAAAATGAATATAAGACAAACTTCAATAGATTGTTATAATAAAATTAAATCAGAAGGGCTTTTATCAAAAATGAGATTAAAAGTTTATGAAGCTATTTTAAAAAATGCTCCCTGCACAAGTGGAGAAGCTTTTGCAACAATGACTACGAAAGAAAATCAAATAAGTCAATCAAGAGCAAGATTTACAGAATTAAGAGAGTTAGGTGTTATTTATGAAGTAAGAAATAGAAAATGTACTATTACAGGTATGAATGTAATAGAATGGGATTTAACAGATAAAATTCCTAATAAATTTAAAAAAACTAATAAAACTAAGAAGGAAAAAATTAATGAAGCTTTAAAATCATTACGTATATTATATAAAAATAAAGATTTTAATACTGATGAAGATTGGAAAAAGGTTGCTGATCTAATTAAAAATATATGAAAAAAACTATTAGTAAATTAAAAAAAGAATTAGATACTTGGTTTAGTTTATACATTAGATTAAAATATAGTAATGAATATGGTATGGTACAATGCTACACTTCAGGTAGGGTTTATCATTATAAACAGATTCACGCAGGCCACTTTATGAGTAGGCGACATTTATCAACTAGGTGGGATGAAAGAAATGTAAAACCACAATCAGCAGCAGACAATCTTTTTGGACAGGGCGAACAGTACAAATTTGGTATGCTTTTAGATAGTGAATATGGAGAAGGCACAGCAGAAGAATTACAAATAATAGCTAGACAATCTTTTAAAATGTCTAGAGTAGATTATGAAGAAAAGATAAGTTATTACAAAAAGCTTGTTAAAAACTTAAAAAAAGAAAAAAATCTAGAATAATTTATTTTATATATTTGGGTAATGACAAAACCCATATTTGCTAATACTACACATCAGATAATAGTTAATGACTATTTAAAGCTAGTATTATCTCTTATTAAAGAATTGTCATCAGATAGTAAATATCAAAATTATAAAGAAGTTTTAAATATAATAATACAATATCATAACAGTTATGGTAATGATATAAATGTATTATCTAATAATTGGAATGATTGGCTTATGATAATACCTAATCAAACTACATCAATGACATTAGGATATTTAGCAGCTTTAAAAAATAAAAGAAATGAAAAAGCAATAGAAACTGTTAAATTATTATTAGATAATTCTTGTGATATGTTAGAAAATGATTTAATGAAACTAGGAAGTGTAAATGAATAAAATATACGAAGCAGTAGCAGATTGCAGAGAAACATTTGTAGAAATGTCATTTACATTTACACAAGATGAAAATGAAATAAATGAGGTCGTACAAGAGTTGATGCTTTATTTTATGCAAATGAATCCTGATACTTTAAAGTCAATATATGAAAAAGATGGTAAAAAAGGTATTTTATCTTATGGTGCTGTAGTATTGAGAAGAAGTTTTACTAGTAATAGAAGTCCTTATTATTATAAGTATAAAAAATATTATACTCATATTGATAGTAGATCTACAGATATAACTAGTGATAGTACAGATGTTTATCATAAAAAACATTTATATAATATACCTAATCCTAAAGAAAGTAAACAATGGGAAAAGTTAGAATTAATAGATAAAGCTTTAGATGATTTTTATTGGTATGATAAAAATGTTTTTAAGTTATATTACTATGAAGGAAATACTTTATCAGGATTAGCGAAAAAAACAGGTATAAGTAGAAATAGCTTGTTCACGACTATAGACAAAGTAAGAGAGCAGTTAAAAGATTTGTTAAATGAATAAATTTTTTGTTACAGATGAAGTTTATAAAGATAGATTAAGTATCTGTAAAGAATGTGTTTATTATTTTAAACCTACAGGAAGCTGTAAAATTTGCCTTTGCTTTATGTCTATTAAAGCAAGAATCGGAACTTTAGAGTGCCCACAAAAATATTGGGGTAAAACTACAGAAATAGAACAACCTGATGATTTACCACAAGAAATAATTGATGAAGTTTTATTATTATGGGAAGATATAAAAACAGGTATAGCAAAGAATCAAGCAGTAAAAAAAAGAATGATAACATTATATAACACAATTTATGGAACTAATTATAAAACAAATACTAGCTGCGGTACTTGTTTAAATGATTGTTTTAAAGGAATAAAAAAAATATATGAAAAATATGAAAGATAAAACACCTCATTATTATATAGGTAAAGTATATGGATATAAAGCTTTTGATATTATAGAAGATTATGAATTAAATTATAATCGTGCTACAGCACTTACATACATCTTGCGTTCAGATAGAAAGCATAAAAGCCCTATAGAATGTATTGAAAAAGCAATTAATCATTTGAATAATGAATTAAAAGTATTAGATAGAAAGAAAAAAAAGAAATAAAAAATGTTATTATATCAATGCAATAAATGTGAAATACAAAAGCAACTAACTAAAGTTGTAATGAAAGTTATTAATGGTAAAATATGTAATATAGGATCTGAATGTCCTAAGTGTGGGAAATATATGCAAGAGGTAGAAAAAGAATTTGGTGGCTTTCCAAATATAAAAAGAACAGAACCAAGTTTGTCTAATAGAAAAGATAAACTATGGAGTGGAGTAAAAGACAGATTAAAATAAATTAAATAAAATTCTATTATATACTATGAAACTAGAAATCAGTAAGTTAAAACCCAATAAAGACAATCCAAGAATAATAAAAGATAGTAAGTTTAAAAAACTTGTTCAATCTATAAAAGATTTTCCTGAAATGTTAGAATTAAGACCTATAGTAGTTGATGAAGATATGACTATACTAGGTGGAAATATGAGATATAGAGCAAGTATAGAAGCAGGTTTAAAAGAAGTATATGTTAAAATAGCTAAGGGATTAAGTGAAAACCAAAAAAAAGAGTTTATAGTTAAAGATAATGTAGGATTTGGAGAGTGGGATTGGGATATATTAGCTAATGAGTGGGATAGTATTAAATTAGAAGATTGGGGATTAGAATTAAAAATAGAAGATCAAATAGATAATTTAGAGGAAGATGAAGAAATAGAATTACCACAATCAGTTCAATTAGAACCACCCAAAGAATATGTTATTATATTATGTGAACCTAATAGTGTAGAATGGGAAGAATTAAAAATGAAATTAAAATTAGGTATAGTTAGAAAAGGGGGGTATAAAAAAGGTTCAGCTTTTGATGCAGTA
>Ga0070749_10003023_pt1 | contig 11289 bp, 34 predicted proteins | sample VirMetDEL_Nov_18_FD_75180 | JGI IMG/M metagenome (GOLD analysis project Ga0070749, IMG submission 75180) | Aqueous microbial communities from the Delaware River and Bay under freshwater to marine salinity gradient to study organic matter... | ecosystem: Environmental > Aquatic > Marine >...
AGAGTATGAATCTCACCACCTCATTTTTTATGAACTTAAGAAAATATGACTCTAGTACTATAACAACAAAATCCGAAAAAATCCCAGACTTTGGAAATATAACAAAGGTGGCAGGTTTTATCGGAAATTGCTTTGATAACATAACTATAGAAATTTTTCAAAGTCTCGATTTAGATCGTGATAACATGATTGACCAAATGGGTAAATTAATCATGGAATTTGACAAAGTCCTCAAGGAGGGAAAATTACAATGAACGATTTAACAAAAATAGTTCAAGATCCAAAACTCTCAAACTGGGTATTGGAAAGAATAGATCTCGCAAAGTCAGCAGAGATAGCGATCGAGAAAAGAAGACAACAATTAAGAAAAGAAAAAAATAATCTTTTCGAGATTGAGATCCTCGGAGAAATTGAAGAAAGAACCGCAAGAACTTTCTCAAAGTCCGACATTCAAAGACTTTTAGAGATCCAAACAGAGCTCCAGATCATTGATAACTTAATGATCATGACTCAAAGAGAATTTGAAAAAATGGGACATAAGATCAAAACTGTAATAGTTGCAGGAAAAGAAACAAGGGAGATAGAGATCTAAATGTCCCAAATTTTTTCTTTAATAAATTTGTCAAAGTCTACAAAAGGAGAATTAAAAAATTGAATTGCTACTTTTGTAAAAAAGACATAACAGAAGATCTTGAGTGCATAGAATGCCAAGGTAAAAATAAATTTACAAAGTTAACAAATAATGTTGACTTTGATAAATTAAATAAAGTTGACACATCAATAACAGTAATGGAAAACACAGAAAAATTACAAAGTCCACAAAAGGAGGATCTAAAAATTGAGTCATGATATAATAAGTGAGTCAGGAATTGAGCTTAACATTAGCTTTAATCACTCTGATTACTTAGAGAAAGTATCCGGTTTTAGATTTGGAGACTTTGACGATAAAACAACAAAAGAAATCAGACCGATCATAAAATACGCTATTGATCAGTTATTGGAAGATCCGGATCTTAACATCTTTGAAATTGAGGATACAAAATATAGTTTCAAACCTTTAGATGGATGGTCTAAAACTCCAGCTAACTGTTTAAGATTCTGTATCTTTTTTTATCAGAATTTGACAAAGTCCGATAGAGATGAAAAATGGAGAGTGTATAATTAATGATCACAATAGAAAAGTCTCAACTTAAGAACATCTTAAAAAATGATCTAAGTATAACAACAGAAGATCCAGATATTATCAGAATTGAGACTTTAACAAATGACTTAATAACCATTAAGAAAATAGAGAAATACATGAAGCAACAAAAGATAAAACAAATTGATCAAGAAATATACAAAGTCTGGAACAATGAAAAATCGACACATAACAAGGAGATAAGCAAAAATGAATAAAGAGCATGAGCTTATCGCAAATGAACAATCTTTGTTTTATTGGAAAGAAGAAATATACAAAGCCTCAAGACAGCTAGCTTTTAATCAAAGAGCAGTTAAGAAGATAACAAACAGAATAAAGGAGCTAAAAAAAATTGAATGAAAAATTAACAAAGTCCGAAAAAGCAAAAATTAGACGAATGGAGGCTAATGAGCAATTCAAGGAGTTTGAAGAAATATGAAAATCTTTAGTGATGATCCTCAGGCATTGGAAAAACTACAAAATAAATTAAGTCAACTTGAAGAAAAAAGAAAATTCTGGAAGACGATCAAAAAATGTAAACCAAGGCGTTATGATGGATCATTGGAGGATCGTAAATGGTATGAGCCCCAATTGATAAATCAAGAAATAGGAAGAATCAAAAAAAGAATTGAAAAAATACAAAGTCTACAAAACAATAACATACAACTTGAAAGAATACCAGTTTTTAAAAATGGTAAAAAGTTTTTCAAGTATCAGGAGGTTAAGCTATAGTATGAAAGATCCATTAAATAAAGCGATCAATAACTGTAAAAGTTTTGATGAAATAATAAAACTTTGTAAATGGATAACAACAAATAACAAAAAGGAGACTTTAAAAAAATGAGAATTTGGGATAAGATAGAACCTAATAGACTTTGTAAAAAACATCTACTTGCAGAGCATAGAGAGACTTTGTGTATTTGGTCTGTAATAACAAATAATAAAAAAGGTTATTCAAAGCATCCAGAGACTTTAAGATTTAAAGATAATCTAGGATCTTTGATTTACAGACATAACAAAATAATAACAGAAGCAACAAAACGAGGATATAATTTTAAGTTATTACCTAATCAAGATAATTACAACATAGATTCAAAAATAATAGAATCATGGGATAATCAGGAATTATCTTTAAGTCTTAAACAATGTGAATGTATAAAGGAGATAAACAAACAATGATTTTTTTTAATAATAATCAATATATAAGTACGGTAATATACAGTAAGTTGCAGACTTTGACAAAAACAGAAAATAAAATAATAAATGGACAATATAACGGCGTTATGAAATTAGAGATATCTTTAAATAATATACAAAACATATATCCATTAATGAGTGCCTATGAAGCTCCAAAAACAACAGTAAGAGATTTACTTACTCAACAAGAAGTAAATCAATTACTACAGTTAAGAAGTCCGGCTTTAATAGCCATGTGGAAAAGATCAAAATCCATGAATGATCAAAGTGGTTTTTGTGGTTATTATCCATTAAATGCAGGAGTCGATCAAAATGTCTTAACTGTTCACAGACTGGAAGATCAATCTTTAGATGTCTTAAAGGATTTTTGCACTGGAGGTTAAACAAGATTGATCACAAAAAATTATAATCCAGCATTCAACCTTTTTTCTATGGAGGTAAATCAATAGTGTCTCAAAAACTTAGTAAAATTATTGATGTTAACAGCAACAATGAAAAAGACATAAAAAATTATGGACTAGGTAAGGAAGTTAATGTGGAAATTAATAGCTTAAGTGTCATTCCAATTATCGCAGATAAGATCTATAAAGATCCGATGTCTTCAATAAGAGAACTATACGACAATGAAAAAACAGCATGTAACAAAGCATTACAAATTAAACCAGAATTAAAAGACATTCAGAAGATCGTTATAGTGTTAAACACAGACACAAGAGAACTAACCATTGAAGGAGTTAATAGTTTAGGAATGGACAGTTATACATTTATGAATATTTTAAGAGTCATGGGTAATAGTGGAAATAAAGAAGGAGGATTAAAAGGATTATTTGGTATTGGGTTTTTCTCATTCTTTAAGATATCAGAAAGAATAATTATTATCTCAAAGTCATTAGAATCACAAGAAGACTTTGCATATATTTGTAAAAGTGCTATAAAATTCGAACAATTAAATAACGAAAATTATCAAAGTCTGGATCAATCAGGTTTTAAAGTATGCTTAACTGTTAAAGACTCTGTTAATTTACAGGAAATAAAGCCATACATCGAAGACATGGTAAAAGTTTCAAACATTAAAACAGAATATATAGAAGATGGAGAGATTTTCTTATTTGAACAACATAACAACATAAAAGAATTATTTGAATCTGATTATTCAGAATACTTTGAAGATCCTTATAATTGTGAATATTCTCTTTATTGGGAAGAGTATACAAATGAAGACTATGATCTTATAATTGGTAAATTACAAAGCTCTATAAAATCAAATAAAGAAATAATGAAAAAATCATACTTAGTAAACACACCAATAACTTTCGAGTCTGATTTTCCATACGGATTTTTATATTATCTAAATGTAAAAAATGAAAGAAAGTTTAAGCCTACTCCAGATCGTGAAAGATTTGAAAAGGAATCTGAGACTTTATTAAAAAACTCTGTTAATGAATATGATTTATCTAATCATAATAAAAACAGATTAACAAAGCCTAACACGATCCAAGAATACTATAATAATTTAAATAGATATTACTTTGAAGAAATAAGCGATCTTAGTTTATACTTTAATATAAAATCAGTATTGTATAATTCAGAAGGAGGAAAATACACAAGAATTGAAAAACACTTGAAAAAAGATAAACCAAATTCTTTTAAATATTCTCTAAGTTTTAGAAAAGACAAATTAAAAGAATTATGGGACAATGAAAGATGTTTGGTTATTGTTCCTCAGAATAAAAGTGATCTTAGTTTAGATAGATTAGAAAAAGTAGGATTTGAACCTTTAACAATAAGAAAAACAATAAGAGAAAGTAAAACAAATACAGAAAGATCTTATAGTAAACGTAATACTTTAGTTAAAAACTTTAAGATACATACGAATAATGGTGAGACTTTTGATCCTTCATTCCAAGATCAATTTAAATTCATCATAAGATCCGATACAATTGCAGAAGATAAAAGAGATTTGGCAAATGCTTTTGGATCTTCTTATACATGTTATAAAACGATCGGGTTAGTTGGAAGAAAAGCAGACATTAACGCCAGTGAATATAATGTAATATATGATTATCTAAAAAATAAATTATTCAATACTTCGCATGGTCTGTTAACTTTTGAACAAATTACTAAAATAATAAAGTCAACTACTAAAAGTAAAAATAGAAACATTTACAATTATGTTAAAGTTTCTGATAATGATGTAAGATTAAAAACTTTAATGGATGATAAATCCACATTTAGGTTTATATCTTTAGACTCTGATATTAATTCTTTAATGACATTCTGGTTAAGAAAAAAATATTATGTGTCGTTAAGGTATGAGAGTATTGATGATTCATGGAAAGAAGATATAAAAGAATTAATCGGGGATGATGAAATCTTGAATGAATTATATGATAAAAAGTTTGATACTTACCAAGGTCAAAATGCTGAAGACTTTGATTTTTTCAAGAGATTAAAGGAGAGATTAAAAGAATGACCATACTGGATCAAGATTATAATACTTTAACGGTTTTAGATAAAGATAATAAAATATTAATTCGTAATGTAAATGAATATAATATTTTAAAGTATAAGGAATTTAATGGTAAACAAATTGAATATAAAAAAGATGGTTTAACATTATTAGAAACTTTCAATGATGGTATATTTAACATTGAAATTGCTAATAGTAAACACCAATCAAATAATAAAAATGAAGTAGCTAAAAGGATCTTTATGTGTCGTGAATTAGAATCCAATCAGCCTTTATTAGAATTATTTAAGGAAGAAATACAGGATGATTTAAACGAGGAATTTTTTAAAGTCTCACTTAGTGCTTTTGAGAATAGAGTTAAAATTAATGATGATAAGGATATTATCATAGATGAATTTTTCAAAGTAGATAAAAATGGACAAGCTCACTTTAAAAATATCAATGGTCAATGGAAGTTTTTATGTATAGTTGCAGGTTCTCCAAAATTTAAACACTTTATCCAACATGCGATCGGAAGGTTTGAAGTAGATTATAAAACAATAGAAATTTATTATAAAGTATTATTCTTATTATATCCAAATAAATCGGACTCTGTATTTTATAACCAATTACCAGATCATATTAAGGAGGTTATTTAATTCCCATGTCTGAGAATTTAACAGAAAGAATATATATGGTATATATCAAGGAGATTGTAGAATGAAAGTAAACTGTTTTGGATTAGAAGATCACCAATCAACAAGGGGAAAGAAAGGAGCAAAAATTTGCATAAAGTGCGGTTATTATGGATCACAGATTAAAGGAGGAATACCTTTTTGAAAGTTAAAAGTTTAGGACATTTTAGCAAAACAAGTAAAATGCCATGCCCTAGTTATTCACTATCTGCTTTTGATTGTATAACCACTGATCCAATATGTGACAAATATTGTTATGCTAGAAAACATCACTATAATTTTAAAAATGTGAAAGATGCATTAGCAACAAACCAAAATATGTATATGCTAAAAGACTGGGTTAAAGACTTTGTATTTTTTATTAACAAAGTAGAAAACTTAAGATATTTTAGATGGTTTGATTCTGGAGATCTTCCAAGCATCTTAATGTTGGAAAAGATTTGTGAAATTGCAGACAAATGCCCAGATACTTTATTTTGGCTACCAACAAGAAGATCAGATTTATTGCTATCATACTTTGAAGCTAATAATAACAAGAAGCTTAAAGAATTACATCCAAATTTAATTATCAGAATTAGTGCAAAAGATGTTAATGAAGATCCAGATTATAGTTTAGCTGAATATTTGGGAGTTAATACTTCAAGTGTAACAGATTCAGACAATTACACATGTAATGCAAAAAATCAAAACGGATCTTGTCAAAGTTGTCGTAATTGTTGGGAACAAAATGTAAAGGAGGTTAAGTATTACTTACATTGACTCAAGAAAATTGTTCAATATGTCATGATTCTGGATCTTATATGGTGGATAGTATAACCATGCCTAACCAGCAATTTGAGGTAATGTGTGAATGTAATGAAGACTTGATAGAATGCTCTTGTTGTTGTGAAAAGTTTACAGAAGACATGATCAAAGACTGGGATAACAAACTATGTGAAGAATGCTGGATCGATCAAGGTATTAACAGTATGGAATCGAGGTATGATTTAGATTGAGTGATCCTATATCAATAAATGACGACTTTGTAAAAATAGGCAAAAAAATATTTTGTAATTATTGTAGCAATGGATATCATACTGATTGTTTAGGTATTACAGAAGATCAAGAATGCGAGTGTGAATGTGAATGATAGAGTGCTCATTATGTCAACAACAGTTTAACGATAAAGTAGATCCTTTAATTGATCATGTTAAAGAAATACATGAAAGATGGCATACTAATTGCAGAAAAGAAAAGAGAAATACAACAGAAGGTAAAGTTGTATGGAGGAAGTTATGACTTATGATTTATGGGACTCATTTGAGTATACTTATGGAAATGAAACTATACAAAAAAGGAAGCTTAGAAGATGAATCAAACTTTTGAGCAAATAGATGAATTCTTTATTGAAGTAGAAGAGTATGATAATAATAATATAATAAGGTATGAATGGTTAATAACAAAAGATCCTTATGAATTCCATAGTTGTAATTCTGGATGGAAGTATATTAGCCATATTAAAATGAGACAAGGAGGATTAATAATCTGTAATAATAAATGTGAAGAATGCAACAAAAACTTCTATGTATTCTATAAACCACATGGTAAAGATATAATCAACAAGGAGGATTTTAGAAATGGAAATTGGTAATTTCAAAACTGAGAATCTAACATATAATTTATATATAACATATAACATGGAGATATTACAATGAACTTGAAAGATAGAAAAGATTCTGAACTTGAATCAATGGAGAAAAAAACAGCAGATTTAATCGGACATTTTACTATGAAGTATTGTAATTGTCCACCAAAAGAAGAGCAACAATGGAGAGAATTCATAGAAGAAGCTCAAAAACAACAAAGCCTGATACAGGAAGAAATAACAAGGAGATTAAAATGAAAGAATATACAAAAGATGAATTAAGAAATTGGGACAAGTGGAAAAATGGAATTCCAGAAGGCTATGAAAAATGCCCACACTGTCTTAACGGATGGAGAAGGGATGTAGAACCGGATGGTAATGATGAAGAATGTAACACTTGTGATTATACTGGATACTTGAAGCTAAATGATCCAGTATTAGTCTATCATAAAAGACTAAGAGAAAGATGGGAGAGTCAAAGAAATTGATGAAAGAAGAACAAGTATGGGAATGGTTAGAAGAATCTAAACGTCTAATCAATGAAGCAGAAGAAGACCAAACTTATCGAGAACTTGAACTAGAAATTGAAATACTGGAGGCTATATTAAGATGAAAATGGCTAAGTGTAATTGGTGTGATCCAGACGACATGAATCAGTATGACTGTCACAAATGCCATGAAGGTATGGACATAGAAGGAGAAGATTTTAAGTCAATATACAAAGAAGACTATGGTAATAATTACCATGAAACATGGATGTGGATGTGTCCAAAATGCGATACAGAATATTACAAGTCTAGTCACATGAATGATACAGGAGCAGGAGGGGAAGAATGGAAAGTGCTCAATGATGGAACAAGAATAGACAAGTATCAACCTAGATTAGAAGGTCATGAGAATCAACCATTGAGGTGTAATTACTAATGAATGAAATAAACAGATGTATATGTAAAGTGGACAATGGATCTTATGAGGAAGAAGACAAAGTGAACTTTACAAAGCCAATGGTAGTAACTAGATGTAATTTATGCAAGGGATTACTAGGAGGTTATTCTAAATGGTAAAAAGATCAGAAGCAACAGGATATCCTGATGAATTACTTGACTGGGGAGAAGATGACAATGAGGAATTCTGGGATTTCTTTAGTAGTGATTTACTAATGGAGTTTAGGGATGGCTTTAACCAAGATCCTAATCCAAAATTAACAATAATCGAAGATCCAGAAAAGAGATACAAAACTGTAAAAGAATTTGCAGATAAACACAAAGCACAAATCTATACTCTAGTAGATGGTGACGATGGTGAGATATACATGAGTAAAGGTATTAGATTTTGTAACAGAATAAACATGGGATTATATGCAGTAGTCAAAGTAGATGGATGGGAGGTAGATAACTCTTGAATGACTTGGTAATGTTTGGATTAAACTTGGCATTCGTTAACACAGTAGAAAGAGCACATCCATGTCATGCTCCTCATTGTGATGTTAGACTTGAAAGAGGACAAGTAGAAGTAAGAGCAAGAGAACTTGATGGTAATTGTAGCAGAGGATATCATGTTGATTGTTATAAAAAGATGATGATTGAAAACTTGGATAAACTTAAGGAGAGGAATTTATAATGATTAAAATATTCATAGTAAAATGTGATTCTTGTGGTAAAGAGATCAATGCAGAAGATACTACATTCCATAGAATATTAGGTGAAGATATCTGTAATGAATGTCATGAGGTGGGAGACTATTGAGTGATTGTTTAGCATGTATTAATGAAGTTGAAGATCATACTCATGTATGCGGATGCGGAACATTGATTCTAGATGATAGTGGTGATATGAATGAAGAAGCATGGAGTGAATATTGCTGTAATGAATGTGCAGAAGAATTGGGGTATGAGTAATATGTTTAATATTGAACCAGAAAATTTCCCAGACTGTCCTAGTTGTGCTAGGAATATCGATGTAGATGTAGATGAAATATCTGAAAAGTTTGTATGTAGATACTGTTGTGTTGAATGGAGTGAGAATGATGATTAAGAGAGTATATGAAGTCAATATAGGTAAAGTCTATGTCTTAGCTAATAGTGATGAAGAGGCTAAAATCGGAGCATGTAGTTATGTTGGTGGCGACATGGGTATTGAGAACTTGACAACAAAAATGGTAAGTGATAACAAGGAGTATGACTATGAACAGTGAGGAAAAAGCAAGAGCTACAATTGACAAAGTCGTAGAACTATCTGATAGTGATCCAGAACTTAAGGATGGAATAAGATACATTGATGAACAAGCAAGGAAAAAAGGTATATCATTTTATGATATGATGTATGAAGTATTCTATAAACATGAGATAAACCAAAAGGCTAAAAAGTGGGTAAAAGAAGGAGATTAGATATGGAAAAAAAATCTTATGCAGGTATCAAACCAGTAGAAAAATTACTTCAGCAAATGGACTTTATTGAATTTGACTGGAAAACAGAATGTAAGACTTGTATTGCAATCGAGCAGGATGAGTTAGACACTAGAAAAGTTACAAAGTGTAGATGGTGGAGTCAGACTATAAATGAAGCAAATATGCTCAAGAATACTCATGAATCCAATTCAGAAGGTCATGAATGTGAGGTGTTAAAGAATGCCTAGGGGAGATCCTAAACAAGATAAAAATGGAAAGATAGGATTCTATATGAAAATCCCTAAAGAAGTCTATGATAAGTGGACAAAATTAGCACATAAAAATCAAACAGATAGAACAAACTACCTGTTACACTTACTGGAGAAGGCTAAATGACCACAGAGAGAGAGAGAGAAACATCCAATTTCAAAGGTGGATTAGCAGGAATAACACTCCTTTCATTCCTAGTAGGCACAGTCTTAATGATATCAAGTAGTGGGCTTAATACTGCATTCGTAATTGGTCTAGGCATGATGATATTTGTGGTTATTGTGTTAGTTATTGCATTAATATGGGCAATAGCAGGTAAAATGTCAAACTTTGTGGAGGAAAAACTCTGAATGACTAGATGTGCTAATTGTGAATTACAGGAAAGTAATGATTGTTGTCATGAGGAATTAAACCAACCATGTATAAAATGTAGACATGAAGACAAAGATCATTACTTTAATGATAAAGGTCAATGTCTTATTTGTGATTGTAATGGAGTAGAATTATGAGTCTTAGCATAGGAATAGATATCCCAGAGGATCATATTACTCAAAAGTGCTCTATGTTTGGAGTTACTGGAACAGGTAAGTCTAATGGTGTAGGTGTAATACTTGAAGAATACTGTAAGAAGAACATGCCATTTGTGTGCTTTGATGTATTAGGAGCACATTGGGGATTGGCAGAAAAATACCAAGTGATGGTGTTTGGTGGAAATAAAGGAGCAGAATTTAGTTTAGATATGGCAGAGGATATGGCATACGGAATATGTAATAATGGGTATAATCATGTAGTGTTTGATTTTTCCCATCTTAATGATTTTGAAATGCAAGAATTTACAGCAGAATTTCTCAATACTCTGTTTAAGATTCATTCAGAAATAAAAACCCCTAGACATATTTTTGTAGAAGAAGCAGAAGTATTTTGTCCACAGACAGGCTTTGATAGTAGTAAGGTTAGTTTATTGGCTATGAATAAAGTAATGAAGAGAGGTAGGGCATTAGGTCTAGGTATGACTTTGATTAGTCAAAGACCACAGGAAGTAAACAAAAGAACATTAAGTCAATCTCAAGCAACATTCCTACTTCATCTCGAAGGAGTCCCAGAAATGAAAGTAGTAGAAGAGATATTCAAAAGAGAAGAAAAGGATACCAAGAAATCATTAGTAAGTAAAGTGGCAAATGCGAAAAAAGGTGAATGTGTGTTGTATTCTCCTCAATGGATAGGATCAACTCAGGACTTTAAATTCAGAGTTAGAGATACATTCCATGCAGGTTTTACTCCTGAATTGGGTAAGAAAGTAATAGAACCAGAGATCAATAAGACAGTTATCAGTTATGGAAATACAGAAAATAAATCTACAGAAAAGAAAGAAGCAAGTCCAAAGTTGTTAATAGGTGGACTTTTATTCGGGGTAATTCTTTATATTCTTAGTACGGTAGTGTAAATATTGTGATATGAAGAGAGGAAGAATAACAGTAGAAGAATCAC
>Ga0070749_10003027_pt1 | contig 11284 bp, 7 predicted proteins | sample VirMetDEL_Nov_18_FD_75180 | JGI IMG/M metagenome (GOLD analysis project Ga0070749, IMG submission 75180) | Aqueous microbial communities from the Delaware River and Bay under freshwater to marine salinity gradient to study organic matter... | ecosystem: Environmental > Aquatic > Marine > Coastal...
GGTTGTATTTTTACCGCTTTATACATTGGTTCACCTCCAGCACCCATGTATTGTATGGTTTCATAATCATATTGAAAATCTTTTAAAGCCTCTTCAAATTTATTTTTAGCAAAATCTTCTTTAACTTTATCGTTATTTTTATCTATTTGCTTTAATTTTTCATGCAGCTCTAAATTAAGTTCTTTACCTTCTTCTGAGTAAACTTCCTCGATTTCAATAACAGGTTGTTCTGGTAATTCTCTAGCATTTTTACCAAAGGCTTTTATATACTCATCTACACTACCATATCCACCTTTTTTATAAACATCAGAATTTATAATATCACTTTCAGTAAAAACACGAGTATCCATCTTGCCTTTAGATGGATTCCATCTATTTATTTCAAAAGCCTTTTCTGTTTTTCCAATTTTTGACTGTTGATTTGATAAGTCTTCTGATAAATCTGTGGAAACGCTTGGCTGCTGAGATTCTTCTGGTGCCGCAGTCGCAGCCGCAGTATCGACACCCTGTTGCTTTCCCAATATGAGAGCTTTAAAGTCTTTTTTTTGATCAGCATAACCATCTCTCTTAAACAAATCATAAGCGTAATCAAAAGCGTCGTTATTTGTTTGTATTAAAGACTTAAAATCATCTATAGAATCTGTATAACCGTCTTTTTTAAAAAGTTCATAAGCGTAGTTGAAAGCTTCTTCATTCATATTTATAGTATTCTATATTATTTATCTTTTTAACTCTTATTAAAACTAGCAGCTCCACCAGTAGATGTATTACTAGAAGATTTTTGTAATTTTTCAATCATATCTTTTAAAGCTTCTTCAAAGTTTTGAGAAGTCGAGGTAATTCTAATCTGTTTTTTATCACTACCTTCTTTTGGTATTAAAACAATTTCATCTTGACCAAGAATCTTCCCAGATGTATCAACTTTTTCATATCCAGCATTGTTCATTAATTTTCTAAAACCCGTCTCAACAGACATATCATTAATTACTTCAACTAAATCCTCTTCATCTATATCCTTTAGATCATAACCCTTAGATCCAGCAAGACCACTAAGTCCTGCATATATAGAAGTTTCACCTAATTTTGCTTCTTCAAATACTTCACCAGTTTTAAAGAAATTATTTAATCTTTGACTGTATTGATCTAAATTATTTATGTCGAATTCTAATATTTCTTTTTTAATTCCTTTATTATCTTGCACTGATTTAATTTTAACTATACCAGTAGCTGGATCGTAACCAATTTCACCAATATTTTTACCATCAATTAACTGACCAAAAGCTTCTTTTATATCAGCTGTATTACCTTTTCTGTCATCGGCTATAATAGCTTCAACATCTTCTCTAACAGTCTGTATTAAATCTATTTTTTGTTGCTTTTTTATTTCACCAGCGGTTGGTTTGGGTTGTTTAGGTATTGATTTTCGCGTACCTGGTATAATTGTTTGTTGAGATTGTTGGGTTAGACCAAGATCTTGATAAACATTTGATTTTAATATTTCTACAGTGTGATTATATTGTTCTTGGGTGTATCCAAATGTTTTTTGATTTTCCTCTGTTAGGTTTCTATCAAAAAAATCTTTACCTAAATTTACTGGATTTTCTTTATCAATATAAAATTTGTTATTAACATCATCCCATACCACCGGATTATAGTAGTAATTTCCGTCTGCATCTTGTTGTGTATATTGATTTATTGCAACATCTGTTGATGTATTACCCCTACGCATAATGCTATTAGCCTGTGTTATTATCATAGGATTAAGCATTTGGTTTACTTTATCTTTGTTCACAAAACTAGTAGATATTTGCTCTGTGTATCCTCCTATTGTATTTGTTCTTGTTGTAACGCCTCCATCAACCATGTATTCATTTGATATTAAACCAGTCTTTGGATTAATCATGCCTGTAGATTCTGTTTGTTTTTTAATATTACCAACTGCTGTGTGGTTTTTATAAAACAAACCTTCAAATTGTGGATCGCCGTCTTGATTGTTAAATATTTTTTGTAATTCACCTGGTCTTATAACATATGAATCTCCATCATTACCTTGTATTTTATTTACTTCAGCAACCCTAGACCCATATAGCTTAATACCAAGAGATGGTATACCATTAGCATCTTTTTCTTTAATATATTCAACATTTACACCTTCTGTGAATGGATCTTGTACGCTTCTCAATAATGTAAAATATGGAGATGTAAACATTGGATCAACCTGTCCTTCGCCTTTACCAAAACCACCGACTTCATTAAACGCATCTGTCATGTAGTTGATAGCATTTAAATCTTGCGTAAATCCATTTAAAAATGCTTGATTATTAGCTAGTATTTTAAGATCACTGTCATAAGAATATATAACCTCGCTAGTTACAGGATCTTTTTTTTCATAAAAACCAGTTGCTGTTTCAAGCCTTGATTTAGCAGCTGCGTATTCATCAATTGAAGTACTAAGAATATTGTTCGCACTAGCTTGATTTATATATGGTGTTTCCTTTACAATTTTACTCATATCCGCAAAAGCTTTTTGTGCGGCAATGTCGTTTTTTCTAACTATCTCGAAATTAGCCTTGGCATTATTCCTAGCTATTTCATCATAGTTTGGCCGCGCAACTGAACTTGATTCAGTTGGAACCTCTGATGGATTATATCTAGTTACGAGTTGGCCCGGATTTCTATAACTCATAATATTTTATTGTTTATAATAGCGACCTGTTGTAAAACCTGACGTTATTTCTCCAGTTGCTTTATTTATTTGTTGTTCTTTTTGTAAACGAGCATCATATTCCATTTGCGCATATCTGGCTTCCATACCTGCCTCAAAATCAAGATCTGCATTTGTTCTAGCTTCTTCTGCTTCAAATGAATATTTTGACGCATCAACTGCCGCTGCTTGTACTCTTTGCTTTTCTTGCATTTGTAGTATTTCAAGTTTCTGTTGACCTTCTGCTGCTAATTGTGCATTCTTTGCTTCTTGAGATTCAATAGATGCTGAAACAGCATTTTTACTTTGCAACGCGGCTTGAGCAAGTGCAGTAGCACCGCCAGCCCCCATACCAGTTGCTCTAATTGTATCAAGCGTATTAGCCAATGCAATATCAGATTGCTCCATCTGTATTTCAGCAGCCTTTGTTGCAACAGATAGATTAGCATATGGATTAGATAGTGTTCCGCTAAGATCTTGTACTGGTTCAGATAGATCTGGTATTTCAGCTCTATTAGCCTTTAATTGCTCAATATTGTCAAGTCTTTGTTGCTTGTCCTCTCCATATTCTTTTTGACGCTTATTGCTTTGATATATTGCTACACCATTATTAATAGCGTCTCCTGCTATAGGTAACCAGTTGATTGCCATGTCTTTTTAATTTGCAGATAAAACGTGTTCTGATGATACAGCAAACAAACGCTTTAATCCACCAACGTCTGTTGTATCATCATTTTGCATAGTAACTGTAACATAATAACCTTTAATACCGGATATTTGATCGCCAAATATAACCTCATCTGGTCTTACGGCACTATTATTTATTATATTACACATATATTTATTTTCTTTCTTATTAAATCCAGCTCTATAAGTAATTCCATCTTCCACGTATGAACCCTCATCATAACTATATATGAAGGCTGACGAATCGTTATAACTGTTACCATTTACTTGAACTGAATCTATATCACCAATTATTGAGTTTACTTCCCAACCATTACTTCCTTCGTAATTTATTGTTTTAAATACCTTAGAAGTAGAAGCATTTGGATTAAATACAAATTCAATAGATGACTTTACAAATGTACCATAAAAACTTCCTCTATTGCTACTTGTTTCATCATAATGCTGCCATAGTTGACCATCATGACATGTGTAATAAACATTATTGAGAGTTTCTATAAATTCTGGTTTGTAATCCCAGAAGCTAGTCCAACCATTATTACCATCATTAAATGATATTGTATGGTATGTACTTGAATTAGCTGGCTGTATTGATAATACATACTTATCTAAGTAGTTATCATATCCTCCAACAACTTTGTCTTTAGCAAATTTAAAGAAAGAAAAAGAAGGTGGTCCAAGAGTTGTTGTATCAACTGTTTCATTAACAGTTATTGTTGCTGTATTATTTACTGTATCTATACTAGATATATTGATTATATATAAACCATTGGTATTATAAAAAGAACCTTGTTGTTGCATACCTAATTCCAAGTCAGCAACACTATTATTTGCATCACCAGATATACCAAAATTAGTTGTTCCAACAGTAGGAATACCAGATGTAATAGTAAAGTTTAAAAGATTTGTTTGCTTAAATGAATTATTAAGACTACCGAGATTGTCTCTAAAAAAGTCTCTTAAACCATATTCACTAATTTCTGTTAAACCATCACGAGACAACCTCATTACTGCACCTCTATTTTTATCAGTGAAATATAATCTATATCCTTTGTATGCAAAAGATTCTGGGTTATCACTAATACCATACTCGCCAGAATAAGGTACAATTTGACCAAGTACAAGTTGCTGTGATGTTACCGCAGCATTGCCGTCTCCTGTATATAGTGCATCTTTATCTATTAACGCTTGATGTACTTTATCTTCTTGAAATATTACAATATTAGTATCCGATGAATATAGTTTTTTAATATCACCATATCTTGGATCAAGTTGTTTTTCTATGTTTTGGCCAATAGAAAACACATTTGTTTCGTTAAATCCAGTATTTGAATTATATAAACCAGAGTATATAATACCATTTCCTAAAACAGAAACATCGTCATCGTTTTCAGTTATAAAAGCTCTTACACCTAGCTCTGTTTGTGTATTATTATAACCGCCTCTAATTCTTGCTTCTTCAACAAACCAAGCATAATCTGTATTAATAGTACTTGTGCCAGCTAAAAGAGGAAAAGTAGGATAACCAGTTGGATTCCACGGTAAGCTAGGCCAAGTAGCTTTAGTAGGACCGCTTTCTGGTACCTTTCTTACAACATAAGAATTAAAGTATGTTATTTCTCTAGTTATAGCCATTACTCATCATTTCTTGTTAGTGTAAAGTCAACCCTAGCAGTGGTTCTCAAGCCGCTACCGTTAGCATCGTATAACCTTAAATGAACTCTAAAATCAGTATTTGTCCTACGTTCATACTCATACCAACCCCTTTTACTGACTACATTTACATCAAGACATATAAGGCCATTATAGTATTGCAATGTTTCAGCAATTTGATCGTGCGTTTGAGCAAATGTGTCTTTAAAAACTCTAAAATATTGCGCATAATTTGGATAAGTTGTCCATTCTGGACCGTCGGGCTTGCCTACCCAATAAAACTCAACAAGATCAACGGTCCAGTACAATTGTCTTTTGTATGAATCAGGATCCGTACTTGCCGTTCCATTTTTACCATCTAGAACCTGTATGTTTGTGGCGCTACTGTCAGTTGTATTTTCTAAGAATGTTCCACTAGGTGCAAATGGACTTGATCCAACAAACGTCGGTTTTGCATTAGACAATTGATTTGGAAAATTAATTATAACATCGTTTATTACAGTATCAATTGTTGTATCTGTGAATCTTATAATAAACTTATAATTATTTTTATTAAAACTAGCATTGTCAAAAACAAAATATTGACCCGCAGCTGATCTAATGTTATAATCAAATGTTGTACCATCTCTATATAAATCAAATTGCGATGTTACATCTATTCCGATAGCATTTACTACAGAAATAATTTGACCAGTCATATTTGTTCCGCTAATATCAACACCAGCAGAATTTACTGGGAAAAACGTTGTTGATAAATTAGAACCAGGATTGTCATCTTCATTGCCAATAAATGTAAAATCACCCACACTTACAGCAGCATATTGACTTGCACTATTTGCAATAAACGTATTTAACTCAGATATTAAACCAGATGTACCTGTTTCATAATAAATATCAAGTTGTGATTCAAATGGTGTGGTTTCATAAACATTTAATCTTGTTTGCTTATATGAAACTTGGTTTGTAGTAACGGAAGAATAACCACCAGAGTTACCTATTTGTTTTCTTGTTGATACCTCACCTATAAATGGATTAGAACCTTTTTGTGATATATCTGGTATGCCATAAAAAGGTGAATCAGTGTATGCGGTACCATCGACATCTTTATCTAAACCAATATCATCTCTTAGTCCAATTCTAACTAACTTGTCTGGTAGTTTATCTGGGAAAAATTGCTTGTTTTTAGCTAATGTTAAACTAAATACATTGTTATCCACTCTTGGATACATTTTGACAGAACTAGAATACATTATATCCTGTGGACCAACCTCTCTTAAATCTCTTGGTGCTTTATTAATATTGTCACTAAATAATGTAACGAAAGCAACATTTTCACTTAAGACTTCAGTGCCGTCTTTTGGATAGTTATTTAGTACTGTTGGTAGATATATATTATAGTAATCTTGTTCTTATTGTTGAACCACTACTTTATAACTATACCAACCAGTAGGATTTGTATCACTATATAAACCAACATATCCAAGTTTATTTATAGTTGATGGTATTTCACTGTTAAATACAATTTTCAATGAATCACCGCTATATATATCAGAAGAGTCATATAGTGGAATGTCTCCTCTGTATTCATTATTTATAGTAGAATTATTAGACGTAATAACATCTGATTGTCTACCAAACTTATCGCAAAGAACAACACCAACTTTATAAGATCTATTTTGCTTTAATGTGTGTGTTGGATATTCTATTTTATTTAAAGAGTTATTTACTCCAATATCATTTTTCTCACCTACTTGTAATTGATAATTCAATGTTTTAGGTCTAGCGCTTCTTGCAACATAGTTACCATATATAACTCTATTACCAGTTACCTCTTGGGCTTGAGCTTTGATTGGTGCTTTATCTGCGGCTCTTGTTATCTCATCTTGAGGCAGCGTTTTAATTGGAGAATCTGACTTATATGTAAAAGAGTACTGTGTACCAGTTATACCGACTAAATTATCTTTTTCAATTATATCAACAACCCTTAACGATGTTTGATCGGATTGCTTGTATATAATCTCTATTGCCTCAACCTTTAATTCATTGTATAAATCTTCAACATTATTAATACCTTCTGGCATATCAATAACAAGATCCATACAGTTTACTTTATTTTCAAAAAATGCGATTATTGTACTTCTTATAGCGTCATTTTCATCGCTACCCTCTGTTGTGACGTCTGTTGGAAAAGTATCATCAAGAAAATAACCATCTTGCTTTGGTATAAATGCTGCTTGAGAAAATGGAGCTATTAATGAGTGTTCCCCATCTTCAAACTTAAATCTATAACTAAACTTAACAAATTTATTAGATAAAAAATCTACATCGCCATCAAAATCAGCATCATAATATGGATTAGCACCAATTGTAACCTCATCAAACGTATTTATTGTTTTACCACTAGCCGTTGTATTAGTATGTGTTATTGTGAGACCACTGACTGCTGTAACGTATATACCATCTTCAACTGTTATTATATTAGTGCCAGATCTTGTTGTGGTTAATAACGAACCAACCCAATTTGAATTAATAGCATAATTAGCTGTAAATTGTGTGGTAGATATTGCTGTTGCGGTTACAACTTGTGTTAGTGGTAGATTTTCAGATACACAATCCTTCATTGTTGCATCTTGATTCATGTTTTCGGTTAGTATTGTACCAACTATAGTATATGTTCCAGCCCCTAGACCACTAGTAAATGTTACTGTATCACCAACCGCATAACCAGAACCAACAGCATTAACTTTTATTTCAGTAACAGATCCACCAAGTACGGTTACATCAAATGTAGCACCAGTTCCAGATCCAGATGTAGAAGATGCAGAGACACCTAATCCAGAGTTAGTATATGTCCCATCAGCCATACCAGTATCATTGGTTGTGATCAATAATTCTGAGTTGACCAATAAATCACCATTACCGGTTAGTTTAACCAGTCTTGGTGCGTTCCATGGAAAATATTTTAATACTGATACAGTATCTTCTTTATCATAATAACCTGTGTCAGCAATAGCTAAATCAATATTTATTTTTCTCGGTTGATTTCTATTATCTGTAAAGAATAATATGTCTTCTAAAACATTAATACCAAGCATTGGATGTGTCTTAGAAAAATTTAAAAATCTACCACTAACCAACGTACTCGCTGTAGAAGAAACTTGATCATACATACAGATATAATGGTTAGAAGTCGCAGGGGCAAAGTTTGATACTTGATCTACAGACGTATCATTCCAGTCTGTTATAAAAACAAAAAGTCTTTCATTGGCCCTGTCAGCATAAAAACCAATAATATTAAGGTTTATACCAGTGACATTGAAATCAGTTATAGATACATTACCAGCAACGTTTTCTATTGATCCAGCATTTCCATTGGTAGAATCAGTAATAGAGACATTACGCGCTTCTATATACTCACCATTTTGTAGTAATCTTCTATCAATATCTTGATTCATCTTCCCTTTTTGGAAGATATTTTTTACCTCTGGCATAGATTAGTGTTTTATCATCTTAGACTTATTTCTCATAACTTGAATGATCTCATCTTGCTTCAAGTTTTGAAGTCTAATCTTTGCATTTCTTAGTTTAGCAGATCTCTCTTGCTTTAATCTTCTTACTAAATATTCTGGTTGACCAGATCTAGTTGACACAACAGCATGTAAGATATGTGCGTACATTGCTTCCTCGGCCATTTTAGGCACCCTAGTGTCCATATCATAAGCCAAGCCATCTGATACATACTTAACAACAATTGTGTTGTTTAAAAGGTTGCTAGAAAAGTTCCAGCTATTTGTTCTACCATTTATTGTAAACCAACCATTTTGTTGTGTCCACTCTGGCAAAGCGCCATATCTTCTTCCGTAGTAACCACCATAACCACCAACTCCATATCCATAACCATAACCCCACCAATCATATCCTTGTGTAGCTAGATTAGCATTGAATATACCTGTAATTTGGTTTGTATCGTTTGCCTTCCAATTAGTCTCTGTTACCGATGTTTCTTGTATATTCTTTCCATAATCATCTTGTACATAATCACCACTACTATCTTGCTGTGGACTTTCATATGGATTAACTGTGAGATTATTTGCTGGATAAACTATATGTTGCACACCTAAATTATCAATAGCAGAAACTCTTACGTAGTTTACATAGTCTTGTGGAAGCGGAAAGCTTAAACTACTTGGCATTGAAAACTCTTGTGACTTAACGCTTTTCAATGTGTCATAACTAAATTCTTGCAAACCTCTTTTAGCGTGAAATATGACATCAATTCTTTTTACACTTGGTACAAGTTTTCCAGCGCCTACATACGCAACTAAAAAGTTGTTTATAATATCACCTAGCTTGATAAAGGCATATCCACCATAGTTATCTTCAGCTGCTGTAATAAACAAAGCAACTCTCACAAGTATTGGGCCGGTGATTGCAACTGGCACTGAGTTTGTTCCAGATACAATGGTTTTTGTTGTTCCAGTTTTTACCTCTGATGCAACCGTGACCCATGTTACACCGCTATCACTACTTGTTTGTAGATAATAGTTTTGCGGATATTCATTGGCAATACCATCAGTGAGATCTGTATTAAACGCTGTAGTAAATTCAGTTTGGCTTACTTGTACATCAAATACTTTTTGACCAATGTAATACTCTTCGTTAGTTTCGTTAATTAAGCCAGTTCCTGGAATTTCCATATCCTATTATCTTTTTTCAGTTACTTCGTCTTTTTGCGCCTCATTAGCTGCGAATTGAATCACCTGTGGATCTCTAATAACAATGCCACAATATTTCAACACATTAATAATGAAATCATCTCTTTCTGAAACATGAAGTTCAACATTTGTAGATCCGTACGTACTATTACCATTAAAGTTCGCAGCTGTTAGTGTTATTACTGGACCAGTACTACCGCCACCAACTTGTGCAGCATCAATTGTAATTACATCTCCTACAACATAACCAGTTCCCGCTGTTGTTACATCTATTGTACATGTTGTTGCATTGGTTGCCGTAATACTCATAACAAGACCTGTTCCACTACCACCAGTGTATGATGGATTAGCATATGTACCTGCGGATCCACCAGCTAATGCTGTTGTGATTGAACCAGTAAGTGTGCTTGTGCCTGTGTTTAGTAAATTTGCACCATAGGTTGTTGAGTCATATACATATTGACCAAGACTACCTACACTATAACCCCAACGTACATCATCTGGCTTTTTTAAATAATCAACTGATAGACTGCTTGTTATGCTAGTAGGTCTAACGTACATTCTTTCGTTTTCATACAAATAAGAAGGAAAATCTAGTGTTGATGCTGTGAGTGGAGAGTTTTGTATATTATAAAACTCATTACGTTGTTGACGTTGTAATTCAACCACTTTGCTATTTAATCCAGTATAGGTAACAGCGCCTAGTCTATATAAATCTGTTGGAAGTGTAAAAAATGGAGTTGCTGGTGTTGTAGAGTTATCGTATGTTCCAGTTCCAAATCTTTTAAAAACAGATAGCTTCTCATCAACGTTCATAACGCGATCAGAATAATCCATATCTGTTTGTGGTACGCGTACAAGTTGGTTCAGATCGTCTGAATAATTTTCAAACATTTCTAGCTGAACCTGAGTGGCTAGTTTGTTAAACTCGTCAGGTGTAATATATCCTCGTTGCTCTTTATTTAGTATTGATAGTATAGTCTTGTAGACTTGATTAACATTTATCGCCATAGTTTATTTATTATTTATAGAAGCTAAGCCACCTTAAAGGTGGCCTAACTACTATAAAGTATAATCACATATTATGAGAGTTTTTTCTCAATGTTTGAGAAAACCTCCATGCCCTCATCTGTCTTAAAGAATGATGCCATTGCAGAATATGGATGCTCATCAAATGGAACAGTAATTAGTTTTCTATCACTGCTTCCCCAGGTAAATGTTCTTTGATCTGCGGACAATTTGATAATACCTGCTTCTGTAGCTTTTACAGCAACATTTCTGAGATGCACATTTTCGTCATTTGCTAGATCCATAAACAAAATTGGATTTTTCTTAGCAAAAATGAAAAGATCTCGCTTAAGTTCAGATGAACTCATTGTTGATACTTTAGATCCAATCTCAGCTCTTAATATAGCTTCTGCCATTTCAATATCCATTTGTTTGGCAGCAGCCATTGCTTCAAATTCAATCTCCATAAAATCAAGTTCATCATTTGCTTCGCCAACTGGATCAAATTCTGCGTAAA
>Ga0070749_10003029_pt1 | contig 11282 bp, 9 predicted proteins | sample VirMetDEL_Nov_18_FD_75180 | JGI IMG/M metagenome (GOLD analysis project Ga0070749, IMG submission 75180) | Aqueous microbial communities from the Delaware River and Bay under freshwater to marine salinity gradient to study organic matter... | ecosystem: Environmental > Aquatic > Marine > Coastal...
ACTTCAGCCGTGTCATTCGATGGCGACAGCGATTACGTTCAGTTACCTGTCGGCTCATTAGATTTGGGAAGTTCAGACTTCACTATAGAGGCTTGGATTTATCAAGACACAAATGCTGGATCAGGTGGTAGCAGTCACACTATTTATTCTGATTGGTTGAATACGAACAATGACAAATCTAGTATACTGAGAGTGACTGACAGTTCGGGCCAAAAGGTCCAATTTCTTTATTCTACGGATGGCAGTGCAAACACTATATATACTTCCACTGCAACTATCTCTAACTCTACTTGGACACACGTAGCCGTCTGTAAAGATAGTACGAGCCTACGGTTTTATAAGGATGGTGCGAGGGAAGTTTGGGCAAGCAGCCCGTCCTTTACACTAAATTCTAATAGCGGAGCAGTAGGACCAATAATTGGCGCTACTTTTGAAGCACAGGGTGGTAACTTTTATCAAACTTACTTTGATGGCTATATCCAAGACCTTAGAGTTACAAAAGGTAAAGCTCGCTACACCGCCGCTGACGAAAGCAGTAACATTCCATCCACACCATTGAAAGGCTAACTAAATGTTAGGGTTTCATCCATTAGCCGCCGCTCCGTTTGCTGACGTAGGGCTTAATGCTTACAAGATGGATGCGGCCTATGGTAGCTTTACCCTATCTGGGCAAGACATATTTCAACAAATAAATTTTGAAACAGGCTCTTTTGCATTAACGGGTCAAGACGTTGGCATTACTAAGAGTTTAAACATTGCAGCAGACAATGGTAGCTTTACACTATCAGGCCAAGCAACAGATGTATTTATACAATACGACAGCGCCTTAAATAATGGTAGTTATACATTAACAGGGCAAATCTCTGAGTTTATATTAGATCTAATTGTAGGTGCAGATCAAGGCTCCTTTACACTCTCTGGTCAAGACACTGAACTTACTAAAGCATTAAATATTAGTGTAGGTACAGGTACATTTACCTTAACTGGACAAGATGTCGGCGTAAATGTATTTAATATTATTGATGCAAATGTAGGTACGTTTACACTTACAGGTCAAGATATTAATGTAAATGCATTTAACCTCATTGCAGGTACAGGTACATTTACTCTTACAGGCCAAGACGCCAGTATAAATGTATTTAACCTTGTTGCAGGTACAGGCTCTTTTGCTCTAACGGGTCAAGATGTTACCTTAAACAAAGCTATAGAGGTTAGTGCAAATGTAGGCACGTTTAGTCTCACAGGTCGAGACGTTGAGTTTAATGAAGGTATAGATGCAGCATTAGCATCTGGCTCCTTTAGCTTAACAGGTCAAGATGCTGGCTTTATATTAGGTCAAGGAATAAACCTAGACCAAGGTAGCTTCACCCTAACAGGTCAAGACGTTACATTAAGTAAAGTCCTTGTTTTAGATTCTCAGCAAGGAAGCTTTAGCCTTACAGGTCAAGACGTTGACTTTGCTAAAGACTTAAATGTTACTGCTGATTCAGCATCATTTACCCTTACAGGACAAGATATTAATGAGGGTATAAGTGAGGTCTTTGAAAGAGGTACGTTTGCCCTTACTGGTCAAGATGTATCCCTCAATAAGGCTTTATTTGTAGCAGCAGACTTTGCTGGCTTTAGCCTTACAGGTCAAGACACTACTTTAACAAAAGCATTAACTCTAGATCTTAATGTAGGTACTTTTACTTTAACAGGTAAAGATACCTTTGATGCACCAACCTTACGTGCAGAACAAAGTACAATAAGTCTTACAGGTCAAGACGTTGACTTTGCTGTCAATAAAACTATAGAAGCAAATGTAGGGTCTTATAGTTTAACAGGGCAAGACGTAAACATTACAACGTTTATACCTGTTATTGATAGTGCTGCTGGTAGCTTTACTCTAACAGGTCAAGATGTAGCCCTAAATATTTCGGTAGTTATGGCTGCGTCTAATGGTAGCTTTACACTATCAGGCCAAGATGCTACACTAAATATTGGTAGAAATATCGTAGCTAATAATGGTAGCTACAGTCTATCTGGACAGAACATAAACAGTAACCTTTCTAAGGTACATGGCTCTGGTCTGTTTACGCTAACAGGACAAGATGTAAGCCTAGAAAAAGCTGTTAGTATCCAGTCAGGTACAGGCTCCTTTACATTTAGCGGTCAGAGTATAGGTATTGGTACATCTACACCAATTACTATTAATGGCTTGACAGCTAATACAAATAATGTTATAGTAACTGGTAGCATAGTTCAATTTGATGCTACCTATTCACCATCAAGAGTAATATACATTGCTCCACAAGACAACAATACAACAGTGTATATACAACCAGAATCATACACAGTATATATTGCCCCAATGAATATTGAACCATCAACTGTTTATATAGCAGCGTAAGGAATAATTATGTCATACAAATGGCCCGATAAAGATAAGGATGAGGTAGTGGACTACAGCGTAGACTGGTCCCGCTTCTTAGGTACGGACGGTATTTCTGCTGTTACGTGGAGTATTATTGATGAGAATGGTGATAAAGAAGTAGTTTCAAATACTGAAATAGTAAACGGACTACAATTTTTGCAGGGTACTATCTCAGGTCAAGTAGCAACTGCTAGGTTTGGATTAGGTACAAACAATGTCCGTTATACTGTAAGCTGTAAGATTACTACAAGTGCTGGCCTTGCTTATGAACGTTCTATCTTTTTACGTATTAGGGAGAAGTAAGAATGGCTTATGATTATATAGGTTTAGTAAATGATGTCAACCGTAGATTAAATGAAGTAGAACTTACTAGCGCAAACTTTACTACGACTACTGGTTACTATAGCTTTGCTAAAGATGCAGTCAATGCATCCATTAGGCATATCAACTAAGAAGAGTTTGAATGGCCTTGGAACCATGTAGAGGAAACAGAGTTACTTGCTCCTGGTGTGGCTCGCTATAGTATGCCTTTTGACTCTAAGACAGTAAATATGAACACCTTCCGTATTAAACGTAATAGTAGTTTAAATGTAAATACTGTTAAATTAAAAGTTATGTCTTACGAAGAGTACCTTGACAAACATGCAGATTCAGAGTATAACACTAATACAAGTATTAGAACAGTCCCTACCCATGTGGTTAGGACTCCTAGCCGTGAGTATATATTTTACCCTACACCAGACAAAGCGTATGAAGTAGTATATGAATATTATCGTACAACATATGAATTAAAAAATGCAACAGATGTACCTAATCTACCAGATCAATACCGTTATATAATTATTGATGGTGCTATGTACTACGTATATCAGTTCCGTTCTGACATGCAAGCAGCGCAACTATCACTAAATAAGTTTCAACAGGGGATCAAACACTTACGGACTCTTCACATAAATAGAACCGAATACGTTAGAGATACAAGAGTATATTACTAATGGCTACACAGTGGCAAACATTTCCCATTGAATTTAAAGGTGGTCTTATTTCCAACCTAAGCGCTTTGCAGCATGGTACAAATGCTGTAGGTTCTGCTACCTTATTGCAAAACTTTGAAGTTAATAAGGAAGGTGGTTATTCTAAGATACTAGGATACTCAAAGTATAGTTCTACTGAGGTTCCAGGTTCTGGCCCTATCTTAGCACTTAAAGTTATAAGCTCTGCAAGAATAGTTGCCGCACGTAAAAATGCTAGTAACCTAACAGAATATTATTACAGCACTGGGTCATCTTGGACAAGTATGGCTTCTAGTGTGGGTGCTAACGGTGGCAAAGCTAGAAGTGTATTGTATAACTTTGATGGTGATGATAAAGTTATTTTTGTTGATGGTACTAATTATCCTGCAATATACAATACATCAGGTAACTCTGTTACCTTTCTATCAGCCTCAAACAGCACAGCGATAAGTGCCGCACAACATGTAGCTATATTTAAAAACACAGCTTTTTATGCTAAAGATAATGTTATTACTTTTACTGCCCCCTTTACTGTAGATGATTTTAGTGCAGCAAATGGTGCAGGTTCTATAAATGTAGCAAATGATGTTACAGGTTTAGTAGTATTTCGTGATCAACTTATTATCTTTACAGAAGATAGTATCAAAAGATTGACAGGTAGTACCTCAGCAGATTTTACAGTTTCACCTATAACGGATCGCATGGGTTGTATTAATGGAGATACAATTCAAGAAGTGGGTGGGGATATTATGTATCTTGCACCTGATGGTATTAGACTATTAAGTGCTACAGAAAGAATAGGTGACTTTGGTTTAGGTGTAACCTCAGATAAGATATTCAAAGATGTTAGTACCTTTATAAATCAGACATCTAATTTTGCTTCTGTAGTATTAAGAGAAAAGGCACAGTATAGAATATTTGCATATACAGAATCTGAAACTAAAGATACTGCTAAAGGTCTAATAGCAACTAAATTTATATCTCAAGGAGCAGATGGTCTTAACTGGTCTACAACAACAGGAATAAAAGCAAGTATAGCAGATAGTAGGTACACCTCTACTTTAGAGACAGTAGCCTTTGCTAATGAAGATGGCTATATTTATCTCATGGAAAGGGGTTCAACTTTTGATGGTTCTATTATTAAGGCAATTTATGAATCTCCGTTTATGCCAATAACTGATCCACAGGTACGTAAAACTTTTTATAAACTTACTTTATATGTAGAACCCTCTGCTAGTATGGACTTAACATTAAATATAAAATATGACTTTGATTCATCTACAGATACTAAAGTAGTACAACCTTCAACACAACAAATAACAGGAACGGGTTCTTCTGTATTTTTCTTTGGCGCATCTAATTCTATATTTAATACAGCCACATTTGGCGGTGAGTTAGATAAAGTATATAATACTAACATAATAGGATCAGGTAAGACAATATCTTTAAGAATAGAAGACGCTACAACAAACCCAACTTTTACACTTGACACTGCTTTATTAGAGTTCAGTCAAGAAGATAGACAGTAAGGAAACAACATGGCAGGTTACACCAGACAGGATACGGCGAACAACATTGCCAATGGTAACGTTATTGACGCAGATGATTTTGACGCAGAATATAATGCATTAGAGGGTGCCTTTAATGCTTCAACGGGTCACAGGCATGATGGCACTGCAGGTGAGGGTGCTCCTATTACTAAGGTTGGACCTAGCCAAGACCTTGTTGTATCCGCTACAGACGTACAGCCTAAAACAACTAACACCCTTGATCTAGGTACATCTAGCGTACAGTTCAAGGACGGCTTTTTTGATGGTACTTTAAATGCTGATGCGATTATTATAGGTGAGAATGGCTATTTAAGCTTAGCAGATAACGAGATTGATGTATCTACAGGTGATCTAACTTTAGATATTGCAGGTAATCTAATTGTTGATGCTGAAGGTGACATTACTCTTGATGCTAACGGTGGTGACATTCTCCTTAAAGATGGTGGTACTACTTTTGGTGGTATATCAAATTCATCAGGGCAGACAGTAATTAAATCAGGGTCTACCCCTACTACTGCTATTACGCTCTCAGGTGCAAATGCTACACTTGCAGGTAATGCTACTGTGTCGGGTACGTTAGATGTAACAGGGGCAGTTAATTTTAACAACACCACAGCAAGTACATCTAATACTACAGGTGCTGTTATTGTTGATGGCGGTATGGGTGTGGCTGGTGCTGTAAACATTGGTGGTGATGTAGACATAGATGGCAACCTTACTGTAACTGGATCTAGTAAGAACATCACAGGTAATTTGATCGGTGACGTGAAGAGCACAGACGGTACTAGTGTGCTTGATAGTGGTACTGATGGAACAGATGCAAGCTTTACAGGGTCTGTATCAGGCAATGCTACTACAGCTAGTGCATGGCAGACAGGCCGTGATTTTGCTTTAACAGGAGATGTTGCTGGTTCTGTAACAGGTGTAGACGGTTCTGGTAATGTATCAATAGCAACTACAATACAGGCAAACTCTGTTGCGCTGGGTACAGATACAACAGGTAATTACGTAAGTAGCTTGGTTGCTGGTACAGGCGTTACTCTTACTAATAACTCAGGAGAAAGCGCTACACCTACTATTGCCATTGGTCAGGCTGTGGCTACAAACTCAGACGTAACCTTTAACAACATTACTGCTTCTGGTAATCTTACAGTAAATGGCACGACTACTACAGTTAATACTACCAACACCACTGTATCAGATAGCCTTATTGAGCTAGGTAATGGTACTACAGGTGCACCTGCTAATGATGCTGGTATTGTTATTGAACGTGGTGACAGTGATAATGCCTTTATTGGTTGGGATGAAAGCGCAGACAAGTTTAAAGTAGGTACAGGTACATTTACGGGTGCATCTACAGGTGATCTTACTATTACTAAAGGTACACTTGTAGCTGATTTAGAAGGTGACGTAACTGGTGATGTAACGGGTACTGTATCTGATATTTCTAATCACGACACAGATAGTTTAAGTGAGGGTAGCACTAACCAATACTTTACTACCGCTAGAGCAAGGTCATCTGTTTCTGCAGGTAATGGTATTAGCTACAATAGTTCAACAGGTGTAATATCCGCAAATGCTTCTGATAGTATAGGGACTACAGACTTAGAAGTATCCTCTAGTATTAAGCTGACTGAAGGTGCATCTGATTGGGTTTTTGAAGTAGACGCAAGTAACAATCTTGTAATTAAGTATGGAACAACCACAGTATTAAAACTAACTACTGCAGGAGCACTGACAGTAAAAGACGATGTAACAGCATTTGGTACTTTATAATGACACTTCCTAGTAGTGGTAGCCCCATCAGCTTTTCTCAAATTCAATCCGAGTTCGGCGGCTCTAGCCCTATTAGTTTCAGCGAATATCTGAGAAATGGTGGTAATGTAAATAATTCTACTGACAACCAGCACATCCCGCTTTACAATGCAGCCAATAAACAGGTAAATGCCTCTGACTTTTTTGGTCTTAACGGTTGGTCTGCTGATCAATACCAGTTAATCACTTCAAGTAACACAAGTTGGACCCCAGCTTATTCAGGCTGGGAAACCGCAACGGTGTACGTCATTGGTGGTGGCGGGTCTGGTGGATCAGTGACGGATGGAGATGCATCAGCGGCTTCTGGTGGTGGGGCTGGTGGAACGGCTATTCGAGCCTACACAAAATTGGTTAGCAGCAATATTACTGTTGGGAGTGGGGGTTCTGCTGTTTCAGGCTACAATAGCGGAAACGATGGCAGTTCAACGTCTTTTACGCCTAGCTCTACAAGTGTCCCAACAAACTCTTTAACTGGCGGCAAGGGCAAAGGCGGCGTTGCGACACACGGTGGTTCCACAAATGCTTTGGCTATCACAAGTAATTCAAGCGGATATGGTTCAAATCTTTCTGGGGGTCAAGGATCAGGTGGTTCAACTAACTATTGGGGATCAGACGCGCACTCAACTAATGGACGAAATAGTTCGCACGTTGGTGGGGCTGGTGGTTCTGTTTCACTGACAAGTCAAGTCGTTCCGAATATTTCTGGCACCCAAACTGACCAAGGTGTTTATGCTTGGACAATTTCCGAAAACTCCACTGCTGCAACGCCGACACAGCCAACGCCCACCAAGCCTTCACATTGGTCTAGCTTTTCTGCACTCACGTCACTTACTTTTCGCGGCGGTGCGGGAACGGGTGGTGAGGGCCAAAATACTGTAGGAGCGGGTGCAAATTATGGTGCAGGAGGTGGGGGAAACTCAAACCTAATCTCTGGCACTTCTTCGGGTGCAGGTGCACAGGGTTGTGTTATAATTATTTACGAGGGTTAATAGTATAATGGATATGGATACTATTTGGAATGTGGGTCTTACTGCCGCCTTAGCTGTAGCTGGGTTTCTAGCTAGGGGTTTATTTATGGAAGTGCAACGATTACAGTTACTGCTTAATAAGACCCGTGAAGAAGTAGCTAAAGAGTATGTTACTAAAACAGAAGTATCATCAAACATTAATAGAATATTAGACAAGATTGATGCATTAGATGCTAAGTTAGATCAAGTCCTTATGGATGGTAGGAAGTAAAAAATGGCTAAACAGTTTTTAGGTTTTACACCAGAACAAGTAGGTAGACTCATACCTGAATTAAAAGATATGCAGGGTGATGAGCAGAGAAAGATTATTGCTGCTAATCCTGCCTACTCACAGCGTATGGGATATGCAACACAACGTGCCATGAATATGATTAATCCAGAACCTACAGGTTTTAATGAAGGTGGTGATGTACAAGCTAAATTGGATCAAGCTAAGCAACGTGTAAGTGATGCTACAATAAAATTGCAATCAGCTAGGGATGCTCAGTCTGCAGATCCTAGTAACGAATCACTAGTAGAGGCAGTAAAAAAAGCAGAGGCAGATCTTAGTAAAGCTAATGAAGCCTTTAACGCAGCTAATGCAGCCTTTAAAACATCAGCGTTAGATACAGGTGCAGAAATGACAGCCTCTATGCAGTCAGGAGATGCTGCTAAAAAGGCTGAGGTAGCAACCATTGATCCTAATGCTGAAGGTACTACTATAGCAGAAGGTACAGGACAAGTATCTGAGACAGCCCCTACTGCAACCACTACTACTGCAGAAACAGCAGCACCAGCTACAGCACCTGTTAAAACAGAGGCACCAGAAGTAGAGGCTAAAACTGTAACTGATGAAGTTCAAAGTACTTTAGATAAACTATCTGCTGCTACAGGTAAGCCTAGTGATGAAGCTTTAGCCGAGGCAGCTACCATGTCTCCTGATGAATTAGCACAGCTAGGTTTAAGTGCAGCACAGATTGCCGAAGCACAAAAGGTTAAAGCCCCTGATGCACGTAAGGTAGAAGCAGGTGAGCTTATTGAAGGCTCTACTGTTGATATGGCAAGAGTGCGTACAGAGACAAACTTTGAGGCAGCTACAGGGCAACCCTCATCTAACGCTACTGTCCAAGGCCAACTGACAGGTCTTATGGAAGACTTTGAAACTGGCAAACCCCCAGCTTGGGCAGCAGGTGCTATGAGGGCTGCAGCCGCACAGATGGCTGCGCGTGGGTTGAGTGCATCTTCTATGGCAGGTCAAGCTATTGTACAGGCTGCTATGGAAAGTGCGCTCCCTATTGCTGTACGAGATTCACAGACTAGTGCTCAATTTGAAATGCAGAACCTGTCTAATAGACAACAGGCTGCTATGTTTGCTGCAGAGAAACGTGCTGAGTTTTTAGGCTTAGAGTTTAACCAAGAGTTTCAAACCCGTGTAGCTAATGCAGCTAAGATTAGTGACATAGATAATATGAACTTTACTGCCGAGCAAACTATTGCACTAGAGAATGCTAGACTTGCTCAGTCTGTAGATATTGCAAACCTCAACTCTGCCAATGCTAAAGTTCTAGCTGATGCTGCAGCTATGACTGCCATTGATACCGCTAACTTAAACAATCGTCAACAAGCACAAGTGCAACAGGCGAATGCTTTCTTACAGATTGACATGAAAAACCTTGACAATGAGCAGCAAACTAGTATATTTAAAACACAGCAAATAACAAATGCAATGCTATCAGATCAAGCTGCACAGAATGCTGCTCAACAGTTTAACGCTACCAATGACATACAAGTTCAGCAATTCTATGATAACCTTACAGCTACCGTACAACTACAGAACAATGAGCAGATTAATGCACAGAATAGATTTAATGCTGGGGAAGCCAATGCTGTAGCTCTACATAATAGTGCTATGCGTGATGCAAGAGAACAGTTTAATGCTCAGAACTCTTTAATCATTGAACAGGCAAATACAAAATGGTTTAGGGATGTAGCTACAACAAACACAGCAGCGACAAACCAAGCTAATCGTGATTTTGCTATGGCACAGAATGAAATGTCTGTATTAGCTTACAATGCTATGATGCAAGAAACAAGGGACTTGATGAGCTATGCATGGCAGACAGCTAATAATGATGCAGACAGAGCAACCCAATTGGCTATCGCAAAAATACAAAGTGATGACGCTAGAGCAGCAGCAAAAGCCAGCAGAACTAATAGCATGTGGGGCGCTCTTGGTAGTGTTGCTGCTGCTATTGCAGTGGGGTAATATAATGGCAGATAAATTTAGATACTCATTTGATTTAACTAAAAAGCTTGAAGAGCAATTACAGCAGGGTATGCTGGCTTCAGGACAGCAAGCTGTAACTAGTTCACTTGGTATGATGTCTGCTGACCCACCTGCCAAGGAATTACAAGAGGCTGAGCAAAGTAAGTATGACCCTTATTCTTTTATACAAGAGTATAAGGACATGTTGTTTGGTATGTTTGGTGGAGAAGAAGAGTATAACAAAGTAGTAGCACAACAAGATGCACAGCTACCTAAAGAACAAGACCCTTTAAAGAAAGTCACAGAACCTTATTTTAAAATTATTGATGTACCTCAGCAACCACCTGTTCAAGTAGAGCAATTAGAACCTGACACTGAAAGCACACAACTGGCTATACGTAAAGCTACAGAGCAAACTCTAGGGATTATGCAGATAGAGGAATACCTTGATAGCATTAAGCAAGAGAAAGCACAACAGGAGCCTGACCAGCAAGGCTTGATGGCTAAGCCTTATGACGAGCTTAGAATGAGAGAAGAAAATGAGCCTTTGGGTGAAGGCTTAGTAATACAAAAAGATAAATCTACAGAATTAGAAGACCCAACACAAGATCTCCTAGAACGTATTGCGATAGGCGAAGGTGCAAAGCCAGAGTTACTTAAATTACAAGATAAACATGGTATAGGTACTACTCAATATGACATGGTTTATGGGTTTGGTGATTATGTAGTACCAAGTAAACCTGTGTCTCAGATGACTATGAAAGAGTTATTTGATTACCAGAAAGATCTAATTAATGCCACAAAAGGTAAAGTACCCGGTACTAAGTATGGCACAAGCGCAGTAGGTAAATACCAACTTGTAAAAACATCTTTATTTGGTAAAGGCGGTACTGCAGAAAAACCCGGTAAAAACTCTTGGGCTGATAAGCTAGGATTAAAGGCTGATACTGTATTTACACCTGAGATACAAGAAAAGCTGGGTATGCTAGTTTTAAAGGAAGCGGGTTATAACTCTTACATTAGAGGTAAAAAGTCAGAAGAATCTTTCCTTAACGGTATTGCAAGTAAATGGGCTTCCGTTGAAGGTTCCACAGCTAACCAACACATAGCTACTAAAAAATCAGATTTAAGACCTATCCTTGCAGATATAAAGTCTTTAATTACAACTAGAGAAAATACTAATGTAGAAAGCTCCTTACGTCCAAGGTCACGCCC
>Ga0070749_10003035_pt1 | contig 11274 bp, 12 predicted proteins | sample VirMetDEL_Nov_18_FD_75180 | JGI IMG/M metagenome (GOLD analysis project Ga0070749, IMG submission 75180) | Aqueous microbial communities from the Delaware River and Bay under freshwater to marine salinity gradient to study organic matter... | ecosystem: Environmental > Aquatic > Marine >...
GTGCTTTAGCAGCAGGAGGTGCTTTAGCAGCAGGAGGTGCTTTAGCAGCAGGAGGTGCTTTAGCAGCAGGAGGTGCTTTAAGATACTTTTTTAAATACTGTGAAAGTGCTTTTTTACCAAGAAGTGCTGCCCCTAAAGCACCAGCACCTCCTAAAATTGCTGGAAGATTACTAGATTCTTTATTTTCTTCTTTTACATCCGAAAGAGTAGCCTTACGATCATTAAAGTTTACTTTAGATACTTCAGGCTTAATAAAATCAGCCATATTATTTTTTACACTAGACTCTTTACTAGGTACTTCCTCTTTATATGCAGTTGTATATTTTTTTCCTTTAAAAGTAAAAACACTTTCTTTACCTAATTCACGACGAGCTTTACTAAAAGCTCTTTCAAACTCAGACATTTCTTTAGCCATTAGCTTTCTCCATTAAATATTTAATTAGTGTTAGGGACAAGAGTAGTATCTCCACCGGCTGGTGAGAAAGGAGCTTCCATATCATCTCTTCTTGTCCTTCTGGCTTGGTTACGTTGAAGATCAAGAATCTGAGAATATAAGTTTTGATAAGTCGCTACTTGAGTATAATTTTTAATAAATAACATAGACTCTAACATGCATGCATTAAATAAAAGATCATAGCAATAATCAGAAAAATAATTATTTTGATTTGCTGAAGTTAATGCATCTGGTTTTTTTACATATGCGATTTCACCATTATAGGTAGAGGCAGGTGTAGGAGCAATTAGAATAGTTGTATTATTTCTTTTTGCATAATAACGAGGCTCTGCGGTAGAAGCACTCACAGGCCAATAATCATTAATGAACTCATCCGTTCTAAGTAAAAGATTAATTTTTGTTCCATTACTTTTAATGTTTAAATTTTTTACAATTCTTGTTCCTGAAGGAAGAGTAACTTTATTATTTCCAGAAGATACGGCAATTGAAGTATAGGTTACTAAACCATAATCATCTAAGTCTTTTGTAAGTCTTTCTTCTGCTCTGTTAACAATGTTTGGCACATAGTTATAGAACTCTGTTGAATCGTCTTCAACAGCATTGATAATATCTGAAACAAGATACGTATAATTAGCCATAGAACACTGTTGTTGTTGCAGCAGATGTTGGAGCAGAGACTTTTACAGGCCCATACATTTTTATCCCTAAGTCAGGAAGATAAACATCGTTTACATCTACTGCGGTTGTATTTACATACTTAATAATATTGCCTTGAAGATTTCCATAGGCATCTGTTTGAGTTCCAGTAATAGCAAAAGTGCCAATACCTGAAGACTGAATAGTATGTAATCTTGTATCTGAAATTGTAACATTTGTTGCTGTATCTAAAAGAGGGCCACTTCCTGTTACAAAAGCTGCTCTAATATTGGAGGCCATTAATTTTCTCCTCACAAAAATATTTATTTTACTATTTAATACAAACTAGCTATAGTATAAAACATTTAATTATACAATAAAAGAAAGAGGGAGAAAGAAATTACAAATCTTGTAATTCTTTTAACTTCTCCTCCCTCTTTCTCAATTACACTTTAGGAGTGATTCCTATTTTATTAGGATGGGTTTGCACCAAAGAAACCACGCCAATCTGACCAACCAAAACTATATCTCTCACGAGCCTTATAGCGTAGGTTGCCAGTATCAAAGTCTTCTTCCATCTTCGTAGCAAGAGGACTACGAACAAACATCTTAGCACCATTTGGAACATCGGTTTTTAGGAACCAGTTGTTTGTATCAGTAAAGCGACGGTTAACAAAGAAGCCCTTTGGAACCATGCCCTGATTACGGATGCTGTTGATGTCATTTAGATTGGTGGCACCGTTAGTAGTAGTACCTGGGTTAACACCAATTGTAGTTGACAGTGTGCTATTTAGAATCTGATCTGCTGTAAAAACTAGATCAGTTGGGACATGCAGTGAGACTGCTTGTGCACCAATAAGAATACCACGGTCATCCTTTAGCTTTGAGATAGCAATTAGACCAGTCTCAAGTGAAGACTCACTTAGGTCAGAAGTGCCAATAATGTTTGACTGGTTGCCACTGATTGTTGGGTGTGCAGAAGAGAAAAGGGCAACACCATCACCACCAAGATAACTTGAGCTAAAGCCGTTGTTGAAAACATCAGCAGCTTTAACTTGCTTGGTATTTGCCATGGCACGAGCAAGACCACGTGCACGAAGCTTGGCAAACGTATCATAGAGGTTATCTTCCATAGCCTCTTCAGTAATTGCAAAGGCAAGAGCTACAGTCTCGTGTGTATAACGAGCGGTATAACCTTCATTTGCTGAATCATACTGAACAGAAGCACCTTCTCCCTTTACAGGAGCAGTGCCAAAACCAGTAAATAGAACTTCTTCTTCAAAAGCTCGATCTGAATTTTCTGTCTCAAATAGTGGTGCATGCTCATCATCAACACTACCATACTCAAGACCAAAAATTGCATTTAGCCCAGGTAAAAGTTCTTTTGAAATACTTGCGCGATTAATAGCCATAATTTAGCACTCCTTAGTTAGCAGAAGCATCAGCTGAAATGTATGCATCAATATGACGTACAATTCTAACTTCAAGCTTTGGAAAAGCAATTTCAGCAGCTACAGTTGGAGAGTTGCCCGGTTCTGCAAGGAATGCAATTGGACGAACCATTCCGCTACCTTCTGTACGAGTTGAGGCTTTAATGCCAAAACCTGAACGGCCAGTAACTGTAGAACCTGCACCCAAAGTTACATCAAAGTTCTGTGAGTTCATATCTCCAATAGAAACTGAAGCATCAGCTTGCACTACGAAAGTTGCCTGTGGATTATCTACAACCATAGCAAAAGCTTCAGTTACTGAAGTATTTGCGGGCCAATAAGAAGACCACTTTGGCTGACCATCGGCAACATAACGACAACCAACGAAAACGCCTAGAGCCTTTTGAGTGGTTGATAGTAGAACATTTACATACCCTGCTGCGTTTGTAACAATATCGCCTGTAAAAATGTTTGAAGCATAAGCAGTTGCGATACGATATTCGTTTACGCCTGTAGTATTAGCACCGGCACCACGAACGCGAGAAGGGGTAAAACCATTTAGAGTTTTTGTAGTAGACATTTGGTTTCTCCTTTTCTAATACTGTGACAAAAAAACAAGGTAGAAAAGAATAAAACAAAATATTGATTAATCATCAAATCGTGCTTTACCTCTTGTTACTCTTGTTCGACTTGCATTTGAAATTGGCATTGCTGATGTAGATTCTCTCATTAATTGAGAATTAACTGCGTCTACCATTTCTCTGCTTTTATTTTCATAAAACTCTTTACGGGACAACGCACGAGCCTTGGTCATTTTTGCCAAAGCTAAATCTCCACGACAGATTGCGCCAGTGTAACGTCCCTCTTCTCTCACGAAAGAAGAATTGACCATCTCAGGAACTTCATCTACAGTAACGAATACCCAGCCTTCATTTAGACGCTTACCAACATTCTGATAATCATCCTTACCTTTTAAAGAAATACGAATCCATCGAAGGGTCATACCCTCCTGATCAAAACGAAAACGGACACTGTCAGGAATTGATAGCCAATCTTGTTCTTCAAAAGTATCGCTGAATACTCTTGTATTATTTTCCCTCATATCGTCAGTACGTGATGTTACAGTACGTGTCATAGTATTATCCTTTCACAACGCTAATGATTAACCGATTGTTGTATAGTCGCCAACAGATCGTTCTGCTTTAAGTTTTTCTTCAGCATACCTTTCAAGAGGAATCCCCCACTTATTGGCAAGTCTGACATCTTCTTGCGTAAGCTTGATCTTCTTTGAAGAAGAAGGGGACGCTGGTGTGCGTGACGCACCAGCAACTACTTGAGCCGAAGTTGACGTATTCGGCTTACGAGAAGTAGAGGACTTATCTTCTGCATTTTGAAATTTGTGTGGAAACTGTTCTTTCATACGTCTATCAATTTCTTCATAAAACTCTTGGTCTGATGGATCATAACCTTCATTTTTTAGTTCGTAATCGATAGCAAGAGCAGAAGCAGTCATAACATTATTAGAACCAAACCACTCATTACGAGAAGCCCACTCAACGGCTTTTGGATCATATTGCTGTTTTTGTTGAGGAGTTGTTTGTTGCGTTGGAACAGAAGCTGTTTGAGCATTCTGTTGTGCCTCTACCTGTTCATTATAGCGTTTCCAAGATTCCTTGTTACCTCGTAATCCTACAAGTTCTGCATGAGCCTTAGCCATTTCTTCTTGGGCTTCTAGCATTGAAGATGTATTACCTTCTTCAGCAGCTTTTTCATAAATTTTCTTTGAGTAATTAATTTTATCAAGAAAAAATTGTTCCGAAGAATCAATATTTTTCTTTAATGAAAATGATAAATCTTTTTCTTGGTTTAAAAGTTTTCTACGAAGGTCTTCCTTTTCTGCTTCAAGAGCAGCAATACGCTCTTCCTTTTCCTTTCGCTGTTGGATTAACTGTCTAATTCTTTTCTGTGCACCTTTAGTTTCCACTCCTTCAAGCATTTTATCTTCTGAAGAGGAGTCAGTGCTTGAAACTTCCTTTGAATCAAGGTTACTTTTTTCGTCTGAATTTTTTGAGTCCAACTGTTCATTATTAATATTCTTATCGTCTTCAATTTCAAATTCAATTTTTTCTTTTTCTGGAAAAGTACTTGAAGTATTGATATCGTTCCATTCTGACATTTATGTTTTCCTTATCTTGCAGTTTACTTTCTGCATACGCAGTTGCGAAACTTACGATTTACGCTTTTATTTATTCTTCTATTCTAGAATAAATATGTATAACTATAATATATGTTTTTTAATTTGACAAATTATAAGTAGAATCTAACTCCTTTGGATCATTAACAACCATCATTACTTGGTCATCAAATAGTAAAATAAGCTTATGTCCTTTATATAAAAACTTTGTTCCAGCATGCTTACCATAACAAACATACTCTCCAACATTACACCAAGGACCGTTTGGAAACTTCTGAGAATCCCTATAGGCTAAATCTCCAATTGATAAAACTTTACCAACTGTTGTTAAATATGACATATCATCCTTTGTAGAATCAGGGAGAATAATACCACCCTTAGTTTGCTTCTTAACTGATACAGGACGAATTAAAATAAAATATCCAGGAAGCTTCGGTAATTCTTCAGCTTTAAGATCGTCTACACTTTCTTCTGTGATCCACTGATCATTTTTAATGGCCTTAGCCATGCCTGCTTGAATCATTATAACTCCTTTTATTCTTCTTCTTCTTCATAAATTCGTTTATTAATTATTTCTTTAAGCACGTCGCGGCACCATTCAATACCAATAACTTGGCCTACTCCTTGCTTATACTCAGAATAATCAGAAGCTGAACCATATGCAAGTGAAGATTTTAAATCATCTAGTCTTTGGTTATAATTTTTTAATATTTCATCCCAAAGCATCATTAATTATAAATCTCCATCCTTTACCATATTACTGACAATATCAGTAGCCTTTAAAATTTTATCAGTTGTAAGTTGTTCTTGTTGTTTTAGTAAGTCTGAAAAAATTTCTACAGCTTTTATAGCTTTCTTAGTATTACGATCTTTTTCTTTTTCGTCCGACTTAAGAATTTGTGATGCTCCATTTGAGTAAGCGTCAACTGAAAGTTTCATTTCTTTAAGCCCTAACTCACGATTTTTAAGAGCAGATGTTGCTTGATCTTTTGCAAGTTGAACTTGAATCTTTTGCTGCTCAATACCAAGACGCTGTGATTCAAGCTGAACCATTTGCTGTTCTGGAGTAATGTTAAGACCTTGCTGCGCCATAATTTGATTTGTCTGCATAATTTGTTGAGCAGCTTGAGCCATAATCATTTCAGCAGTCTTTTCATTTATAGCCTGACCAGACATAGCTGCTTGTTGTTCTGCCTGATCCATCATACCGCCTAACTGTTCTTGATATTTAAGAATCATATGCTCTTGAATGTTAGCTTGTAAAACAGGAACAATTCGTTGCATGCTTGGATTGCCACCATTTAGTGGGTCTTGAATATAAGCTGTTTTAACTGATATATGTGCTTCATGGTTTTGTCCAACGAAAGCTTGAATAGGCATTCCTTTTACTGCGGCCAGAATGTCTGACATTGGATCAAGAGGCATAGGATCAGGTTTCTTTGGCATGATCCTATCAATATTAGGAACATTAGCTGCTTGTAGAATAGTTCGATTTAGTTCTTCAAGATCAAACATTCCTGGTGGGCTTGATTGTGACAAGTTTAGAGCCAGTTGGGCAAGAGCCATTCTATGTGCATTAGATGGAATATTAGGATCAGATACTGGTAGAATATCAATTCGACCATCAAAGTCACTGCGATAAATAACTAAACTATCTTCTACAATATCATGATTTTCTGTTTCTGATAAATTTTCATAATTAATTCTAGCAAGAATTTTAAATTCATCTCGTTGTGCTTTATGGAGACGCTTATGAATAGCACTAAAGAATTTACTGGATGCTTCAAGAAGAGCCATTGTTGTGCCAACTGGACCATATCCAGCTGAATCCGAAATAACCTGTTCCGTTGTGTCAGCAAATTTTTGACCAGTTGAAGAAATAAAGTTTAGCATATTAAACAAAGTAGCACTTGGCTCTTTATACGGCAGCGGAATAATAGCCTGCTGGAGATTCATACCAGTTGCTTCTACATCTTTAAATTCTCCAGGAGCAATAGGGTCGTTATCTCCTACAATCTTTACACCTTTTTGCTTAAACCCACCAGGAAGATTGGCAAACTGACCAGCATCTACCAGTGCACGCATAGCAGCAGTGGCTGTCATTGTAAGATTTCCAAGGAAATGGATTAGGCCAAGACCATAGAAACCAAATCCAGGGACATATCTATAATGCGTAAAGAACATTTTCTTTTGAAATGTTGGATCGTTTTCATTGTAGTTTCTACGAATAGACAAAACCTTTTTAGATTGCTCTTCGATTGTTACAATGTACGGAAGTGGCAGACCGCTATGCCCACAGATGGACTCCTCCAATTCTAAATAACAGTGCTGTTCTAGTAGAACATACTGTGGGTCATGCTCTGAAGAGGGGGAAAGACCTAGAATTGTATTCATTTTCTCAGTCATAGCAGACTGAGTGGGAGTTGCAGCACTAGGAAGGTTTACATCAGCATACATTCCTGCGGTAATGCATCGCTGAAGTTCAATGGGGCTGCGATAAATAAGGTGGGTATAACGGTCTGCACGCCGCAGATCGGTAGCATAATAAGAAACAAAGAACTGATCAATAGGAACAAACTCAGATACTGGTCTATTTAAACTTGTATCAAAATAAACTTTCTTAAAAGCAGAACCAATTAGGGGTAGATTAAAAAGCATTCTTTCAGTTTCATCGAAGTATTCTGAAATCTGTTCAGTCAACTGATAGTTCATAAAGGCTTTTACTCTTTCAGCCTGCTGTTCTTTTTCCTGATTAAACTTTCCAAGAATCTGAGTTCTGACAGGACCAGAAGGTGGGAAAAGTTCTTGTGTTGCTTTAGATTGAAACTTTACAGCAGACTCAATAATTAAAGGATGTACTGCTGTACATGCTCCTTCAAAAGGCTCTGATGTTTCTTCAATCTTTAAACCAAGAAGATCAAAGCCTCTTTCAAACATGCTTTCCCATTCAAAACGGCTTTCCTTATCCGCTTGATAATTGTCATAGACCATGTTTGAAATATCTTTTAAAGTATCTTCATCTAAGTCATCGACAAGATTTCTAAAGAATTCTTCATTGGATTCATTGTCGTAAAAAGAATCTTCAGTTTCTTCTGAAGAATCGCCAAACTCAACAATAATACTACCATCAGGTTCAAACTCAAAGTTAATACCATTATCTGATAGATCATTTTCTACATCTAATTCAGTAATAGTTGGTTGAATCTCAATAATATTATTTGTTGGAATCCTATCAAATGGATTACGTTCTACAGCCATACTTTAGAAATCCCCTCTTCATTTGGTATTTAGCAAAGCTTGAAAGTTATATTCTAAATATATAAATACTTTTATTTATAATTGCAACAGTAAGTATATTCTTAACTTCTCCAGTATGCAAATCTCTTCTTTTTTCTGTAGTTTTCCGTATCTTCCCAACTGGGGTCATCTGGATGCAATAACCTCCAACTATCTTTTACATAATGAATAGCCATTGTCATAGCATCAACCTGATCATCGTGTGCAGCATAGGGAAATGACAAAGCCTCTTGGAGAAGGTCATCAGCCCATGACTTATTTTTAGGAAGCCATACTCTTCCAGATTCTAGCAAAGGCGTAGCAGCAAATACACGGCTAGTCTTATCTTTATCAGGAGAATACTCCATAACTGGGATACCACTTCTTCTCATGTCTTGAATCAAAGACTGACCACTAGCTTTCTTTTCAATCATGCAAATATCAGGCATGAACTTCATATATGTTTCTTTTGCAATCTTCCTTAATTCTGGATATTCAAATCTTCCTTTAACACTACTTATCAGAATAAGATTTGCTCCATTATCTTCAATGCCATTGTTGTATTCTTCAGGCATTCTAAAGATACCCCATGTTTGAATTACACTATAGTCAGCCGTTGTCTTTGTTGAAAAAGCTGTATCATATGTCTGTATAATAAATTCTGTAACTGGAGGATCAGCATAGGGCCATTCCTGAAACCAAGTCTTCTTTATTAATCCACCTTCTTCTGGAGAAGGATTCTGCATATACAGACTTTCCCAGTACTTACTTCCATTGCTTGATTTTATTTCTTCTTCGTCAATCTTTAGAAGATAATCAGGTTTCCATTCTGGAAAATAAGAACTTCCTACAGGCAGGTCTAGTAACTCACTAGCTTTTTCATCCAGCCATGCAGGAATACTAATAACTTCCCAAGGAATAGAATATTCAGATTCTCTTTCTTGTTCTTGTTTTAAAAGCCAACCACAAAGATCGTCAAAGTGATACCTTGTATTAATAATAATAATAGAACCATTAGGCATGATTCGAGTGCGAAGGCCAGAAGGATACCAATCCTTAATATACTTTCTACCACTTTCAGAAAAGCTGTCCTCTTCAGACATAACGTCATCAAGAATAGCAATGTTAGCACCTCGACCAGCAATCTGACTTCTTACACCAGCAGCATAATAAGACCCATTAAGATTTGTTTTCCATTTACCAGCAGCCCTAACATCCTGTCGTAGTGACACACCTTTAAAAATATTCTGAAATTCTTCATTATTGACAATATCTCTAACACTACGACCAAAATCAGATGACAATTGATCTGAGTGAGAGACTGACATAATTTCATGATTAGGTGAGTTACCTATATACCAAGCTGGAAAAAGTTTAGAGCATATAACAGACTTAGAACTTCGAGGTGGAAGAAAGACCATAAGCCTTTTTAACCTACCCTCTTGAACCTCCTGAAGCTTTTGTGACAAGACTTCAATATGTCTGCCCATCTTCCAGTCAGACACAAGCGTAGGAGCAAATAGTCTGACAAAAGTAGCAAAGTCTACTCTTGCTCTTGAACTTAATAAGTCTTTTAAACTTTCTGATAAAGAACTTAAAGCCTCAAGACGGCTTATAGCCTCTTCACTAAGCTTTTCTTTTGGCTTTAAATATTTATAATAACGAGGCTTTTTAATTTTATTACTTAATTTTTTTGTCATGCTTATATTTTATGCCCTTAAATAAATAATATACAATAGCCCTATATTGACATAAGTAAAATAAATTTGACAAGCCCTATTGTATGACAATACAAGCCATGCTAAGATTGCTTTAGCTTTCGAAGGGGATTCTATATAGATATTCATAAGAGTATCCTTAGCTAATGTTAAGGACAATGTAAGTTATTCTGTAATGGACAATGTAAGTTATCTTGTAAAGGACAATGTAAGTTATTCTGTAAGAGATAATGTAAGTTATCCTGTAATGGACAATGTAAGTTATTATCTTAAGGATAATTCTAAGGATAAGATATGCCAGTAAACTTAAAATTTCACACTAATCTACATCAAGAAGTGCAAGATTATTCTCTGCATAGTAATAATTTATTAATTGAAGACAAAAATAAACGAGAAAGTGTTGGGAGTTTTATAAAAAGTAGCTATGCAGGTAAACATGTTATCCTTGACATGTTCGATATAGCAGAAAACCTTCTTAGCGATGTAGAAATTATTTCAAAGTTCCTAACAAAAGCAGCTACAAAAGTAAATGCTACTATTCTTAATAGCAATTTCCATCATTTTGGAAATTCATTAGATAGCAATCAAAAAATTTTAGAAGTTTATGGCGTCACAGGCGTTTTAGTTTTATCTGAAAGCCATATTAGTATCCATACATGGCCCGAAAACAACTATGCAGCCGTAGATATCTTTATGTGTGGTGATTGTGACTCCATTAAAGCCGCTCAAATTATGATTAAATTGTTCAAAGCTAAACGATTTACACAAAGCATCTTTTATAGAGGCGTAAATTAATACTTTTATGAGTAAAAAAATAATTTCATCATAATTTTTAATACGGAAAAATCAACTTTTTGCTTTCATTTTGGATTTTAGTAAAGCCATAAAGAGTCCTCTTTATGACATCAAAATGGTTTTTGGAAAAGGATTCTTTTAACTACAAAAAAGATGATATGTATTTGATATTTTTAGTAAATATGTCACATGGGGGGTATTATATAGCAAAGGTAAGGCTCTTTTTTGTTGGTGGGGTTTCACACAAGATCGATGTGGAATCCTTTTGAAAGCCCATTAGGATTCTTTTCGCACCGATTTCACAGAGAAAGCATGTGGAAAGAAGTGCTATGTTATAACATCAAAAGATTAAACAACACCATCTCAAATGTAATTACTTGTGAAATCACAACAATTCGCTGGTAATTTCATATTAGGCCACTCATTATAATATGATGATCCTGCCCGACCCTATATGATTCACACAAGAGTTGTGTGCTATACATTTATGCATAGCAGCTATGCAAAAATAGAGGGTATCAATAGACCTTGCACCAGTGCTAGAAAAGCAGCATCGATAACGTCTCACATAAAGGACAAGCTAATGACTACTGCAATAGACAACGCTATCGCTCTGCAAGCCAATCTTTCCTCGGAACAAGCCGTCGCCAAGGCGGCTCGGGGCAAGGCAAACGAGACGGAATTTTTGCAGTATTGCCTGACGATCCTGGGCGGCGTCATGGAAAAGCCGACGGCGGCTCAAAAGAAAGTCATAAAGCAGCGTTTTATTGA